>Ga0209185_1001723_pt1 | contig 17705 bp, 15 predicted proteins | sample SidtaG_2_FD_187425 | JGI IMG/M metagenome (GOLD analysis project Ga0209185, IMG submission 187425) | Marine algal microbial communities from Sidmouth, United Kingdom - Sidmouth_Asex2 metaG (SPAdes) (version 2) | ecosystem: Host-associated > Algae > Red algae > Unclassified | place: Sidmouth... | reverse complement strand
CTACTTTTAATCGGCATAGCTTTTTTAGCCAAGTTCCGTATTTAAAAGTGTAAACCATCTCTATTGAACTTTGTAAACCATCTCCGTTTATCATACATAATTGAGGAGAACGGGAGCGCCAACGCAGCCGGCCCCTAACCTATTCCATCACAATTTACAATAGAAATCAAGAACCCTAAATTACCACTAAACTTCAATAGAAGTCTGGGCCGGTTGACGGTGGCGCATTGTTGGGCGAATTTTTAGCATTTATAATTCTTAAAACTTTCTGATAGGATATGCTTCACTGCTTTACCTGACTCATCAAGAATAGTTTTTGACTTAATAATTTTCTTTATATATGATTTTGTATCTACGTCTTTTAATACATGCTCCTCATCAGTAAAAAAGACGTTTTCTTCGGCATATATTGACCGTATAATAGAATATTTGCAATCGCTTCTTAGCATACTTGATAATATAAAACGCGTGACCACATTGAAATCAGAATCATATATAGTTAGAATTAACCTTATCCCGCGGCTATTGACAGAGATTGTTATAAGACCTAAATTAGAGTTAGGCAATGTGATTCTCGCGTAGGGTTTACCGTAAAGGGTAATTTTGTTTGTATTTGATACGGTTCGCACTTTAAACTTTAACTTATCAGTCGAGCTGATACTCGTCTCTGACAACATAGAACAATCTATGGAATCGCCTGTCGACAGTAATTTAAATGAAGCTAACAAAGAATCCAGCAATATGATTGAATTACTAATATTATTGATCTCAGAATAACGATTTACCTCTTTATATTCGTTAGGACGCTCGGTAATACTGCTGATGATTGAGAACATCAACGCTTGATCTTCTATCTCATTATTTCCAAACCCATGAGTCGAAATAACTACCTGTCCTCGGCTACTCACTTGCTTAGGTAAGAGGTATAGGCCAATCATATTGTTTATATCATTGTCATCGTACTTAGTATCCATGATTAAATGATAGTCCAAGTTTGAAAATTTCTTAGTTTTGATGGTTCCGCTTTCTAGGGTCATATATGGTCCTTTTCCAATGACATTATTAAATCTAGGATGATTTATTAGCTTTTCATTGAAACTAGATGAAGGTAAATAATTACTTCGAGTAATTGTAATCCCCTGATAAGCGACATCACCTTCAGTATGTTTATGTACATATAATACGCTATCGTTTCTGACTAATTCTGACCAATCATTTGGTATTTTCAACTCAATTGTATTATCAAGGCCAGTGACTGCATTATAATTCTTTAAAAAGTTGGTTTTTCCGTCATCAGCAGTGATTGTATGTATCAGTTGTCCGTTCGTACAACTAATGAAAAAGGAAGTCATGAAAAAAATGAATAATATACGTTTCATAGATAAATTATTTCTAAGAAAGGTGAATTTAAGATTTTTACTTAACACAATCAAATGAGATAGATCCCAATTCAATAAGAATATAGCTTTATTTCTGAGCTTATACACTTTGAACTTAGATGCTTAATTGGTACAAATTTATTTGCAGAGACAGATTCACTACTTGTGCTTATTCTGTTTCGCCCAACGGGAGCGCCAACGCAGCCGGCCCTCCCCTATTCTACCACAATTTACAATAGAAATCTGAAACTCAAATTTATAACTGACTTCAATAGGAGTCTGGGCCGGTTGACGGTGGCGCAATGTTGGGCGAATTTTAATTTTTCAATAGAATATAAACTCTGTTTAAGCACATTAATAATGTGAGGACGAAAACTCCGATAAAAAAGTAATTAACACCTTGAATTATCTGATAATAATAAGTTTCTTTATAATTCGTCAAATTACCTGCTATCATAGATTGAGAAATTAGTGTAAGTGTAAGTATTATTCCTACAATTATAACAAACGATAAATTGGAGTGAATTTCCTGAGCATAAATTTTTTTTATCCTATTTCTATCAACGTCATCAGATTTTAATGCTCCATTAACTATTGCTAACATATTGAATAAAAAAGCAGAAAAAATAGCAATAGCTTTAATTAAGTCGCCAGTTATTATGTCCGAAAATATTTGACACCATACTAGTAAATAGCTTATTATTAGTGGTACAATGAAGAATACAACAATATCAGTAATTGATATTTTACCACTCCTAATATTTCTAAGAGTTTTCAGATGATCAAGAACAATATGAATAATATTTATTTTCATAATGGGTCGTCATTGAATATATCCTCAATTGTTTCTTTTGCCAATTGAGCCAGTTTATGCTTTTCCAAAATTGTTCCATATTTTTCCCTATACTCCTGTGTCACATCAATATCAGGCTGGATTCTAAATTGTTGTTTAACGTAGAATGTCTTCTTTTTACCGTTATATTCCAGTTGAAATTCGATTTCTTCGTACCTACTATCAATTGAATCAACTTCATAAACAATCGAAGTATTCCCTTTAGCCTTATATATCTTGTTTAAGTATGTTTTCCAAAATTCTGGAAGCTTATCGGAGCTCAACCTCACTTTGGTTTTTCCAGCTCTTTGATTTGGTTCGTACCCATTTTTCACATAGTCTTCAAGATTATTTGGCATTGTTTTTTTAATCAGGTCAACTCTGAGTAGATCTCCGAATTTCATCATTCTTTCGTAGACTTGTCCTGAAACGATATTATTAAAAAAAACAGAAAACCCTTTAAATTGCTCTTGCTTAAAATACTTCTTCAAAGACTTTTCAACAGCAACTTTAGCACCAAAATTACCTTTTCTTTGGATAACTAGATAGCCTGTTTGCTTATTCGTTGGAATTTCAAAGTAAAAGAATACATCTCTAAATGCTCCATCTTTGAATGTAACATCAGCTTTCTTTTCGTTGGATTCTAGATCTATAATTTTATATTCATCCCCACTTACTCCACTAGAAAGAAATCCGTATAAACATCGGTCATCCGAAGCTTCAGTAAATGGCTCTTCTAGTCGAAGATGAAATTTTTTTCTTCCTTCAAACTCTTCTGTCTTTAAATCGCCATTGAATATTTCTGCAAAAAACTGAATTAAAATTTCATAGAGATCATGGTTATCACCAAATCTACTTAGTTTTCTGAATTCTCCTCTTTCTTTTATCTTAACCGCAATAGTAGCGAATACCAATCTCTCCATCGTCTAATCATTTTGAGATACAAATATAGAATTTTAATTTTTTTGTTTCGCCCAACGGGAGCGCCAACGCAGCCGGCCTTAGCCGGTTGACGGTGGCGCATTGTTCTGTGAATTATTTTTTCCAAATATTGATTATCTTTTCATATAGATATTTACCTCTATCCTCTATAGATTTTTCATTCCATTCCTCAAGATCCAGATAATTTGTAGTCATTTCAAGAGTCGAATATTTTGAAAGTAGCTTTCTTTTCTTTTTCCAAGAATGGTTTTTTAAGGTAGAATTTAACCTTTTAGTTATCAAAGTAAGATTACCGAGTGTGAGTAGTTTTCTGTTCCTTACTGCTGCATCTATCTCATTTAATTTTGGTCTATTCCAATGGTATTCCCATTTTTTAGGTAAAATATGTTCTACTGAATAGCTCGATGAACTTAGATTCTTATTATCTGACAGTGGATTATCTCTTTGATACAATGCAATACAGTATAGTATTTCTTTAGAATTTTGATTTGTCAGGTAAGAAGTGTTTACTCCTACAAATACTTGATCGTCAGTTGGGAACAAGTTTGTTTCATCTTTGTATTCAGTAAAAATATTGTTCAATTTTTCATCTAAAGAGCCCTCGTTCGATCCAGAGTTACTTAGTTGTTGAATTATACTCAAAAATAGATTATTATAATTTTTTGTAGTTAATCTACAAATATTTCGCCTTATAAGATAGCTTTCAATAATAGACAAACACTTATCAGTTTCTGATTCAGAATTAGATTTTTTGTAAACATATAATATTAAGGGATAAACAGTGGAAATATTTAGGCTTTCTATTACATGGAAGAAACGTTTTCTAGTGTCAGAAAATTTAAACTCATTCAGTTCAGTACCTTCTGGAAACTTGGAATATATGTCCGCATATTCCTTCAATCTTTGCAAAAATGCCCTTTTATCATTTGAATCTAGATTTCCAATCCAATCTTTATATTCTTTAAATAATTTTTCAAGTTTTATATCTGACTGTCTTTCTATTATTAAAAAACAGTATAAAAGGACTTCAGCGTTTGTTCTTGAAATTCGACCAGCAGTTCGATCTTTTCCCCAAAAATCAACAGTTTCTTCATCGCTTTCAAAAACTTCAAACCAAGAAGAATTATATACTTCTTGAAGTGCTTTATCTTGAAATATATAGTTCTTTAATAATTCAGCTGTCGTTAGTTTTACACCTAAAGAGTTAATAGTATCAAATATTACTTGTTCATCATCACCAGGCGATAGAATCATACTTACTACAGGAATCTTTTTCAAAACAACTGTTTTAAAGTTATCAATTTGATCATCATCCCAATTTTCAAATTTTGATAAAAAGTAGTTGTATGCTTTTATTAATTTATTCTTAGATCCGGTAATCTTTTCACCATTCTTGCTATCTAATATTATTTGGAAATTTGGCCGATCAACTTTATTATGGATTATTCTATTAAATTTATTCCCCCTGGTATCTTCAAACTGTATTAGTTCATTCAACACAGGTTCTAATTTGGGAAATTGACCATTGCATGAATTTGCAAGTGCCTTTAATATTATGGAAAACGTTGTTAATCTTTGTTGACCATCAATTAAATCTAGAATAGTTTCATTTATCCTACTATCACTTTGTTTCTTAGTTATAAGAGTTCCTACAAAATGCTCGTAATCATTTCCATTTGAAAAAGCATCATACGCTTCCATTAAATTTTCCCATAATGGTTCCCATTCCTCTACATCCCAAACATAAGGACGTTGAAAAAACGGAATTTCAAACCTCATATTTCCTGAAAAGAAAGCATCTAGGTATTCTTTATTGGCAACGAGCATACTTTAGTTGTTTTAGTTTTTATTTTTTGTTTCACAGAACGGATGCAGCCACGCAGGCCGCCATTCCACAATCAATAATACGAAGAAGTCAACACTACCTCACCAATAATATTCACCGAAGCCGAGAAACACTATTGGCGGCTTGGCGTGGCTGCTGTGTTCTGCGCATTTTTTAATAGCTTACTGGATATAAAATACAGGTTCCCATTTGCTCTTGTACATGCTACGTAAAATTTATTTAGAGTCATAGGGGCTATACCAGAAAAATCGTTTAAATTCATTGCTTTTTCTATTGCCCCTGTCATAATTACACACACATTCTTATACTTATCAACTCCCTTTGACAATCCCCAATTATTAGAATAGCAATTCTGTGTTTTATGCTTACTATAAAACAATTTAATTATATTACTATTCGAAATAATTTCAACTGCTTCCCCTACATCGGTTATGACTCGTAATTCTACATAGTCTTTTCTATGGGAACCAATATTAATTTTCAAATTTTTTGTGATGAATTCACAAATAGTTGGTGAACACCTATAACTGTCAGAAAGCGTATTTGTATCAAGAACCCACCTATTATCTACGAACTCTTTCGAATAAGTCGAAAAATCACTAAACAGATTTTTACGTTTACCTCTATCAGTACTAGTATTAAAAGTATGCTGGAAAAAGTCACCTACGCATGTGACAGGTATTGATAGTTTGTGCAAATTAATTATAAGGTCAAAGTCATGACTTGAAAAATCTTGAACTTCATCAATGTATAAATGATCAACGAAAGTATTAATCCGATAAATAACTCGATCCATTACTTTCGCATCAAGTAATAAAAGAGATAATCGACTATGATAGATATATCCTTTACTAGTAATGTAATAGTTTCTCGTCTTACGTTTAGGTCCTTTGAATGGAGGAGTTTCAAAAAACAACCCTTTGGTTTTAAGTTTTCTTGCCAGAACTGGCCTGTAACAATACGTGTACAAAAATGAAAAGAAGGGCATAACTTTAGTTTTCTTAGGAATTGCACCGAACCTTCTTATCAACCTCGTCTTTATACTTTCAATATTAGCATTCGTATACCCGATAATTATATTGGAAGCTTGTGTATCCAAGCTATCAATTATCAATCTCGTTTTACCTGAACCAGCGACAGCTAAAATTAATTTCTTATCCATTCAATTGCATCTTTTATGTATTCGGGAGCAATAATTTCATCGCCTTTACTCTCCAAAAGTTGAAAAGCTGATTCCGCTTTGTTTCCTAACATATAATTTAAAGGAGACAAAGTCCTTCGGCCGGGAGAAAAGATTTCATGGCAAATACCCTCATTTAGACCGTGGATTGCAATTTCAAAAGTCGAGATAGCATTGTCATCATCTGCGAATACCCTTATATTATCGAAACCAACAAATTCCTCATATCGCTTAACTATATTTTTTTCAAAGTCTTTGTCATTGTCTGTTATAACTGCAACTTTTATACCAACTTGACTTGCAATCCTTAAATACCTTGGAAAGCTAGTTCCGCCTACGCTGATAATATGGACATCGCTGTCTTCAATCTGCGATGAGGTTATATTTTCATATAGTCGCTTAATTAGAATAAACTCAGCGTCCCCCTCTACCAGAATTACTCTTGATGCGGTAATAAATTCTAGCATATTATTATCAGGAGCTTTCATGAAAAATCTAGCTGTAGACTCGTCAAGATCTTTCAGAGATACATATGATTGACCTTCACTATTAAGAAGAATTATATTTTTTAAGTTTAGTCTATTCGCAATCATATTACTATGAGTTGCTACAATAATCTGAGTTTCAGTTGAATCTTCAATTCTTTTAATCAACTTTCTCATGGTTACATGACTTAAATGATTTTCTGGTTCTTCTAGTAAAACACATTCCAATGAGGAAGAAGCCTTTTGAAGCGCAAAGTCAGTCTTTATAAAACATTGCTTTCCCTTACCTCTATCCTGTATGGGAACTCCTGCTTCTTCCAAATTAAGATCAGATTCTAAATTTGAATCTAGTGCTGATCTCAAAGCAAATTCGTATTCATTATCATCTTCATTTAGTCCAAGCAAATTCTCATTTGCGAAATTTTTCTTATGGTCACGATATTGATTTAACAATTTAATTCTAGTGCCTAATTCTACATTTGAGTTATAGATATTTCTTATATATTTACTGGTGGCTAATTTATTACTAATCTGACTATTATCAAGTAAAAGGTGAGAAGTAATTCTTGTATAAATAGTGTAAGCTCTATCTGAGAAGTACTGAAATTTCACATGATAAAACTCAAAAGGAAAGTTAGAAGCCCCATTTTCAAGAATTATTTTTATCTCTTCTTGATATAGTTCGTCAGGTTCAACTATTAATCTCATTCCGTAATGATCGTCACCAGTACTATTCGTAGCTCCATAAAATAATTCATTGTCAGTTTCACTTAAATATATTTCGGCCATCAATACCGGAAGCTCATCTATCTTTCTATCTGTTTCTAAATAATTTGCAATAATATTTCGATTAAATAAATTATGTAATCCAATACTCTCTATTTTATTTCTACTTCCCAAAAGGACCAAATCAAGCGCAGACAGAATTGTCGATTTACCACATTCATTATCGCCAACAAGTATAGTCCTAGTCTCTCGAATGGGAATTTCTATTTTAGTGAATCTTCTAAAGTTTTGAATTTTTATCGAAGTAATCTTCATTTTTCATTTTTTTATTTGCGCAGAACGTGTGCAGCCACGCAGCCGGCCTAAGCCGGTTGACGTGGCTGCTATGTTGGGCGAATTTTTAATACTTTTTTTTAGTGTTTTATTTATAGAATTATAATATTCCCCAAATGGTTCTTTATCAGTCTGATAATACATCAATGTACTGAATAATTTTACGCTATTTGCCATATGAAAAGTCAAGCCAGCAATTCTTTCATATTCTTTTAACCTTTTATCGTGATTTCCTAAATTTAGAGACTCAAAGTGCGCACCAATTCCGCCATGAGTATATGATGACAATGCAGCATATTCATGAAGTAACGAATCAATTATTGATAACTCTTTGCCAGATTCATTCTTGAGTATTTCTTCTGACATATATCTTAAGATAGATTTTAAAGAGTATTTTCTAGACTCTTGGTCTATTTTATTTTTATCGATGTCTTTTAATGAATCTACGGATAACATTAATTCCGACCATGTTGGAATCTCTATGTTCGGGTAATACATTTTGAAACTTGAAACGGACGCTCTAATTGTATCCATATCTTCCCTTGCCAAAGCGAATTTAATATACAGTTCTGCATTATCATCTAAATTAGTCCTCATCCACTCATTAGCTAAATACTGAAATCTGAAATAGTGCTCTATCAAACTTCTGAACATAACCTTAGCTCCAAATAGACCATCATTTTGAACAGCGTCGAATATGCTTGATTTTAAAAATGAACAACTCATATCAAACATGACAGTAATCAATAGAGTATTTTTGAATTGTTTTGCAAAATTGGTCAAAAAAAGAGTCGTAGCATATTTTTGAAATGTTTCGAATATCTCGTCATCAGCTTCTAATATCTTTTCAATATCGACGGTTCCATAGTTCATTCTCTCGTCATATTCCATATTTATATTATTATTGCTTTAAAATTCAATGGATTATACATTATTGATTAGCTTTCCAAGTTTTCATATCCTTTTTTAAACGCCTTATCCCTTTTGATATTACCTCCCACTTATTTGGCCCAATTCCATATATTGCAAGTCCTTCTTTTTCAGTTATTTTTATAATTTCATCCGGGGTCTTAAAACCTCCTTCATAAATGCTATCCACCATTATAATTCCATACTCACTTTCCAGAATATCAAACATTACGAAGTCAGGAGACGCCCCATCGTAATAATAACTAAAGTATTCATCTCGAAAATCTAGATCATCTTGGACAAGTTTAGAAGTTAAAAGTACTTTTTCTTCAAATGTTATTTTACTAGATACTATACTTTTATATTGTTTTAAAATAGTAATATGATTAGGTTTCTTCTCGATAACCTCATCCAAGCTAGAATCGATAAGTAAGTCTGCCGAAATCTCATCCCAATCAATCTTCTTTGATTTAGTTAATTCTAAAAATTCTTTAAGTTCAGCAGCTGGAACTACAGTATGAGAATGATTTACATAAGTATCTTTAGAATTTAGATGAAGCTCTGGTAAGAATTGATAGTACATTACTATTCCGCATGCCTTTTCGTACGCTTTCGAATATCTGTTGTAAGTTTTATCTTTTGATGAATTTAAAGCTATTTTGTCTAAACGTAAAATATCATCAATAGAATTCACATTCTCCAAGATTTCTTTCAGCGAAGGTAAATTATCCTCATCAATAAAGTAAGAATTTCGATTTATTTTATCTTCAATTTTATGTGAGGAATCTAATTTTTTTAACTTTTTGATCCATTTTTTGAACATATCAGTTTTTTTACTTTCGCCCAACGTGGGTAGCCACGCAGGCCGCCACAAACATCAAAACTAGTGAAAAATATCTACTCGGAGATAAAGGCCGGGGTTGCGGTAAAAAGCGTAAATGCGTCAGCACGCTTTTTACCGCAACCCCGGCCGGACATCAACCCGTGAATCAACACTCACCAAAGGGCGGCTTGTCGTGGCTACTGTGTTAGCGGCATTTTTTAATCTTCTCAACACGTAAAATCGGATATCATCAATTTAAAATGGAAGATCAGAATCTGTTTTGTCCTTTTCCACATTTGGAGTTAGCAATCCAATTATTTCATCAGAATGGTTAAAATCATTCAGTTCATCATCAAGTTCAATTGGCAAACCAAAAGGGACGCCTCCAGAAGTAAATCCAGCGATGAATGAAAATCCGCCTAATTCAGCTAGGTAAGTTTCTGCATCATCTTTTTTACTCTTAGTCTTTTTTTCAGGTTTATTTTTCTTACTCACTTTTATTTTTTTACTCAAAATTAATGATTTAAATTAAACATAACATTTACCCTGCGTAATAAATCAGTTAGATATCTTCAAACTTAGATATAATATCACTTGCTTCTATCGGATTACCAAGCTGCACCAAAGTTTCAATAATCTGATCTAAGTAAATCTTATTTTTAGTTTTATAAGCAAGCAAGTATAGTAAGGCTTCTGATGTCAATAAAATGAACCGTTTTACAGGAGTATTCCATGTAATATCATTTACAAATTCATCAAAATTGGAATTGAAAGAATTACTAATAATTATAAATCCAATTTTAGTAAATCCGTCTTTCTGTAACTTTGGAGAATGATGATTAATGTATTCTTTTATTGCTCGGTCATCTAATCCTAACTTATAACCTTGCGAATATGCTTTTGCATCGATTATAAATGCAGTATTTCCTTCTCTATACTTTAAAATACCATCAGGATTTCGACCTTTTCCTTGTCCCAAATTTTTAACCTCAAAATCTAGAAGTTCAAAAACTTCATTAACCATATTTTCAAAAGCAACACCTTTTGAGGCTGATGACATTTCAGAATCAGAACCTAATTCTACTAATCTTGCAACTCGGGGAATCAAGTATTCTGATAAATCAAAACTTGCAGTAATCTGAATCTCATCTTCAAGTTCTTCATTCTTTTCTACTATAACTGGAGTTTCTTTCTGTAACTTAATCTGTAGCGAACTACCAATAGTTGTGATCGGCTCAGATGAGTTCGGATTTCCTTTAAAATTCCAGAAAGCATGTTCTACATCCCAGTTAGATATTTTTTCACCAATTTTGGTTGAGATGATATTTTTGATAGAATCGTTAAGGCTATAAAAATATTTATACTCTTCAACTTGCGTATCTAAATCTTTCCATAGTTCTAATTCTTGATATGCTCGTATTAGAGAAGTATATGCAACTGGCCATTTTTCATTATTTCCAATTTGCCAAAAATAAGACAAGAAATAGCTTATCGATCCAGGGTTCGCAACCTTTCTTTTATCTGGTGCTTCCTCAAATCTTGATCTTGTGAATTTTTCAAGTTGAGAAATCTTCTTGAGAGAGTCATTTAAGTTTTCTGGTAAAGAAATTGCTGATTTTAGAATACGAGATAATTCAGTCTCATATTCAAGATTGTTCTTAACTAACTGATTGAAAAACATTTGTCCTTTCGTAGCAGTAAATCCCCAAAAATTGTTTCTCTTATTGTAGGAGTCAATCTGGGTTTTAAACTCATGAACATTAGCTTCACCTTTTAAAAATCCAGTAATTATTTTATCAAGATCTACAATTGCATTTCGTCTTTGCGAATCTATATTAGGGACATCTCTACCTTTTGTGTCAATGACTCTTTTATCTTGTTTAAGATAATCATTCCAAATAGCTATAATTTTTTTGTTAGACTCCTTAGATATTTTGATCATCAATTGACTAATTAATTTGAGATGTAAAAATACAAATTAAGATTTTACTAGAACTTTTTAAACGCGAAAAGTAAACATCAAATTCTTGAAAAACTGTGTTCGCGTTTTTATGTTGCCGCTAACGTGGGTAGCCACGCAGGCCGCCTTTTCACAAACAATAATACGAAGAAGTAGGCACTACCCCACCCCGAATAACTCCCGGAGCGGGGAAACACTGCTGGCGGCTTGTCGTGGCTACTATGTTGTGTGCATTTATATTTTTTCGTAAAAAGAGCATAAATCTTTATAGTACTTCTTCCCTATTGGAATACTGCCTGATTGACCTACATATTGTTTAAATAAAGCTGCTCTAGCATTAACATGATTTTGATCAGCAACAGTAGGATAAAATTCATGATAGCTATATAGATACTGAAAAGCACCAATATGATTTTTATAAAGAAATTCATCAAAATCTCTTACAATAGCCCATAATAATCTCTGGAATTTCAATAGACGGTTTCTACTGAGTGTTTGGATTTCTAAAACATTCTTCGTATGGTGAATTCTGGAAGCTTCAATACCCCTCCCAAAAGCATGTCCAACATCATTTCTCAAGATTCTAATAGCATCGAGTTTACCAATTGATGAAGATAATGTAGTGGGTAAAAATCCAAATACTGATTCTATATTTGACATTCTGGCACTCCAGGTTCCTTTCGTAATACCAACTAAAATATCATCTATATTCAAGAGTTTATAATTTCCATTTTTTAATATATTAACACCATCAACTGACCTTGACTGACCCAGTAATAATCCGGGATCTGATTTGATCGCTAAACGAATTACTCCATCTAAATACGTTTCAAAATTTGATGAAATAGACATCAAAGCATTTAAATTAAGCCAGTTTTCTGATTTGTTATAACTTTTCGACCACATTTCTACGGTCTTAAGTTTTTTCACATAAGTATCTTTAGTATCAAATACTTCTTTAGTCTTATCTTTTAGACTTATTTCATTAACACCTAACTGATTGTACACAAATTTCTTAGCATAAATTTGAGAATTTAGATAACGCTCTAGTTCATCATTATATCTTTTGTAAACCTGAGCGGTCCAAGTAGATATCTCAACTGTACCCCACCTATCGAAATCTTGGGGTTTAACTTTCTTTGGTATAAACTTTTTTTTCATCATCTCCATTTTATGGATTCAAAACTCCAAATTTAATCTCAATCAGGTGCTTTATACTTACTTCTTTAATAAATTCAGGTGACAATCTAACAATCATTTCGTTAACACCTGACTTTTCATTAATAAATACAAAAGTTTTTACCGGCGAATCAGGGTTCAAAATATTATAATTTATAACTTTACATAAATCCTTATAATATTCATGATGAGGATTTTTACCCGACATTTTTAATTCATAAGCTATTCTTTCGCCACTATCTATAAGATCAATCATCTCATTAGCTTTGGAACTAGAACATACTTCACTGAAAATATCTATACCATTATTTACTTCATTTTGCCATGCAAGACAAAGACTTTTAGCCGATCTATCATGATCACCTATACTGTGATTTTGTCCTATCAACCTAAATTTTTTATGGTATTTTCTTGATGCCGTGATAATTTCATTGTCAATAATCATATTCTAAATTTTGTTGCACACAACGTGAGCAGCAACGCAGCCCGCCGACTCTAATAACTTTTTATAAAGATACAAATTTCAACCACTTAACGAACTTCATGTAACAGCAAAAGCACTCTCGGCGGGTTGACGGTGCTGCATTGTTGTGTGCATTTTCTCATTGCCCATTATTATGAATATTTTCGATTCTTGTTGATTTATAGGGTTTTAAGTCCTAAATGTTGAGTAGCTATAATATAGGATTTTGTTATGTCGCACAAACAGTATTTTGGTATATGGTAGTCCCAAAGCAAATTTGGCTCTAAATAAACTATCATATACTTATATTTATCTTCGATGGTAAAATCAATATTGACTTCATAAATTGATAGGAGATCTCTAATCCTGGCCTCACATATTATGGTTTGTTTAGTGTCAACCTTATAAGTGTTCGTGTACTTTTGAAAGTGAGCAAAATTTATAGCTTTTAGATTTCGACTTATCATTGAAGATTGTAGAACCGAAAACCATAATTTGGTATATCTTTGTTGGTTATTTTTACTCAATATTGTAGATGTTAGCTCATCAGTAATATCTGGAAATAAACCTGAGTCAGAGTATATGGCGTTATCGATGTTTATCAGTTCAATCGTTTTAGATTTTGAATATCTCTCAATATCATGAAATATAAGCTTGTGAACACTTTTATTCGCTAGAGTTATATCTGTGACAATAGCATTGCCTATTTCATGGATCCTTTCGGCTTTTTTATTTCTTGTTTCTCGTAACAACACTAATTCTAACGAATCTAAGTAACAAGGATCCCAATTAGATCTGCCAAAATTATCAAGAGCTAAATCCAAAGCCTGAGATAGGTAATTTGTCATTCTTAGTTGTAAAGTGTCTAACGAATCGGCAGATACATTCACTATAACCTCGTTTAAACTATATACATATCTATCTGATTGACCAGCAATATCTCCGTTCATAGCAAATATGAACAAGAAACATGCCTGAAGGTGTAGTTTTAAAAATAAATTCATTTTGCAAGATAGATAAATCGTCTATCATATTTTCTTAAACTCTAAATATTGTATTAATTTTAAATTAAGCTTAAGAGAATATTTGATTTAGATCACATTTATATATCTTCCAAGAAATTCAATTAGTGAAGTTTTCTTATATTTACTACTATGAACCAATTCAAAATCATGAAAAGTAGAATTGCACTCTATAATACTACGTAACACCCACCAAATTAGCTATACACCGACAATCGCGTATGGCTTCTTTACCCTTAGTGAAAACACATTGATCACTGTCTTGGTCAGAATGGTACAATATGGACTAAGTTTAACCTTAAATTTCATCATCGATAATACTTCCGACTGAATTAGTATTCCAGTTCAAAACAGAGATATATATATTTTATTAAAGTGTAAGTTATCAAGGTTGGAAACTTTGACCTAAATTGCTATTAGGCTGCTGCAAATTTTTGTACAAAATTTAACCTCTCAGACTATTTATCAAAATTATGAATTGTAGTAAATTGGATGATTTTGCGTCAGTATCTGCGGGGAATTGTTGCACACAACGTGAGCAGCCACGCAGGCCGCCATCTCACAGACAATAATACGAAGAAATCAACACTACCCTACCCTAAATACTTCCTGAAGCACAGAAACACTACTGGCGGCTTGACGTGGCTGCAATGTTGCCCGCATTTTTTATTTGTCTGCCATCCATCTCATGAAGGCAGCTCTTAAAATATTTCTAACAACGGGAATCTTACACGATGGTAAAACTACAGACGTAAAATTATTCTCTGATTGAATTGAAAATTTACGAAGAAGGGAATGATTAATTTTAGGGTTTAAACTGTTAGCGTGAAAAGTGTCAAATATGTCCATGATCCGATCTGATAAAACTTCTTGGTCATTAACATATTTTGACATTGCCATTTCAAGACTGTTCACTAGTTCATTTATAATTGATAATCTATTCAGCCTCAAAGCTTCACGGTTTAATTTACAGATTTCAATAGTTAAACGTGCTCTTTCTTCATTATTTCCGGTTGGATGCAAAGGAGACATTGCGATACCGCTAGTATGGTGTAGAACAAACTTAAAATATGCGTCAGGTACGTCTATTTCTGGATGAAGAAGACCAGGTATTTCAAGTAACAATGGAGGCTCATACGCAGATAATGTATTCTCCACTACTAATCCATTTTGATCAAAATTTGGGCTATTTACACGCTGCCCTAGCACTGGAAACTTATTATGCTTTGCACCTTCTCGATTGCATGTGATACATGAAGGTAATAAGTTAGTCCATTCGTAGCATAACCAATAGTATCCATCATGATTACTATCTTCTGATACTTTCTTTTTAGGCCTGTAATGCTCTATATCAATTTTCAATATCCTTTCACAATATGCACATTTGTTATGATATGAATTCGCAAGTGCATCTCCAACTCTTGATTGATTACCGTCAGAGGTGGAATAAGGCTCTCTGTAAATGTTTGGTGTTATTAATTTCTTGTCCTTACTAGATATAATTCTATCTAAGGCAATCTTAGTTTCGTTAGATCGTAATCTATCAGTAACATCATCTGAAGGTTTAATTACAAATCGCACAACTACTTATTTCTATTTTCAAATAATTTTATAAGCTCTTCTTCCTTAGTCGAATCTATGTATTTTTCTAATCTCCTTTCGACTTCATCATTAAATTGTACATCTTTAAAATCATCTTCAGTTCTGACTGACTTTGTATCTAAATCATTTGCAGTTGGAATTATACTTTCCATTCCAAATATCGGGCTTGTTAAAATAGCATTGGGAAGTAAGTCGTGTATGTAGAGCTTATCATCCAACCTCTCGACAGTAACGCCGTTGGAATAGTCAAATTCTGTTTTGTAAAGTATACTACCCTTAGGAGCTCCAAGGAAAGGAATTGGACTGTGAGTTGATATTATGAATTGAACTTCTGGAAATGCCTTAGAGAGATTTTCCACAAGATCTCTCTGACCTTGTGGATGTAGATGAAGATCTATTTCATCAATAATCACCACCCCCTGCAAATCAGCAGGATCGATTACACTTCGTTGTTGATTATATAATCGTATGATTATATCTCCAACCATTCCTATCGTGCTTTTATTACCAGAAGATAACTTAGTCCAATCCAATTTATATTTCTGCTGGTCTTTTCCGATAAATTCATACAGAACTTTTCCTTTCTTATAAGGAAAATTAATGCTCACTAAGTTTGTAATTATCTGTGCTAATAAATTTGATATAAAGTACTTTCTTTTCTCAAATAATCTCTGTTGTGAATCGGTACCTTCTTGCCACAATGTGAATTGCTTATGTAAATTAAGTAGCTTACTATTAGTAGATTTACTTGGCTCAAACAATGAACCAAAACTGCTACCCTTATTTAGTTTTTCGTAGAATCCTACTTTAGATATTCTTGTAGTTACTATTCCTAGTCGAATTGGCCCGTACATCGCTAGACCAATCATTAGTGGCTTCTTTCTATATGAAACCCTATCCGATTGATATCTATTTAATTTTGAAATTTGATTTTTATCGTTTCTTACAGTTGCAGTGACTGTAAAATCTGCTGAATCTTTATAATCTCGATATCCTATAAATGTTGCAATTGACTTTAGTAATTGCGACTTACCTGATCCGTTTTCTCCGGTGATAAATACCCATTGACCATTAGAAATTAAATTATTTCTCCTTTTATGTAAATCTAGATAAATATCTTTAATCGGACCATAGTTTTGAATCCTAATGTCTTGTAAAATAGTTGGCCTATCAATTGAATCTATTTCGGTTATATCTTTTTCTAATTCAGATACTCTAGTTTTGTGCGTATCAACTTTTTTCACCATTGAACTAAAAACGCGTTTACTTAAAGGCTTGAGCCCGTCACCGACTGCGAAACGATTACCATTCTCAAATAACTCGCTATACTTATTAATTATCTTTACATCTTCAAAGAAATACTGCTTTAATGCTTTTTCAATTTCAGAGTAATTTAAGCTGTCTGAATAATTTTTAATGAGCTTTCCATCGTAAAAATCTTTAATTCTTAAATCACTAGCTAACCCTTCAAATTTTGAAATTTCATGTTCGCTGACTTGAATTTCTAGTGAGCATCTACCATCTAGATATGCTATAAATGCTATTTTGGGAACATTACCGTTCCATCTCGTATTTGTCCAAAAAGATAAAGCAATAAAATTTTCTTCACCTTCAAACCAATAACCCTTATCAAGCTTAGCGTTATGATTACTTCTTCTTAATGTAAATCTTATGTCGGGATATTCATCAACCATTTCAGATAGTATGATGTAAATATCTTCATGCAGGCTAATAATATCTTTCATAAAATTTTATTTTATTTTGTTGCGGGCAACGTGTGTAGCCACGCAGCCCACCATTTCATAAACAATGATACGAAGAAGTCAACACTACCCTAGCCTAAAACTTTGATACGAAGCCAAAAACATCATTGGTGGCTTGTCGTGGCTGCTGTGTTCATGACCATTAAGCTAAGCGAATATTGACATATAGCTCCTAGCTGCGTTCCAGCTAGCATGTCACTCATTCGATACCTAAACGGCCTTCGCAAGTTTACAGAACTGGATCAGGATAAGCGCAGCTTA
>Ga0209185_1001721_pt1 | contig 17711 bp, 19 predicted proteins | sample SidtaG_2_FD_187425 | JGI IMG/M metagenome (GOLD analysis project Ga0209185, IMG submission 187425) | Marine algal microbial communities from Sidmouth, United Kingdom - Sidmouth_Asex2 metaG (SPAdes) (version 2) | ecosystem: Host-associated > Algae > Red algae > Unclassified | place: Sidmouth... | reverse complement strand
AAGTTTCAAGAGGTTTGTTGGGTGCTTTAGGTGTTCGTACGCCACGGAGAAGGAGAAGGATGTTTTAAATAAGCGACAAATTGTTTAGGTCAGCATTTAGCTTAAAGGTTCAATATTGATTTACCCTCTTTATAATGATGTTAGATTATTCTATAATATTCAATTAAAACTGAGGTGGTGTTGTGCGTAAAGTGACCAACAATACCGTAAAGTAATGTTGAATACTTGTTTCTAAAATAGGCGAGCATAAGTCCAAATGGGATGATCCAAATTAGGCTTAATAGAGAAAAATGTACGAGTCCGAATAAAAAAGTTGAACCCCACATAGCGGATTTTTTACCTGCAATTTTATCTAAGTTATTATAAACAAAGCCTCTAAAGGCCAGCTCTTCAAAAAAAGCTGGAAAAACCCCAATTATTATTATACCAAATAGTAGCGGATTGTTAGACTCCATAAATGGTAAAATGAGACTATATGTTTCCCCAAACAAAGCGTAGTTTAAATTATCCATTACAAACGAAACAACAAAACCAGACACAATTGCAATTATAATAATGGCAATTAATGGTTTAAAGTGAATAAGTCTGGGCAGCAACAAATTCCAAACCCGTGGCTGTTTGCTTGCAAAACCTAAATCAAAAAATGCGTAGGCAACAGTTAATATTGTTGCGGTAAAAAGGGAATCTTCTGTAAACCCACCAGCAATAAGCATTATTATTAAGGAGATAATGTATGCCAAAAGATACTTTATATTTCTTCTACTTTCTTCGTCTTTCTCTTTCTCTATTACAAAATTTGGTTGCCCACATCTACCGCAGAAATTATAGCCTATAGGTTGATTGCTGCCGCAATTTGGGCAACTGCTGATCGCCTCAATTTTAGTTAGCATGGCTATTTTTTAGTTGATTAGAAATTTTTTGATATTTTCTGGCAGAATTTATTCCTTTTATGAAAATGGAAATAAATAAAATTTTCCAAATGATTCCTTGAAATAGGTAGACAGGATTTGTAAAAACAACCGATAATTGTAATGTTAGCCAAAATAAAAAAGCGGCTAAAACGCCACTTAAAGGTTGTTTGTTAACCCATATAAGACATCCAATATAAATTAATGTGGCAACTAAATAGGCAATTCCATCTTCAAATGTGCTTTCACTAAATAATTAAAACACCCCAGATAGTAAAGTTAAAACAATAATTATTTTTAATAAAATTCTAACATTATCAAGTTCTTTATCAGCTTGAGTTGCATTAGATTTCTTTACTTTTATTTCATCCTCATATATTTCCTTCTGTTCTTGGTTTCCTCTTTCTGGATAACCGCAATTATTGCAAAAGACGTCTTGACTATTAAGTGGGAAATTACATTTGGAACATTCAAATAACTCTAACATAGTGTTTTTATATGGTGGGTAAAGGTGTTATAAAATTTAATAGTATTTCAAATGTAAATATTTACTATCGGAAATAAAAATTTTTTAATACAAATTATTTGATCATTAAATAAAACATAATAACTGGCTATCTGTTGGTTTGTTATATTTTTTTTCGAAAAGCGATATATTTAGGCGGTTAATGCGACTGGGCGCAGTTGGAAAAATAGCCTCGACAGAAGTGGTTATACCATTTTGGGTTGGGCTTATGAAGCGTTGGCAAAATGGTATTTGAACGGATGGCGAGACGAAGGTTTCTACGGGTGTCAACCGTTTCGCTTCAAAATTTATTTGATAACGATTATAATTATTTATTTATATAAGAAAATTTATAAGCGATTATCTTACGTAAATGGTAAATTTATTTTTGGGCTATAAAAGCTTAATTATTATATTGCACATAGCAATATTCTAATGCTTGGGTTAAATCGTAATCGTTGTATGCTTTGATGTAGGCCACTTCAAAATTGCAGAAATGAAGAAAGGCTTGTAGGTCTTGTTTGGTGGTATAACCAGTTACCGATTTGGCTAAGTTAAATAAATATTTGTTGTAGGCTTCATATTTTTCTAAGCGTTCGTTGGCTTCGGCAAGCATACGTTGGTGTTTACTAAACTTCATATACAAAGCGGTAATTGGGCCTTTTATGGTGTAGGTTGGCATGTTGGTTTCGGAGTTATAATTTACTAATGGCACATCTTTTAACGTTGGCAATTTTATTTTAACCATATTTTCGGGTAACGCTAAGTTCATAAATGCATCAGGAAATTCTTCTGGTGTAGGTACGTTGTAAATACTTATTTCGTCTAACTGAAAAAAGTCTTCTATTAGCTCTACCTTCAAAAACTCTTCGGTAGTAGAAAGTTCTGCTGCTACAATTCGTTTTGTTTTAAAGCCAATTATTGAAATATGAATGGTATCGGTTGCTGCTGCGTTTATTTTAAACTTACCTTCTTTATTGGTTACTGTGCCAATGGCCTTGTTTAAGTTAACAATATGAACGTTTACTAAAGGTTTGCTGGTCACTAAGTCTACCACTTTACCTTTATAAATTTTAAGGTTTTGTGCTTGTAAACTACTAATACTAAAAAGGAAAGCGAAAAAACAGATATGCAGGCCGCGCAAATACATCTTATAAAAATAATTAATTAGGCAGAAAAACTTGTACCGCAACCACATGTATCGGTAGCGTTGGGGTTATTAAAAATAAAGCCTCTATTTTTCAAGCCATTATGGTAATCGACTTCCATACCAGCCAAATACATGGAGTGTGCTTTGTTGATAATTACGTTGATACCTGCTACATTAAAAGTTGCGTCGGCATCTTCTATGGCATCAAAACCTAAAATGTAGGTAAAGCCAGAGCACCCGCCACCTTTAACACCAATACGCAGGGCATGACCATCGGGTACTGCCTTTTCATAAATTAATTGCCTTATTTCGGTTATAGCACCTTCGGTTAATTTTATTGGGCAATTAGTTTTTATATGTTCTAAAACTTTTGTCATTATTATTTTAAACAGTTTTATAAGAAAAAAAGTGCATTAAAAAATGCTTAAAAATAGTGAAAATTTACATCATTCGCTTTCGCTTTACCAAATAAGGTTGCAACACCTGATGATAACTTTTATTAATGTCGGCTTCAACAAAATCAATTTTGTATTGTAACGCTTTTAATTTTAGTTCACTTTTAAAAGCGGCCATCTGCTTTACATATTCATCTTTTACTTGATTGCTATGCAACTTTACTTTTTCACCGGTTTCCATATCAACAAAAACGTAAGGTCGGTTTTCAAATTGAAACTCCATTTCTTTTTGTTTGTCTACTACATGAAACAAAATAACTTCGTGTTTGTTATACTTTAGGTGTTGTAAGGCTTCAAACAATTCATTGGCTTTACTGCTGTTATCAAACATATCACTAAAAATAATTACCAACGAACGTCTGCCGATATTTTCTGCAATTTGATGTAATGATTTTGCCGCAGAAGTGCCTTTATCTCTTTCGGGTTTATTAATAGTTTTATCTAAATAGCTCAGCAATAATTTGTGATGCGCAGTAGTTGATTTGGCTTTGGTATGTAATTGAACCTCATTATCAAAAGTACTCAACCCAAATGCATCTCGCTGCTTTTTTAGCATTTGCATTATAGCCGCTGCCGAAAGCGCAGAAAAGAAAATTTTATTCACTTGCTTTTCATTGGTGCTATCATCAACTTCGGGGTAATACATAGAAGATGAAGCATCTATTACAATTTGGCACCGCAGGTTGGTTTCTTCTTCGTAGTTTTTTACGAACAACTTATCGGTACGGGCCAAAACTTTCCAGTCAATTCTTTTTAAAGGATCGCCAGGGTTATATTGGCGGTGTTCTGCAAACTCAACCGAAAAGCCATGAAAAGGACTTTTATGCAACCCAATTATAAACCCTTCAACCGCTTGTTTGGCCAGCAGCTCTAAGTTATTATACTTATGCTGTTCGTTTAGTGCATTTAATGTATTGTTTAATGCCATATTGCAAAGGTACGTGTTTATTTGTGGTAGTAAAACAATTTAATAGACAAAGCGTATTTTTTCGAAAATGAATATATTTTAAATTACGCTAATATTTAAAGATGTTTAATCCTTAATTATGATCAATTAAGTTTTGATTGTAAATATAACCTCGGTTCACTTTTTCTTCCCACGGAATGGTTTCATTTGGATCTGATAACTGCAATAAAATCATTGATTTGCTAATTAGGCCAATATTAGGTGCATAATACTCTTTGCTAAAACATTTTGAAAGCCCGGTTTCTAAATCAATTTGAGTAACCTCTACCACATCGTTAAATGAAGTATTAGTGGTAGTATCAGTTGCAAAAGTAGCATCCGTTTGAGTTATGGTGTAATTCCAATTTTTGCAGATGTTGAACTCAAAAACATTGTTTACAAAGCCATTGCCTTTCCATTGTGCACCTGCTACTATTGGAAACGCTAATTTAGTAAAGCGCAAATTATTTTCAACCCGTTCGGCAACCTTTTCATCTCGCACGGCATACCAAGTATCTGCATTGTTCCAAACTTGGTTAGCATTACTTCGGTAAGTTCTTTCAATCTTTACTGCCGAGCGGTTAGATCCATCAATAAAAGAGTCAATTACTTCTTCTCTTATTTGAAATTTGATGGTTTCAACCGTTTCGGTAAAGGAGTTCCAAACAATGCTATCGGCTTCGTAAATTTGCCATTTACCAACCGTTAATGGAAAGTATTTTTGATCATCTAATATTGGTGAATCTTCTACTACATCTTCGCAACCAACAAAGGCAATTAAAGGAAATAATAGTATGATAAGATTAAAGCTCAGTTTTTTCATAAAATGCATAATTTGTTTAAACGATGGTTGCTAAGTTTTAGTATTTTGAATAAACGTTTTTAACTGCCTTTACTTATAAATATTAATCAATATGTTAAATTTTTTTTTTTAAATAATAAATATCTTATCTTTGTATTACTTCGAAGTTAGTAATCTACACAAGTTGAGCGGAATATTTTGCCTAAATTCTTCTCAAAATTTAATGTAGGGCATCACCAAAATATATTATTTTATCAAATTTAATTTCAAACAGTTTACAGTTTACTAGTTCTTTTAATTAGTGCTTGTAGCAAAGAAGAAAACACACCACCCTTGCCAATAGAAATTAATACTTACCTACCAACAGCGGATGTAAATGTGGTAAAAAAAGTAAAAAACTTTCACCAACTAGTGGAAACAACGGATATAAATTTGCGACAGAAAGATGAGCAGATAGATGCAGGTGAAGCCATGTGGTTAATGGAAGCAACAGGCAATTATTTGTATAACAGAAATGCCAAATACAAACACGGTAATGAAAATTTGAGTTTAGACTTTGAACTGAGTTTTAAGCTACAACAAGGCGTAAGTAAACAGGCAACCGTTAGCAAAAATGAAGTTCTAAAAGAGGTGGAAGTTTTACACCGCACTATTGATAGCCGTAGCAGTTCAATGAGCCGTTTACCTCGTTTAGTTGATTATGAAATTGCTTCTATAAAAGAAGGCATGGTTAATTTTAAAGTGAGAGTTGTTTTGGTAAATGAAGAATTGAGAGAAAGCTATGATGCCAATAGAGAGTATGGTTTGAAAGAGCAAAGAGTGCCTGGTTGTGCTAATGGAGTTACCAAATTAAGTAAGTCGTGCGCAAATGTTTTTTTGGGTTATGGCCAAAGGCCATTTGAATATATTGAGGAATGTGTTGACTGTTTAAGAGAAAATTATGGTCAATATTGGGTGTCAAATATATCATTAGTTAGATCGCATATACCTAATAGCTCAATTGGTTATATCGATTGTTATGATGATGGAACTTACGATGAATATGCAATGAAAGGGGAACTCTTCCATGGCGAACATACTTACGATGTTTATATACCTTATGGTGAGAAAGCCATTAATTTTTGGAATAATGATATTTGCTCTTTTGTTAAACCCTACACTCCGCCAAATATGATTGTTGGAAAATACGTAGTAGATGATTTTTTGTTCGAAAATGGGGACGAAGGCAGTCAATCATATTGGTGTGTACAAGGTGTTTATATTGGCAGAGCTGCTTTATATTCTTATGACTAAAAACTTAAATGAATAATTTTTTTACAACAAAAATTACCATTATTTTAATCTTGATCTGCAATTTAGTTGCAGGTCAAGATTTTGATATTTTGGTTCAAAAAAAATCTTACGACTCTTCTATTTATTCACAGGCTATTACTGATGGTAATATATTCGTTGCCACCAGACATTTAAATAGTTATTATAGCCCTGAGCCGCCAATTTTGATTGAATTTGAAAGTTTAGCCGATGATATTGTTGATGTTAATTTTCAATTTAATCGCTTACTTAAGCTTAACAAAAATCTTGAAATAGAAAAGGCGGTTGAATATAAGTCAAGCTTAGATTCAATTACCTATGTTCTTAATTTTCAAGTTGATGAGGCAGATAAAGATATTGTGGTGCTGGTAGCAAACTTAAAACCAGATACCACTAAATATTATATGTATTGGTATAATTTGGACTTAGAATTAGAGCATAGCTTAGAAGTACCAGCAGCTTATATGTTAACTACACACAAGTTGTATGGGTGGCATTTTATTATTAACGATAAAAATAATGTTGTTTGTGTTGGTTTACGAGGTTTTTATGAGCTTGATAAATTTGGCAACAAAATAAATACCTATCCTTTTGAAGGTACAGAAAGATACGGCACTCCATCTGTGTTTTTTAATCAAAATGCTATAGGAGAATATTTTTCTGCAGATCCTCAAAATAATCGTTACAATAGTTTTAATAACAATTTATCTTTAAAAGAGGAAGTTTATTATGGCAATATATATCCCAAAATACGTGTAAGTCGCGATTGCAATAGACTTGCAATAAGTACTAACAAAAAGAAAGCTTATGTCACAGGTTTTATTAAAATTGATGAGCTTTGCGATGTGGTAAATGAGCGAGATTTTGGTTATGCCGAATTTATATATGAATATGATTTAATTGAACCCGAAAGACCAAAGATTTTCCATATTGATACGCCATCAACTTGCACTTATCGACGTTACGGCGAATTTGCTATCGACTTATTTTACGACGACCATATCTACTATTCCCACAGCGATAAAGATTGCGGTTTTATTGCACCTCCTGGGCAAGAACCTACTTGTTTTGAAACCTACATTACTTTAAATTGTGTAGATGATGAAGGTAATTTACGCTGGAAGAAATACTTAGGTGGCGATGCAGCTTATTTACCCCAAGGCGTTGTTGCTACGACGGATAGTGGTGTGGTAGTTTTTGTATTACGCCATCACCCCGATGAAAATTTTCGGTACGAAGCAGATATTTATGTAGCTAAGTTTGATAAACACGGCAACCCAGTTGAGTTACCCACAGCAGGTTTAGTGCCTGTAAATGAAGTGCTGTTAAACAATACAATTAAGGTTTACCCAAACCCTGTTAGCAATTATTTAATAGTTGAAGGCCTGCAATTTGACAAGCAAGCAGAAATTAAAATTTACAATAGCTTAGGGCAGTTGGTTTTTAATGAAAAAGTAAACAACAACAAAATAAACCTTCATCATTTACAAAACGGCTATTACACTTATGCTATTTTTGAGGAGGCGTATTTAATAAAAGCTGACAAGGTGTTGAAGTGGTGATGCGAAATTAGGTTCCCATTTAATTGAGAACCACCATCGCACCAAATAATAAAAATATTCTTAATACAACAATGTTTTAAAAATCTATTTGAATTATATAAGCAACTTTGCTACAGTTTCCCCATATTTGCATTTCAAAATTTTAGTATTTGATAAAATCAAAAATTGCGGTGCTTGGTGCCGGTTTTTCAGGCTTGTCTGCGGCTATTCATTTGGCCAAAAACGGCAATAAAGTAGAAGTATTTGAAAAACATAGTTTGCCAGGTGGGCGGGCGCGTCAATATACCGAACAAGGTTTTAGTTTTGATATGGGCCCAAGTTGGTATTGGATGCCCGATGTGTTTGATCGTTTTTTTAAAGCATACGGTTATCAAACCTCCGATTTTTATGAGCTAACTCGCTTAAATCCTGCTTTTCGTATTTATTTTGGTAAAGATGATTTTATGGATGTGCCAGATTCGGAAGAAGCTTTGTACAATTTATTTGAGCGAGAAGAGAAAGGTGCAGCCGATAAACTGAAAAAATTTATGAAAGGTGCTGCTTATAAATATGAAGTTGGCGTACACGATTTGATACACCGGCCAAGTGTTTCTATTACCGAGTTTTTAGATGTGAAGTTGGCCATTGGTGCGCTACGCTTGCAATTGTTGAGTTCTTTTAAAAAACATGTAGCAAAATATTTTAAGTCGGATAAGTTGCGGCAGTTAATGGAGTTTCCAGTATTATTTTTGGGTGCAACACCACAAAACACACCTGCATTATATAGCTTAATGAATTATGCAGGCTTAATGTTAGGCACGTTTTACCCAAAGGGTGGTTTTTTTAGTGTGATAAAAGGCTTGGAAAAACTGGGAAAGGAACTTGGGGTAAACTTTAATTATAATACGGAGGTAGAAGAAATTATTGCGGACACGAAATTGGCTGTAGCAGTAAAAACCAACAAAAGACATCAAACTTTTAAAGGTATTATTTCTGGTATTGATTATCATTTTACCGAGCAAAATTTATTGAAACAAGAGTATAGAAATTATACCGAACAGTATTGGGAAAGCCGTACCATGGCGCCAAGTAGCTTGCTTTTTTATTTAGGTGTTGATAAAAAAATTCCAGAAATAGAACATCATAATTTATTTTTTGATGAAGATTTTGATCGCCACGCTATTGAAATTTATGAAGATGCACAATGGCCCACAGCACCACTTTTTTACGTTTGCTGCCCCAGCAAAACAGATAACACGGTAGCTCCTGAAGGTAGCGAAAACCTGTTTTTTCTAATGCCGTTAGCGCCAGGAATTACAGAAACTGAAAAACTAAGAGCGCAGTATTTTGATTTGTTAATTGAACGTTTTGAGCGAGTGACGGGTGTTAGTATTAAAGAAAATATCATTTACAAAAAAAGCTATTGTGTAAATGATTTTGTAAATGATTACGGGGCTTTTAAAGGCAATGCTTATGGTTTGGCTAATACATTAAAACAAACGGCTATCTTAAAACCATCTTTAAAAAATAAAAAATTACCGAACTTGTTTTATACAGGTCAATTAACGGTACCTGGTCCTGGCGTTCCACCATCATTAATTAGTGGTCAAGTGGCGGCCAAACAACTCATGCTATATCTTACCAAAAACCAATAATAAAGCTTAATGATAGCCTTGTATAATACGGTTAGCGAGCGGTGTAGTAAAATTACTACGCAAAGTTATAGTACCAGTTTTACAATGGGTATAAAGTTATTGGCCAAAAAATATCATCAACCAATATATAATATTTATGGTTTTGTGCGCTTTGCCGATGAAATTGTAGATACCTTTCATACCCAAAACCAAAAGCAATTATTGCAAGAGTTTAAAACAGAAACACACCTTGCTATTATACGCAAAATTAGTGTAAATCCTATTTTAAATGCCTTTCAAAAAACGGTAAATAATAGTAAAATTGAGGCCGAACTTTACGATACTTTTTTGGAAAGCATGGCTATGGATTTAAATCCGCAACAATACAACGAAGCTAAGTATAAGCAATATATTTTGGGTAGTGCCGATGTGGTTGGCCTAATGTGTTTACGGGTTTTTTGTGAAGGAAATGAAGCACTTTACCAACAACTAAAACCGGCTGCTATGCGGTTGGGTTCTGCTTTTCAAAAAGTGAATTTTTTACGAGATATAGAAAACGATACTAATAACTTAGGAAGAATGTATTTTCCAGATGTTGCTGTTTTTAACAATACCTCAAAACAAGTAATTGAAGCTGATGTTGAAGCTGATTTTAAGGCAGCTTTAATAGGTATAAAAGCTTTGCCTGTTGGCGCGAAAAGTGGGGTATACGCTGCTTATAAATTTTACTATGCTTTGTTTAATAAAATTAAAAATAGCGATGCAAAAGTTTTATTAATAGAGCGAGTACGCATAAACGATCTAAAAAAAATGATGATTGCAGGTGTTGCTTTTTTGAAGATAAAATTAGGTTTTTTGTAAGATATACATAAAAATTAACCAATCTGTTGTACTATAGTGGTTTCAATTTTTTGTATAAGATGCTTGGGTTTTAAAGTTCGCCAGTCAATAAAAGCTTCTTCATTATTAAAGTTGAAATAATGATTAATATTATTTTGCTGCATTTCTTCAATAATGTGTTTCCTAAAATTTAGTAAAACTACCCAACCAAAATCTTCACTAATATCTTCATACCATTCTTCATAATAATCATCAGCATCGCCATGAAAGTTGAGTACATTTTCGCCAATAATAATAAACCTGTATATGCCATTTTTTAGTAAACTATCAACTATATTTCGTTTTAATAGCATAATGTCGTTATCTATCAAATCGTTCCATTCGCCTATCAATTCTATAATTGCTGTTCCTTCATCATAATCAACAAATAAAATTTTAATATACATTGTTGTTGACTCAATGTTGTCCCATTGCGGATGGATGAAATAGTTGTAAATCTTTTGATCGTAGCCAAACTCATTATAAACTCGGCCATATAATGGCGAACGTTCATCTGAAGAAGCTATGTATAAATGTCTCCAATTGTAGTATGGTTCAATGGTATGCACGCTGCAAATATATTTAATTGAAAGGTAATTTGCGCACCAAAATTGGTTTAAGTTAAAGTTTAACTTTTTGGCAAGTTATTTCGGTAAAGGTTAGGGTTTTTATTGTAGATGCTACAGAAAATCACCCGAAAAGGCGAATGGTAAAATATCTTTTACGGAATTAATTATCACCACTTCATTACTGGGGCCAATTATATAAATTTTTATGTTTTGATTAAAACGGTCTTCGTATTCTAACATACTTTGTCGGCAACTTCCACATGGAAAAACAGGTTGTGTAATTGTTTTGCCAACATAGTCAATAGTTAAAGCGATGGCATTAATTTTTTGGTTGGGGAAATTACTTGCTGCATTAAACAGGGCAACCCGCTCTGCGCAAAGCCCGTTGGGGTAAGTGGCATTTTCTTGATTGTTACCTTTTATAATATTACCATTTGCTAATAATACTGCAGCTCCTACTTTAAATTTCGAGTAGGGTGCATAAGCATCTTTGGTAGCTTCTATGGCTTTATTTAATAGCTTTTGTTCTTCAGTAGAAAAAACTTCCCAATTGCGTTCTATTAAAAACTCAACATTTAGCTGTATACTTTTTTTTAAAGCAGTCATGTGCGTATGTATGTGTTAGCCTTGTTTTAAGGCATCAAATAAAAAGTAGTTTTTTGGTAAGAAGGGCTATTAAATAGCCTCCTTTATATCCTCAACAATACGTCTGTAAATTTCTTCATAATCTTTACAACTATCATCTTTCAATAAAACATCTTCTGTTTTTGCATAGAAAAAACAGTCCATTTCATTACGAACAGTTCCTATACCATCTTTTGCCTTGTAACGATGTTTTATCACATATTTATCTGGCACATCTGTGTCTGCTTCTGTTTTAGGAATTATTTCCCAATCAACCGATTTATAGCTTTTTGGGTTGCGAATAGATTTCTTTAAATATTCGGTAACTTGCTTTTTTATAGCCTTTTCATCTTTAGCGATAACACTGTCGGCAGAATTGCCGCTGCCACAACCAACCATTATTAAAAAAGTACCTATTACAAGGGTATATAAATAAAATTGCTTCATAACTAATTTATTGACGATTGTTTGTTGGTTTTGATACAATAGTTTTTCGATAATTTGACCATCTCAATCAACCAAAATTACTTAATCTTTTTGTCTTTTCCAATCATTTCATTTATCTTTAAAATGTTATGGAACATAATTAAGGCAAATGACAGCACAACGCATAAAAAAGTTAACTATAGAAGAATATGTTGAATTAGAGCGATCTACCAATACTAAATATGAATATCATAATGGTGAGGTATTTGCCTTAGCAGGCGGAACAATTAATCACAGTATATTATGCTCAAGAATAAATTTTCATTTGGGAACTAAATTAAATGAATCTAAAAAAGATTGTGAGGTTTTTAACAGCGAAATGAAATTGAGCTTAGCGGCATATAATTATGGTTATGTGTACCCAGATGCAATGGTGGTTTGCGGCGAATTTAAGCAAGCATCCAATTTTAAAGATGCTATTACCAATCCCATTTTAATTGTCGAAGTGCTTTCCAAAAATTCAGTAGCCTACGATAAAGGCGAAAAATTTCATAAATATAGAAGCATCAAAAGTTTTCAAGAATATCTTTTAATATCTCAAGACAAGCCTTTAGTTGAAGTATATTATCGTAAACCAAACACCGATACTTGGCAAATTAATAGCTATAAAGGTTTGGAGGCAAGTTTCCAGTTACAATCGCTACAAATTGAAATTGAAATGAAGGAATTGTATAATAAAGTTATTTTTGAAAATTAAAACGCCCTAAAATTTAATGTTTATGAAAAAAATTATTTTAATTATTGTTGCTTTTTTTACACTTTCGATATTATTTAACTGCGCTATGGCACAAAATGAAAATAAACCAGAACAAGCTTTAAAACTCATTTATTTTGGAGACCCAATGTGTTCTTGGTGTTATGGCTTTGCACCAGAAATTGAGATGATTGAACAGCAATTTAAAAATATACCTTTCGAAATTGTTTTAGGTGGTTTACGACCAAATGGTAAACAAACTATGAGTGAGTTAAGTGGTTTTTTAAAAGAACATTGGCAACAGATAGAACAACAAACGGATCAAAAATTTAGTTATGATATTTTACAACTTGATGATTTTGTTTATAATACTGAACCCGCCAGTAGAGCTGTAGAAGTTGCCCGAACTATTGATCCAACTATAACCTTATCTTTTTTTAAAGCTGTACAAACCGCTTTTTACTTCGCAAATAAAAGTACCCACGACATTAATACTTACTTAAACATTGCTAAACAGTATAATTTAGATGAAGAACAATTTGAAAAACTATTTTATTCAAAAAAAATAATAGAAAAAACACAAGCCAATTTTGAAAAATCAGCAGAAATGGGTGTGCGTGGTTTTCCAACCCTAATACTTAAAGAGGGAGATAAATTACACTTAATAACCAACGGTTACCAAAAGGCTACTAAATTAATACCAATTATTAAAGGTTTAGTCGGAGAATAAATGTTTATTGCTTATTAACCAAAAAAGTATTGCCAATTCGCCAGCTGCCATTAATTTGGCTCATGCCTTTAGCTAAAATTGAACACTGATTATCATTGTTTTTATCTTTAATAGTAAAACGTGCATTTTGCCCTTGTCCGTCGCCTTCATTTTCCCACGTAAGGTTGGTAATCACCGCATTATTCCAGTCAATATTATTTTTATTAATCTGTTGCCTAACACGGTTAAAACTTCTTTCTGTTTGGCTTAAATGAAATTTATAAATATCGGCAATACTGCCACCTAATTTGTTGGTATCTACTTTTTGGGCAGTTAAAGTTTGCAGATAATCGGCATATTCATCGCTTTTAACCATTAAAGGTTGCATTTTAGAAAAATCGTTATCGCGAAGCGCCACTAAAAAATCATTAAATATAGCTTCTTTACTACTTTTGTCTTCAGTAGTTTTAATATTATCAACTACAATTTTTCCGTTAGAACAGGCTCCAGCAAAAAATAATAAGATTAAAACATATTTTGTTACATTCATAAGGCTTTTTGTTTTCTTTGTGAAAAATTTTAAATCCCTACAAAGGAAAGCATACCTTTACGATAATTAAAATTATTTGATGTTAAATATACAATATGGCTTTAGTACTTTCTGAAATAGAAAGTGAAATTTTCAAATGTAAAGCCGCCAGGTTTGAAACTGATGTACTTAAAACCAACAATTTTCAGCAGCAACTAATTGATAATTCTATTGATTTTTGCCGGCTTAAAGTTAACAGCGCCAACTTAAAAAACTATAGCGCATTAGCACAATTAAGCATGCCCAACCAATTTTGTGGCTCTATATTAAAGTACAAGATGGATTTTTTTAAGCTCCCAAAACCGGCTTACAAAAACAAAGGTTTGGCTTTTGAAGTCTATAATCCAATTTCACAACAAGATATTTTATGTAACTTAATTGAAAATACTTTTATTACCGACCCTATTGGTTATTACAAAAACCAGCTACTGTCAACCATTATCACCAAGCAACAAGAGGTAAAATGTATGGCGCATTGGTACGTAAAACATTGCGATGATAGCCAAAATAAAATGATTTTGATGAAAATTGGCGATCAGTACATTGGCTACATCAGCATTTTTCAAAAAGAATCAAACTTGGTTAACACACCCATTGCAGGCGTTCTGCCAAAATATCAGGGGCAAAAAATGTTTGACGACCTGCGCACCTACCGGCATTTATATTGTTTGCAAAACCACATTAAATATGGCACAGCCGGCGCACGTATAGAAAACAATTACAGCCAGCAAACCTTTATTAACGATGGCATGCAGCAAATTAGTAACGAAGCAATTTATATAGTTACGCCTTTTTTAAATAAAAATGATAAGATATTAAGCATCAAAACAAAAAACATTTTACCAGATAATACTGTGTTTAAAAGCCTAAATGAACAGTTAAATATTCATTTTTTAAAAGATTATAAAATTAAAACTTACACTAAAAAAAGCCTATTTGTAAAACACGCAGATCTGTCAGATTGCTCAATTTCAATGCCAGTTTGTTCAAATGATAGAAAAATGGTGGTTGTAAAATATTATGATAATGAACAGGCTTTGTGTTTATTAAATTGGTTTGAAAGTTAAACAACTTAGTTTACTTTGGCAACTATAAAACAGCTACTTTCTAATTTTAAATTGTAGCCTTGTTTAAATCGGTCTAATTCACGGTTCAAAATATTGTCAATTATTTTAAGGGTAAAAGTATCGGGTTGATGAATATTTTGATGTTTCGAAAAATCAATGGCTTTTTATGTTTTTTTAAAGATGCTTGGTATGGTTCGCATTAAAAAAATGGGCAGTATTAAAAATGAAAATAGATAACTTTTGCGAACAACCGAACAACCTTGAGACCTCAATAATTTTTCTAAACTCTTTAAAGTATATCTTCTAAAATGACCAGCTTGTACATCATCATTGGACCATAAAAAACTGTAAGCCAGAACTGTAATGAATATAAGTGCTTCTTTTGGCAATACTGATTTTATTTGTTCTAAAAAGCCAATATCATTTTCAACATGTTCTAACACATCAAACAAACCTACTGCTTTAACAGCATTTTTTTTAAACGCTATATCCTTAAAATTACTTCGAATAATATTTTGAACGCCTCGCTGTTTTGCATTAAGTACACCTTTATTGCCTGGTTCAATCAACACCGTTTTAATTTTTTTATTTTGTAATGATTTAGTGACGTAACCATTACCACCGCCCACATCAAAAAAAATGGAATTAGGGACAAATTGTTCAACTGCGGCTGCAATACAGCTGCTTCTATGTTGAAACCAAAAGCTATTATCTTCTAATTCAAAACAATATTCGTTTCCTTTTTCGGGGTAAGAAATTGGCTGAAAGTTACCTGTTGTATAAATTCCGTGTTCATTTAAACAAAGGTTATGGGCGATGTCATTTAATTTTAGCGGCATAACTTATTCTACTGGTAATATTTAATTTTTTCGGTATCTCCTTTTTCTATGTAATATTGTAAAACCTGTTTTTTTAAACTTTTTAAATCAGATTTAATGGCCAATGCTTTTTCAAAACTTTGTGTTGCTTTTAAAGTATCTTGTTGATAGATATAATAAGTGCCTTCACTAATAAAACTTTTAAAGTGATGCGCGTAATTCTCCACCAAATCGTCTACTATGGTTTTAGCCAAATCCATTTTTCCAGCTTGACAATGCGCTATCATTAATTTCGATTTTAAAGTAACACTTTCGGGCTGACTGTCTGAAGCTGCTTGATAAAACTTGGTTGCATTTTGTATATCTCCTTTTTTTTCAAAACAAATACCTAAATTATACAATACTTGTGGATGGCCAGGTGCCATTTGCATAGCTTCAAACAACAACTGACCACCTAAACGAATAGAATCTAACTCGGCACAATACACATAACCCAAATGTTGTTTGGCATTAAATTCATTTGGTTTTGTTTTAAGTACTTTGTAGCCGTATTCAATACTTTCGTTAATTAAAAATTTTTTGTCATAGTTAGAATTTCCCTTTTTCAACTCCGAATCTAAAAACCGTAAATAAATAATTTGTGCAGTTAATGAATTTTCCAGTTGAGCGATATCGCAGCTACCCAAAGTAATGGGGCTTTCCCAACAATCAACTCTATTATAAGCTTTTACCGACATATATCCACAAAAGAACAAGCAAAAACTAATGGTTGTAATTTTGGCTATTTTATGGTGATTAAAATATTTTAATAACTGAGCAATCAGGTAACCAATAAGCAAACTAAAAGCACCAACAGCGGCATACAAAAAACGGTCGCCGGTAACGCCAGGAATAACTTGCACCAAATTCATATACAAACCAATAGAAAAGAAATAAAAAACAATAATCAACGAATAGGCTTGCTTCTTTTTTAATCCGTAAACCATCATACCTAAAATAAATATATGAAATAAAGCAGAAATGATAACTATAACATTAGCCCAACTCATTAAAGTAAATGGACCAGTACCGTAAAAAAATAATAACTGATTAGGTATAAATATCAATCTTAAATTATAAGCTAAAATATAGGCAACAGTTGCAAAATGTTGAAGGCTAAACTCGTTGCCAACAATAGGGTTCTCTTCCAATTGCGTACTCAAAATAAGAGGTTCGGGAAACTGAGATTGTACTAAAAAATAAATAGCAACAGCTAAAACGGGTAATAGTAATCCATAACTGACTGATTGCCAAACTTTCCACCTTTCTTTTACATAAAATAAAAAGGCAGCAAAAACAGGAAAGAAAACAGCATCTAATTTACTAAAAGCGGCTAAAAAAAATAAGATAACAGACCATATTAATCTTTGAGGATTTGTCTTTTTTATTAAGATTAAAACACTACTTATTCCAAAGAAAAAAGAAAGCAAAACCTCTCTGTTTTTTAGGCTGGAGACAACTTCAACATGAAGCGGATGACATACAAAAATTAAGGCTGTAAGCGCCACGAGCCACCATTTCCATTTTGGAAATATGTATTTTATTAGATGAAAAAAAAAGATACATGAAAAAATGTAAATCAATAAGTTGATGATATGATTAATAGAAGTGTTTGCTCCAAATAAAGCATATTCTATGGCAAAAGTAATTCTGGTTAATGGTCGATAGCCTCCGTATCGGGGTTCATATTTTCCTAAATACGGGCTGGTTAAAATTTCAGGTATTCCCTTTAAACCCTTTTTTACCGAGGGATGGATGGAGGTGGCTAACTTATCATCTAAATTAAATCCAAAATTAATAGTTTTACCGTAAATTATTAAGATGGTGCAGATACACAACAAAGATGCATAAAGAATTTTCACACGCCAAAGTAAAAACATTGTGTAAAACTTATGACATATTTATTCATAAAATTGTTTGTTGAATCTAAATAAATCGTTAATTTTACACTTTAATTAATATCTGATTACAATAAATAAAAAAAT
>Ga0209185_1001719_pt1 | contig 17745 bp, 10 predicted proteins | sample SidtaG_2_FD_187425 | JGI IMG/M metagenome (GOLD analysis project Ga0209185, IMG submission 187425) | Marine algal microbial communities from Sidmouth, United Kingdom - Sidmouth_Asex2 metaG (SPAdes) (version 2) | ecosystem: Host-associated > Algae > Red algae > Unclassified | place: Sidmouth... | reverse complement strand
AAATATATGACTTCTCTTATTATTATATCAGGCGCAAGAATTATTTCTGAACCATGCGCTATATAAAGATGGAAGTAGGAGTTATCCTGAGAACCCTTATGGGTCTCAAAAATTTGTTATTATGAAAAACGAAGTTTTTTTTAGAACCTTAATTTGCATTCTACTCTTTAGTCTCTCTTCAGTTTATACAAATAATATCCTAAGTCAGCAAACTTGTCCAAATGTTTTTGATTTACCAGAAGACAGTAATGAAACAAACCCTCTTTGTGCTGACATAGACATTGATGATGGAGTTGTAGTAGTAACCAATGAAGTTTGTAATTTTCAATTTTCAATAATAATTGATGTTGATATTGATGTAGCCGTTGAAGAGTTGTATTTAGATATCAATTTGGTCGATGAAAATTTGAATTATCAAAATATGCTCTGTTTTGACAATATATTTGAAGTCGTTCTTACCCCAGGTTTCGAGAAGGGGACTGTCTGTGGCGTGGACAAGACATTCCAAGTGAATAATGCCGGTCCTATTATCATAGGTGACGTAATGGATGGTATGCTTGTTGGTATTAATATAAATAGACCCAATGAGTTTGAAGATAATTGCTATCATTTTGTTTTTGAACTTACTTACGAGGATATTAATGGCTTTAGTTGTTCCTATTTTGGGGAGTTAGAGGTTTGGTTCCCACCCATATCTGCTGGTGCTTATTCTTGTGGTACAATTGAATACGCAGGTCAGGAAGATTGTAAATTCCCAAACCCTGTAACTTCCGATCTTGAACAACTTGATAATTTTACATCAAGTTTTCAAGGCACTCAGACAAGTGACTGCGATCATGAAATGCCATTAAACCACCAAAATATTTTCACTTTTGAAGGTGAATTCTGCATTCCTGTCCCAGAAGATGGTTGTACGGAATTTGAAATGACAGATTGCCCAAGTGGAGATCCAAGTTCTTGTATTACTGCTTTAGATTTAATTGAAATGCGGAGATTAATATTGGGAATAAAGAATCAGACAGCTAATCCCTTTGGTGGCTTATTATCGGATTTTAACCAAAGTGGAGGTGTATCTACATTAGATATAATTTTACTTTCGGAGTATATACTTGATATTGATAATCCTGAAACTAGAGTAGGTGAATGTGTGATATTTGACCCTACAAATGATGGCCTTGATGGTGTAGCCTTAGATGGTCTGGGTGGATGGTCAGATTTTAGTTATTCCGTTGAGGTATGTGATGGAGAAGACTTTGAAGTAGTTATTGGAGTTATAGGCGATACAGATGGCTCATGTCCTTGTGATATTGTAGAAGGATTAGATGATGAAGGTGAAGATGAGGAATTGGCTTTTACTTGGGATGAAAACAATTGTAAATTCAGTGTACCACAAGTATCTTTTTATGATATGGCCTTGGATTTTGTAGGTAACATATCTTCTATCACTGTATCTGAGGAGTTAAATAGTATAGCTATGGTGAATGTTTATAATAGAGACAATGGATATAAAGGAGAAGAAGGTTATCAAGGAGATAACAGATATTCTATTGCGATCAATAGTATTAATTCTCAAGCTATATCTCTACAAGAATGTATCTCCCATATTAATTTTGAATGTACTGGAGATATCGAATTTACTGACAAATCCTTTCTTATTGATGGCAATGTCAAAGCACGTAATCTAAATATTAGTTCAGAATTAGTCACGCCACGAAATTCGAATCATGAAAAAAAGTTAGATCAAACTTCGTTTCAGGTAATAGACAATCATATATTTTTAGATCAAGAAGATAATGATATCAATGAATTTCAGGTCTACACCTATGATGGTATGTTAGTGTATAATCAGAAAGTTAATTCTGGTGATTATGTTATAGATCTATCAGATCATCTAAGTCGCTATACACGTGGTAGTTTGTTTATTGTAGTAGGTAGAACCAGTAGCGGAACAGTAGTGAAAAAAATAATAAGGTAAAATGTAAAAGCTAATGTATGGGGGAGGTGGATAGCTGCCTTCCTCACTTTAGATAATTCAAAAGAGAACGCATCGAAATTTCCTTTACATTTATAATAAAGAAGTCTTAGATTGTTTGCTCGTAATAAAAATTCATGGTCCTAAACAAGATTACATATATAGTCTTTCTATTATTATTGTGCCTATCAGGTTTCGGTCAGAAGATTTACTTTTCGGAGAGTAGAAATAATGTGATAAGTGGGACTTCAAAGATTTATGTGATAGAAAATAGTTATTGTGAGGTGATAGATTCTTTTGTCACAAATGAAAGATCTCATTCGTTTTGTGTATCTGATAACGATAGCTTGTTATTCAATATGGAACATATCACTTTTCCTGAAGTGGGGGGAAGTGCTCCTCTAGGATTTAGTATTTATAAATATGATACTAATGGAAATTTTATAGAAAATGTAGTTGTTGAATATGAAACAGGCCATCAAACGAATAATATTATCTACAAGAATGCGGATACATTATTAGTGACTGGAGCTCGTGGCTACACTATTGTTGATCTAAAAAATAATAGTTTTAATTTTATTTTAACAATTCCTCAGATTTCCTTCCCTTATGATATTTCTATATACGAAGATCGTGCTTTTGTTTTAGATATATTTGCACAGAGGTTTGTTAGTTTTGATTTTGAACAAGGTGTTTTTTTTGATGACCCCTCTTGGAGTTTTATTGATCCCATTGCAAGTGATTATCAATCTGAAGGTATCAGTATGCTTGGAGATTGTAGTCAACCTCAAGATTTTATCATTTTTAAATTACTGCGTGAGAATGGAGTAAGTTTCGAAGAACTTCATTATACAAGCTCTCCCGATTTTATTACAGATGTTTTTTGTAGAATTAGATCTTACAATAGTGATGATAATACCGTTCGAGCCATTCCATACCCCCTAATACTCGATCTTGATAGCAGAACAGATTATTGCGTAAGTAACGATACCATAATATCCTTGACTCTATGCTCTGACAATACAATACTCTTAGATGGACTGCATCCTTACTTAGAAGAATATGATGATCATATAGATAGCATAAGGATAGACATTGTAGATGGCCCTCTCGCAGTTACCTTAGATTATAACTTAAGAGTACTTGATAAGAATATAGTTAATAATAAGTCATTGGTATTATCTAATACAGGCAGTTCTACTATACAAGATTTTACAGATGCGATTACCTCATTAAGTATAGAGAATATCCCTGAGGATAATAACTCTCGTATAGAGATAGAGTTTCAGTTATTCTCCTACATCCGACAATCACTACCTGCGACAGTTGTGATAGAGGTGTCTCAAGAAGATACTTACGCTGGTCGTGATACAATTTTGACATTCTGTTCAGATGCTACAGTCGTAAATCTCAATGATTATTTGGATATGGATGCATCCTCAGGTACATGGCCTATGGGTAGCTCATATAATCCGCAGACAAGTATAGCGGAAAACATACCCTATGTAGTAGAAGGCTTATTATGTCCTAATGATACAGCAATCTATAGTATCGACGTATATCCAGAAGCATTATCACAGAGTGAGTTTATATCTTTTTGTGAAGGAGATTCTGTACTGTATCGAGGTGATTTCTATAGTGAAGATATTGATATAGTAGATACTTTATCGTCAGTTTTATCAGGCTGTGATAGTCTGTATCGGATGATAGAAATCAGAGATTCTAATACGCCATTACTATCAAGAATAGATACGACGATATGTGATGGAACAATTATTGATTTTCAAGGACAGCAGCTATCTGCATCAGGTATGTATAGAGATACTTTACTTAATTCTGCAGCTTGTGATAGTCTGATTATTGAATTAGCCTTATCCATCTATGCATCTGTTACAGAAATAGATATAGATACTGTACTCTGTGAGGGAGAGATTCTAATGGTCGCTAATCAAATATATACGGGCAATACTCAAGAGGTTCTAATATTGTCTAATCTACAAGGTTGTGATAGCATACAATATGTCATAGATATAGAATATAAGGAATTGCAAGAGGAGTCTATCGACACACTACTTTGTGCAGGAGAGGTATTTAATTTCTTGGGCCAGACATATACAGAGTCAGTATTAGAACAGATTGTTATAATGGATTCTCAGGGCTGCGATAGCCTAATCATAAACTTGAGTTTAGATTTTGAGCAATCCTTATCTTTGCCAGAGCAAAGTTTTGAAATTCCATTATCTAACCCTACTCAAGTCATCATCGCTTATGACTTAGATTATGATAGCCTTACATGGTTTCCAGAAGAAGGATTAAGTTGCGCAGACTGCTTAGATCCCATCGTAGACTTAGAACAAGATGCAACATACCAAATAGAAATAAACCCATTAGGCTCATGTGCTGAATTTATCAATGTCCAGTTTTTTGTAATAGAAGAAGAGGAAGTAGAAAGTGATTTTTATCTACCTAATATTATTAGTACATCAGATTCAGGAAATGATAAGTTCTTCCTACAATCTGCTACAGATAACTCAATGACCTACAGCATGTCCATCTATGACAGATGGGGTAGTCAAGTGCACGCAGTAGAAAACATCATGTCTAATGATGCATCAGAAGGATGGGATGGCAGCAAATACAATGGAGCAGAATTACTACAAGGTGTGTATGTGTATAAGATTGTTCTTGATGATGGCTCTGTTGTATCAGGAGATATATTGGTGTTGAGGTAGTAAGTATAGTCTACACTGCTTTTGTAACAAGGTAGGTATGTGTCGAGCGAGATTTACTAAGTTTTAGAAACTTGGCAAATCTGAGGTTGGCTTTCTGAGTTTTCTCAAGACAGTCTCTTGATAACAAAGCGACGAAGAAGGTTCATCTTAAGTGCACAGCAGCATTCTCAAATCTAAGATTTGATATCACTCAAGCGTAGGCTCAGCCAACGCTTAACAAGTGTTTTATCCTTCAAGGGAACATGTTCCCTTGGAAAGTACATTGTGTATATGTGTCGAGCAAGATTTACCAAGTTTTAGAAACTTAGCAAATCTGAGTTGAGGCTTAGGAACGAGAAACCCATGGTTGTTAGTGGCGTCCTCGCCGCCGACTTTGTAGTAATATCTCTGAGTGTTGAGGATTGTCCATTACGATTTGGAGTTGTATACAGAATCTAAGTGTCGCCTTGTAACCGATGCATTCATATCTTTGTATGATATATAATTATATGTATTAGAAAATTTGGATAAGTAGACGGGGGGGGTATATTTACCTTGAGCATTCTTAATTGTTCATTAGTCAAGAACAACTTTAACAAGCCTCACTTCATAAAGCAACCCTAAGTTTTATTGGATATCATATGCCATATGGCACAGATATAAATATGATATAAAAAAATAGAGAGTCCACATACTGATGTATCAGATGGAACCCTCCACTATCACCGCTAAGTGAGGGTACAAATATATGACTTCTCTTATTATTATATCAGGCGCAAGAATTATTTCTGAACCATGCGCTATATAAAGATGGAAGTAGGAGTTATCCTGAGAACCCTTATGGGTCTCAAAAATTTGTTATTATGAAATATTATTTATTGCCTTTACTTTTTTTATTTTCATTAGAAGCATTCTCTCAATGTGGAGGAGATCCTATCCTTGTTAATGTCACTGCTGTCCAAGATGGTTGTGATTACACAGTAACTTTTGATATGGTTATACCTCAGCCCAGCTATATCATTGATGATTTTGATCTTACTGCTTTATTTCAAGGTGTTTATGAAATTATTAATTTCGATCCTAACTTCTCGCAAGCACCAAATATTCAAGTTAATGCAACTCCAGTAGGGTTAACTATATTTGATGGAAATGTAGGAAGTACTAATAAGTACACAGGATTTGTAGTAATTGAATTGACAACTCTTGATGGATGCCTTGAGTTAATTACTCCTGATTTAGGACCTTGTATAGTATGGGGAAATGTCACTGGTTTCGATTCTGACTGCAATTTTGAACAAACTGGTCAGGCATGTCTTGAAATTAACTCTCCAGTAGATTTTGGCTGTGAACGTATTAATCTTGACCTTGACCATGGATGCTTTAATCAACCCAATAGTGCACTTGTAGGCTCCACTAGTTGCTTCCCTATATATAATGATGAGTGCTTTGAAGTGACTATGCCGGATTGCAGCGGCTGTCAGCCTTCAACGTTAGATATAGTTAATATCACAGATCATATATTAGGCCGTACTCCATTGGACCCAAGTGTGTTACCATTCGCTGATGTAAATTGTGACGGTTCAGTTACAGCTATTGATCTCATTGAGATACGCAAAAGTATTTTAGGGACACCATCTAATATTCCCGAAGGATGTCCTGGACCAGGTCAGTGTGTCCTAATAGATGAATCTACTGGTGAATTAATTTCTGAAGTGTGTCCTGGTGAGAAATTAGATGTTTCCTTTGGCGTCATGGGTGAAGTGAATGGACAGAATTGTGAAAACTTATGTGAAGATGGAACTACAATAGTCCCTGAAGAGCCTAATGAGGAAAATTTCTTAAGTTATAAGAAGAGCACAAACGGCACACACTTGGTTTTTGCTAAATCTACAGAATTTAATACCATGATGATATCATTACAGTTGTCTAAAGGAAATATAGATATCGATGATATATTATTTGAAGAGTCAATGGTTTCTCATGTGTTGCAAAAGGAAATTATAAATAATGTATTATACATTACATTATTCAATGACGAAACCATAAGTGTGGAAGCAGGTCAAGTCATATTAAGTGTAGGAGAAGAAATTGATATTGCATTAAATAATTCAGTAGAATACGAGAATATCCTATTAGGCGAAAACATTGTCTATCAAAATAAATTACAAGAGAATATAAGCAAAAGGTCTAAATCAGATAATGCAGCAGAGTATCTAAGTCGACCTAATCATTTGTTAATAACTAATCCATATGAGAACAAAGAGGTAGTAGTTAGTATTTATTCAATAGATGGGAGATTACAACTTATAAAGTCACTAATAATTAGTAGTGCATCAATCAGTTTAGAAGTTCCAAAACGTAATGAACTTATTGTCGTTACTATAAGTAGTGATAACAACGTGCAGTCGAATATTATTTTACATTAACATAAAACAAAATGGATGGCTTTATAAATTATATTGCCATTCATTTTTTTTGTTTTATTTATATTAGATTATGTATAGAAATAAGCTTTTTTATTTCATCATTATATACCTATCATTGGGTTCATTAGCTTATGGTCAAAAAGTTTACTATTCTAATGTAAGTAATCAGCAAGCAATTCCACAAATAATCTATGTAATAGAAAACAGTTATTGCGAGGTGATTGATTCTATAGAAACTAATAAATATGTTGAGTCTTTTTGCGTTTCGTCAGATGATAGTTTATTGTATGTAATGACTATTGACCAATTTCCTGAAGAGGGCGGTATTATCCCAAGAGGTTTCAGTATTTTTAAATACGATACTCAAGGTAATTATATAGAAGATTTGGTGCTTGAATATAAAACAGGTCATTTCCCTTTTCATTTAGTTTACAAGAATGCGGATACTTTATTAGTTACTGGTGGACTTGGTTATACTGTAGTTGATTTAATTAATAGTAATATAAATCATGTCCCAACCAATACTTTAGGAGTATATCCATACGATATTACGAATTTTGAAGATCAGCTTTTTGTCTTAGATGTTTTTCCTCAGAATATCGTGAGTTTAGATTTTAAAAAAGGGGAATTAATTGATGATCCCAATTGGGACTATTTTCCAAATATCAACACCAGTTTTAGTACTTCTATTAGTGCATTGGGGGATTGTAGTCATCCTCAAGATTTTGTCATTTCTACGATATTTAGTGAGAGTAGTGAAAGCTTTGAAGAACTTCATTTCGTAAGTTCTCCAGACTTCCAGACAAATATTTCTTGTCGTATCAGACCAGCTTCTTCTGCGAACATCGTTAGAGCGATCCCATACCCACTAATCCTCGATCTTGATAGCAGTACAGATTATTGCGAAAGCAACGATACCATAATATCCTTGACTCTATGCTCTGACAATACAATACTCTTAGATGGACTACATCCTTACTTAGAAGAATATGATGATCATATAGATAGCATAAGAATAGACCTTGTAGATGGGCCTCTCGCAGTTACGTTAGATTATAATTTAGGAGTACTTGATAAGAATATAGTTAATAATAAGACATTGATATTATCTAATACGGGCAGTTCTATCATACAAGATTTTACTGATGCGATTACCTCATTAAGTATAGAGAATATCCCTGAGGATGATAACTCTCGTATAGAGATAGAGTTCCAGTTATTCTCTTACATCCGACAATCACTGCCTGCGACAGTCGTGATAGAGTTGACTCAAGAAGATACTTACGCTGGTCGTGATACAATATTGACATTCTGTTCGGACGTTGGAGTTGTGGATCTTAATGATTATTTGGATATAGCAGCGTCCTCAGGTACATGGCCTATGGGTAGTTCATATAATCCGCAGACAAGTATAGCGGAAAACATACCTTATGTCGTAGAAGGATTATTATGTCCTAATGATACAGCGATCTATAGTCTCGACGTATATCCAGAAGCATTATCACAGAGTGAGTTTATATCTTTTTGTGAAGGAGATTCTGTACTGTATCGAGGTGATTTCTATAGTGAAGATATTAATATAGTAGATACATTATTGTCAGTTTTATCAGGCTGTGATAGTCTGTATCAGATCATAGAAATCAGAAATTCTAATACGCCATTATTATCAAGAATAGATACGACGATATGTGATGGAGAAATTATTGATTTTCAAGGACAGCAGCTATCTGCATCGGGAATGTATAGAGATACTTTACTTAATTCTGCAGCTTGTGATAGTCTGATTATTGAATTAGCCTTATCCATCCATGCATCTGTTACAGAAATAGATATAGATACTGTACTCTGTGAGGGAGAGGTTCTAATGGTCGATAATCAAATATATACGGGCAATACTCAAGAGGTTCTAATATTGTCTAATCTACAAGGTTGCGACAGCATACAATATGTCATAGATATAGAATATAAGGAATTGGAAGAGGAGTCTATCGATACACTACTTTGTGCAGGAGAGGTATTTAATTTCTTGGGTCAGACATATACTGAGTCAGTATTCGATCAGATTGTTACTATGGATTCTGAAGGTTGTGATAGCTTAATTGTAAACTTGAGTTTAGATTTTGAGCAGACCATATTTTTACCAGATCAAAGTTTTGAAATTCCATTATCTAACCCTACTCAAGTCATCGTCGCTTACGACTTAGATTATGATAGCCTTACGTGGTTTCCTCAAGAAGGCTTAAGTTGCGCAGACTGCTTAGATCCCATCGTTGACTTAAAACAAGATGCAACATACCAAATAGAAATAAACCCAATAGGCTCATGTGCTGAATTTATCAATGTCCAGTTTTTTGTAATAGAAGAAGAGCAAGAAAAAAGTGATTTTTATTTACCTAATGTTATCAGTACATCAGATTCAAGAAATGATAAGTTCTTCCTACAATCTGATTCAGATAACTTAATGACCTACCGCATGTCCATCTATGACAGATGGGGTAGTCCAATATTCGCATCAGAAAATATCATGTCTAATGATGCATCAGAAGGATGGGATGGCAGCAATTATAATGGAGCAGAATTACTACAAGGTGTGTATGTGTATAAGATTGTTCTTGATGATGGCTCTGTTGTATCAGGAGATATATTGGTGTTGAGGTAGTAAGTACAGTCTACACTGCTTTTGTAACAAGGTAGGTATGTGTCGAGCAGGATTTACCAGGTTTTAGAAACCTGGCAAATCTGAGGTTTGGCTTTCTGAGTTTTCTCAAGACAGAATCTTGATGACACAGCGACGTAGAAGGTTCGGCTTTAGTACACGGTAGCATTCTCAAATCTAAGATTTGATGTCACTCAAACGTAGGCTCAGCCAACGCTTAACAAGGTAGGTAAGTGTCGAGCGAGATTTACCAGGTTTTAGAAACCTGGCAAATCTAAGTTGGGCTTTCGAGTTTTTATAAGACAGTCTCTTGATAACACAGCGACGTAGAAGGTACGGCTTTAGTATACAGAAGCATTCTCAAATCTAAGATTTGATATTACACAAGCGTGGGCACAGCTAACGCTTAACAAGTTTTTATCCTTCAAGGGAATATGTTCACTAGCCTATAGTGAGGCCTTAAAAAAGGAAAAGTCAGCAAAGAATTACCTTACTGACTTTAACACCTTAAAAAAAATTGTTTGACTTTAACTTATCTTAAAAACTCTATCTGTAGCTCATTAATATAAATATCAACGATCTACATATACAAGACATGGGAACAGCTTCTTACCCCTATTTGTATAGTATATTTTTATTTTAATAATGTGTATTACAGGAGAAAGGTCTTCAGAGCATCTGCTAAGCTTCTATCATTAGTCAGTCTTGGTATTTTGTTTTGTCCTCCTAGTTTTCCGATGCTTTTCATATAATCTCGAAATCCATTTTTTCTCACAGGTCTGATGATGAGTGTCTGTAATATTCTACCTTCTATGAGATCTCTGTAGTAGATGTTCTGTCTTGATATCTCGTCATCTAATTTCAACTCGATGATACTTAATTGCTCTGGCGTATTATCAAATTCTATGAACCATTCATGGTAAGGTAGCTTACTCTCTTCAGTAGTGACTTGGGGTGCTACGGTAAAGTCAATAATTTTTAAATTTAATTCTTGGCTTATGATGCTTATCGCTTCTTCTACTTCCTTAGATATGACATGTTCTCCGAATGCTGATATGAAATGCTTAATACGCCCGCTTACTCTGATCTTAAAAGGGTCAAGGGAGGTAAATCTTATGACATCACCTATATTGTAAGACCAGAGTCCTGCATTACTTGATATAAGAATGGCATAGTCTTTATCGAGCTTTACCTCAGATAATGTAAGACGTAAAGGTGATGATTCATGTATCCTATCGACGTCGACAAATTCAAAAAATAATCCTGCATTGGTATTCAGCAGCATAGAGTTATCACCTACTGCATTCTGGAATGCGATAAATCCTTCCGATGCTGGGTAGGTTTCTAATGTATCTACTCCTGGGCCCATCATCTTGTCCATCACATTTTTGTAAGGCTCATAATTGACGCCGCCATGCACAAATAATGTTAGCTTAGGAAATATTTCTTTGATCGTAGTCTTACCTGTTATGCTAAGAAGTCGCTCATAATACATCTGTACCCAAGGCGGTATGCCACTGATCAGTGTCATATTTTGATCCATTGTTTCTTCAACGATTTGATCTAATTTTTCTTCCCAGTCTTCTATGCAATTGGTTTTGTAGGATGGTAGCTGATTGCCTTTGACCCATGAAGGTATTTCGTGATTGACGATGCCTGAAAGACGTCCTGTGGGGATTGCATGACTATGTGATAATTCTGGAGACCCAGATATAAATATCATCTTACCATCAAAAAGACTAGCATTCTGAGTCGTGGTATAATGTAGAAGTGCCGATCTCGATGTGTTAATCTGAGCTTTAATGCTCTCTTGAGTTAAGGGAATATACTTTACTCCTGAAGTCGTACCCGATGTCTTAGCTAAGTATTTTGGGGTGCCAGGCCACAACACATTTTTGTTACCTTGAAGAATCATATCTATATATGATCGCATGTCTTCATAGTCTCTTACGGGTACTGCCTTGGTATAGTCTTCATAATTTTTAATGGTCTCAAAATTATGATCTTGACCAAAGGTAGTATCACTCGCTTGTTCTAATAATTCTTTTAGGATTCGATTTTGATCTGCTATGGCGTTGTCGGCCATCTTGATGACCTTTCGGCTGATTTGTTGAGCGAATGGCTTTACGATAAGTGACTTAAGAGACATAGGGATATGATTATATTTCTCGTAAGAAATTACCCCATACCCATCCTTGTGTCCCGGCATATCTTATACGACACCACTGGCCAGCTTGACCATTGAGGTAGTAAGTCTCGGTATCATAGAACATAATTTCTACTTCGGAGCTAGCAGGTATTTTCATAACAATATCAGAATTTAAACTCGCTTCACTCCTCATATTCAGTGAGTTGCCTTCTATGATAACTATAGCTTTGGCAAATGAGCCTCTACTGCGACATTCGCTAAGTTCTAATTCTAATGCAGTTATAATACTGTCTTTTTGGATAATTAGGCTCTTATTCTGAGAGTCTGATGGTGTCGGAATTTTTGAGAAAGCACTTGAAAGAATTTCAGTCGGATTCTTCTGTAATACAATAGATACGATAAGCCAAATGCTGATAAGGCAGAAAAATGAAATGTAAACCCACTTTAAGATTTTCTTGGTGTCTTTTTTCTTTGTAGGGCGTTTATACATTTAATTATCCGGGCTTTATTTTCTCACTGCGAAATTAATTAAAATTTAGTTGGGAGATTTTTATTATTTAGCTATAATTCAATACTATAAATAGTAATAATGTATCGCTATTGGAACAGAAATATATTACTTGTTATTGTTTTAATTATCGACGTCATAGACGCAAGCCTGTTTTGTGTAGGATAGTTAATTGTGAGCCATAAGCCTTAGAGATGTTTTCTTGTGTAAATGTTGTTGCAGTATCTCCGAATGCGATAAGGCGCTGATTAAGTAATATTACTTTATTAAAATATTTTTCTACAGTACTCAAATCATGGTGTACGACGAGTATTGATTTGCCTTGCTCTGCAAGGTATTTTAATATAGATATAATCTTTTCTTCAGTTGTAATATCTACACCTACAAAAGGCTCATCCAAGAAGAATATATCAGCTTGCTGGCATAGTGCTCTTGCTATGAAGACCCTTTGCTGTTGGCCACCTGATAATTTACCTATTTGCCTATCGGCAAGATTGGCGATTCCTAATTTTTCTAAAGAGTCTTGAGCGATGGCTTTGTCTTCTTTATTTAATCTGCTGAAGACTTTTTTGTATGGATATCTTCCCATTAGAACAATATCTATAACGGTAGCTGGAAACTGCCAATCTACTTCATCTCGTTGAGGTACATAGGCTATACGTTTGCGGACGTCATCTATCTTTTTACCAAGCACATCTACCGAGCCGGCATTGAAATCTATCAGTCCTAATATGGATTTAAATAAGGTGGATTTACCAGCACCATTAGGACCTATGACTCCATAGGTGTTGCCTGCGTTTATGTCCAAGTGAATATTAGTTAATACTCGCTTAGTACCGTAGGATACAGATAAGCCTTGTACTTTTATATGGTTTTCATTCATTGGCTATTTATTAAGCTTCATTATTATGGGTATCAGAAGTAATAATAAAAGTGCAGCTACGCCTAAGTATATCGGTAAGTTAGATTTTTCACTTTGAGCTTGAAATCTTGTTTTAGAAAATTTATCACCTTTTAAGGCTTCTACTATAGTATCAGTATTATGCTTCATCATATTGAAATATGAATTACCTTCTGTCTCTGGTCCTCCTATAGAATCTGTAAATAATTCTCCACCTATAGCGATGTTGTTATCCTTAGCTATTTGTTCTACGATCTTTGGATTAATCGTACTTTCTACAAATAGGGCAGGTACATTATACTGCTTGATCGCCTTAGATACTCTGACCATATCTTGTGATGTCGCATCAGTCTCTGTTGAGATACCCATTAAGGCTTCCAGTCTTATACCATACCTTCTCCCGTAATAAGCGAATGCATCATGAGTCGTTATAATGACTCGGTTTTCTTCAGGTATCTCGTTTACTCTTTTGATAATATAGGCATCGAGGTCTAAGAGTTTTTTCTTGTAAGCCTTGTGGTTATTAGTATAGGCCTCTCTATTATCAGGATCTAATGTAATCAATGCATCTCTGATATTATCTATATATTTTATACCTAATGTCACATCCATCCATGCATGTGGATCGTAAGCATCTGCATATTTAGAATGCGAGATTGGATCTATGCCAGTTGTTACGGTATCGATTGCTGCACTCGTGCCAGAGTTTTTTATAAGCTTCAGTATCCATCCTTCGAATGTTAATCCATTGATAAAGACCTGATCTGCATCTGCAATTAGCTTTGCATCACTTGGTTTAGGTTCGTACTTGTGGGGGTCTCCTCCTATGGGTACGATCATCTCGTTATCTACAAGATCTCCAGATATGTTGACAGCCATATCATATATCATAGATGCCGTAGAGACAACTTTCAATTTTTTCTGAGCGACCATCGGAATGGATGCTACAAGACATATAAAAAGTATTAAATTTTTCATTGTATTTTTTGTTTTAGCTGAACATCTTCTTTTTGACATAGATATTAGTGCTTGCTTTATGTGATAACACAGTTTGAGTTGTATTGTCTATAAGTATCTCTTTAGAGTGATCAAAATCTATTTGATTCACCACTTTTAATTTTGTGCCGATATTAATTTTTAGCTGATCAAGATATTGTAAGAATGGTTTGTCATGTTCCTTAACACCGACGACGACAGCCTCTTCTCCTACAGCAAGATTAAATAGTGATATCTGTGTCCTTATGGTAAATTTGCCTTGAGCATTAGGTATAGGGTCGCCATGTGGGTCGTACTTGGGATGATCAAGAAAGCTATCTAAATTTTCAATCAACTTATCTGACTTAACATGTTCAAGTTGCTCTGCAATATCATGGACTTCATCCCAGTTAAAATTTAGTTTTTCTACAAGGAAGTATTCCCATAATCTATGCTTTCTGATAAGTTGGGTTGCGATCTCTCTGCCTTGAGTAGTGAGATAGACGCCTTTATACTTTTCATAATGAAAATATTCTTTCTCTGATAATCGCTTCAGCATATCAGTGACGGAGGCAGCAGAAGTCGAGAGGTGTTCTGCTATAGAATTCGTAGATGCTGTACCTTGATTACGTTCAGTTATTTTAAATATGGCTTTGATGTAATCTTCTTCAGTGCTTGTAGGCATTTGCTGTATTTAGGTATCTAAAATTATAATAATTTAGGTTAGTCTAAAAATATTTTTCAATATTTTAAAAAATTTATTTTTAGTTGGGGAGCTTTCATAGGATTATAGGTATAGATATAATTTTTTTAAAACCTAAAATCCACGTACTTTCGGCAGTTGAATTGAAAAACATAAACTAAACTTTACAATGGGACAAACAATGATATATGCAATACCGGTATTCGGGATAGTTGCATTGCTATTTACATTCTGGAAATCTGCTTGGGTAAGTAAGCAAGAAGTAGGTGGCGAAAAAATGGAACGTATTGCTAAGAATATTGCTGATGGGGCAATGGCATTCCTAAAAGCTGAGTACAAAGTACTCTCAATTTTTGTTATAATAGTTGCTGCATTAATGGCATGGAGTGGAATGAATGATAATTCTTCATGGCTTGTAGCAGTATCATTCGTATTAGGTGCTATCTGTTCTGGACTTGCAGGATTAATAGGAATGAAAGTAGCAACAAAAGCCAATGTAAGGACAACTAATGCAGCAAGAAATAGTCTTGGAAAAGCATTAGAGGTTGCATTTGCAGGTGGATCGGTTATGGGACTTGGTGTAGTTGGATTAGGTGTATTAGGCTTAGGAGGTCTTTTTGCTATCTACTCTAACATGTTTGGAGTATCTACTGGACAAGAGGTCACAAGGGTAATTAATATTCTAACTGGATTCTCATTTGGAGCATCTTCTATTGCATTATTCGCGAGAGTAGGTGGTGGTATATATACTAAGGCTGCTGATGTAGGTGCTGACCTTGTAGGTAAAGTAGAAGCTGGTATCCCTGAGGATCACCCACTTAATCCAGCGACTATTGCAGATAACGTAGGAGATAATGTAGGAGATGTTGCAGGTATGGGTGCAGATTTATTTGAGTCATATGTGGGATCTATTATAGGTACGATGGTTCTCGGAGCTGTATTTATGGGTACTGCAGGATTTGATTCTACTAATGATTTTGGTGGATTAAATGCAGTATTATTACCATTGGCATTAGCAGCAGTCGGAATTATAACTTCTATTATAGGTACATTCTTTGTAAAAGTAAAAGATGGAGGAAGTCCACATACAGCATTAAATATTGGAGAATTTCTTTCTGCTGGCCTAATGCTTGCAGCGACATTCTTTATAGTGAATTATATCTTACCATCTTCATGGTCTTTAGGTGGTGTTGACTATACTTCTATGGGTGTATTCTATGCTATTCTTATAGGATTAGCATCAGGATTAGCGATTGGAAAAATTACAGAATACTATACAGGTACAGGTACTAAGCCAGTGCAGTCTATCGTAGATCAGTCAGTGACTGGAGCAGCAACAAATATCATCGCTGGATTAGGTGTAGGTATGAAGTCTACAGCCCTTCCTATTATTGTTCTTGCTGCAGCTATTATAGGAGCACATGAATTTGCAGGTCTTTATGGAATTGCAATTGCGGCAGTTGGTATGTTATCTAATACAGGAATTCAACTTGCAGTAGATGCATACGGTCCTATATCTGATAACGCTGGTGGTATCGCTGAGATGGCTGAGCTCCCTAAGGAAGTCAGAGAAAGAACAGATAAGCTAGATGCTGTAGGTAATACGACAGCAGCAATCGGAAAAGGATTTGCGATAGGTTCTGCGGCATTGACGGCATTAGCATTATTTGCAGCATATATGTCTATTACAGGATTAACAGCAATTAATATTGCTAATCCTAAAGTGATGGCTGGACTTTTAGTAGGTGGTATGTTACCATTTTTATTCTCAGCATTATCTATGAACGCTGTAGGACGTGCAGCAATGGATATGATACAAGAAGTAAGAAGACAGTTTAGAGAGATTCCAGAATTGACAAAAGCTCTTGCTGTTATGAAGAAGAATGATGGCATAGAAATGAAGGATTGGAATGATGCTGATAGAGCAACTTTCGAAGCTGCAGATGGCAAGCCAGAATATGATAAGTGTGTAGAAATATCTACTAATGCATCTATCAGAGAGATGGTTATACCAGGATTAATAGCTGTCATTACACCAGTACTTGTAGGTTTCTTAGGTAGAGCAGAAATGCTCGGAGGACTGCTTGCAGGTGTTACAGTATGTGGTGTTCTTATGGCGATCTTCCAGTCTAATGCTGGTGGTGCATGGGATAACGCTAAGAAGATGTTTGAAGAAGGTGTAGAGATCAAAGGTAAGATGTATTACAAAGGTTCTGAGCCACACAAAGCTACAGTAGTAGGTGATACAGTAGGTGATCCATTCAAGGATACTTCTGGTCCATCATTGAATATCTTGATTAAGTTAATGGCAGTTGTTGCATTAGTATTAGCGCCGTTCTTACAGATATAAAAAAGCTAGCCTGCATTCTATAGGAATTAAGGGCTACTGAAAAACAATAAAAATTTATAAAAAATAAAAGCCTCGACTATTCAGTCGGGGCTTTTACTTTTTATACCATTTAAATTTTAAGGTGTCGGAAAAGATTATAGAAGAGAATTTGTTAAGATTAAGGCATGAACGAATGATTTCGTTGTAGACGAATCGAGTATTACAATACTCGAAAAGAGACCTTATGTTTGAAAAAGATATCAGGATATTTAAGATATTTAATTGGTAATAAAATTTCTTAAACAAAACCTGATATCATGAAAACATTTAAAGGTAAGAATATTTATGTTGGTTTAGATGTACACAAAGCATCAGTTGAAATGAAAGTATTTTCAGACAACCTATCATTAGGAAA
>Ga0209185_1001717_pt1 | contig 17772 bp, 15 predicted proteins | sample SidtaG_2_FD_187425 | JGI IMG/M metagenome (GOLD analysis project Ga0209185, IMG submission 187425) | Marine algal microbial communities from Sidmouth, United Kingdom - Sidmouth_Asex2 metaG (SPAdes) (version 2) | ecosystem: Host-associated > Algae > Red algae > Unclassified | place: Sidmouth... | reverse complement strand
CCAGCGAAACAGGAAAGAACTTCAAGATATTACATACTATGATTCATCAAGTCAAGTCTTGGATTAGAACAACTTACTCATATGTTAGTCCTTTCCATATAAATGGATATTTTGACGAATTTTGCTACCGCTTGAATAGATCAAAAGCTAAGAAAACGATATTTCACAACTTAATTTCGAGAATGATGGACAAACCAAAAATGTATCATACTCAATTAGTATGTGCTTAAATAGCGATCTCTATTCATAAGTTTAGCTACTCTGTTTGGGGATATCACATAAACTTTTTGTTGTAACGATTTAAGACCGTTGCACGGCGTTGTATACTTCTGTTTGATTTCGTTTCTTTTCTTTATAGAATTAGTAACTCATACCATTTCTACTGTAAAACGATTTTATCAAGATTATCATTATAATGGTGGTTTCCAACAATAGATTTGATCAAATGACTATCCATATTCTGGACCATTTTATGTAGCCAATCCTTCAGATTATCAATACTTTCGAACTTTTTATTCTTGAATCGTTGTTTTATGTATTGCCATACTTGTTCGCAGGGATTTAGTTCAGGGGTATATGGCGGAATTCTTAGTAAATAGATACTATCAGGAATTTCTATATTTTGACAGGCATGAAATCCAGCGTTATCAATAACTATTATTTTATATTCTCTAGGATTTTGTTTAGAGAATTCCTCTAAATAGTGCTCAAAAATAGTAGTGTCCACGCCATTTATTTCCCAAACAAAACTATCTCCATTGATAGGAGAATAGCTTCCCCATAAATAGGTATTTGCAAATTTATGTTGATAATGAACTTTAGGGCGTACTCCAATAGCCGACAAACAAGAACCTACTAATGTCTTTAAGCCAAATCTACTTTCATCTTGAAAATACAAATTAATAGAATCATAGTTGTCTTTATTTAGACTATCTCTAAGCTGAGCTAGCGTAGTAGGAAGTTTTTTAAAAAAGCTTTTTTAGCTTGTGGGTCTTTTTTAATATGTGACTTCCTTGGAATTTTTAATCTCCCGTCTAATTTAGTTGTAATATGTTTCCATAGTGATTTGTAGTTTACTTCAACTCCGTAAGTTTCTTGAATCCAATTTTGGGCATCCCAAAAGCCATTAAAAGGATTATCAGGATCAGAAATACGTTTTTTTAATCCTTCATGGATTTCTGGTGTAATAATACTGTAAGGACCATTACGTGTTTCTTTTTTTAGGAAAGTAGTAAGGCCTACAGATTTATAGCGATTTAACCATCTACGCAGTGTAGTTACACTTATTTCTAATTCAATAGCTAAATCTTCTAAACGAGAATAATCATTTCTCTTTAATAAAAGTAGACTATCTAGACGTTTCGACGATTTGTAATTATCTACTTTACTTTTGTGACTTTTCAATATTTCTACCGATTCTGATATTTCTGTCTCTAATACTTTGCCCATAGATGCTAAAAATACGAAAAATCAAATTACATGCGAAATGGCATTATAACCTTGTTCTAATTTTACATCATAAAGGTTTCTATCTTGCAAGTATGCAATACCTTTTTTACTTCTGTGTAGGCTTTGTTTGAATTTTGCAAATAACTCTGTATAGTTAATTTCTTCTTGTAGTTCTGTTGTGATTTTGAGCGGTTTTATTTCTGCAGTACTTGTTAATGTTTTGGCTTTATGAATAGCTTCTTTTTTCGTGCAATTCTCGATATCTTGAATAAACTGTATTACATCTCCTGTTTTATCACAACTAAAACAATGATAGGTATTCGTTTCGGGATAGATTCTTAAACTGGGTTTCTTATCATTATGAAATGGACACAAGCAATGCTTGTTACTATTTACTTTGATATTGTAGTGACTTAAAACGACATCTATAAACAGCTTTTCTTTAATTTCTTTAATGGTCATTTCGATAGCTGTTTTAAGGTTTGTTTTACTTCTTGTAATGCTGTTTTGTAATCTTCTCCAGATTCTGTTACTCTCAGAGGTTCTATTATCAAAAGTCTATCTCGTGTGGTTACGTTTATGGTATCGCCAACTTTAAAGCCTAATTTCTCTATCCAAATACCTGATATTCTTAATTGAGGAACTTCTTTGTTATCGGATGACCGATTTAGACTATAAATTTTTAATTGACGTGATTCCTTTTTTGACATAACTTAAATTATTATTTGACTTAAAATACATATCGCAAATGCATTGAATATGTTTTTAAATCATATTTATTTAAGTGTTTATTTTTACATATTGACTAAATACCCATATTTTACTACGTTTGTTGTGTTGTAAAACAATAAAATGAACATAGGAGACAGAATAAAGCAAATAAGAACCTCTAAAAAGCTTTCTCAAAAAGAATTGGCTCTTTCTATTGGCATAGACCAAGGACAATACAGCAGAATGGAAAACGGGAAAGTAGAGCCTACTTTATCTTCTTTAGAGAAAATTGCAGAAGCTTTGAGTATTAAAATTGCCGAACTGTTTGACGAAAACGAACCTATTGACGTTAATAGTTATGATAAAAGTATCGTGGAGAGATTACGCCTTTTAGACCAATTAGAAGAAACAGAAAAGGCTTCTATCTTTAATATTATTGATATGGCTATTACTAAAAAACGATTAAAAGACACGCTTTCTAATGCTTTAAATGGGACTATCTGATTACCATTTTAAGACAAGTAACAATTCACGTTTAATAAAGCCTATAAAAGATTTATTGAATGGAAAAGTTAAATTAACTTTGTAATTCTAGATTCTATACGTTTGCTTGAAGATTGACTTGGAGATGTTTGAAATTCTCTAATATTGTTCCAAATGTAGAATTTGTTTTCAAAGACTCTAATTCAGTAATTACCATTTCAACAAAATCATTTTCGTCAATAGACTTAGCTTTATTCTTAATCACTAATTCTCTATAGAAAATATCTGTACCATTATTTATTATTAAAGATGATATTTTTTCACGCTCTAATTTTTCATAAAGCTCTACGGTTTTAGTAAATTTCTTGTGATTATCGAAAAATGCAATCGCATCACTCTCATAGAAAGACTTTAAAAAGTCACAAAACAATTCTATATCATTGACCGTATTTGTTGTATAACGAGTATTATTTTCGAAGTTTGTAATTTCTAATCCTTTCGGAGTGTTATTAATAGATGGTGATGTGTAGATAGTATAGTAGCTATCCAATTTACCTCCTAATATTTTTTGTATTTCTTGCTCTACAATATTAAATCGTTTTTCAGCTGTTAAACTTTGTATAGCAAATGTATCTCCATATTCTAACCAACTAAATCTAATTCTAAAGCCTTCTGAATCGGTTTCTTTTGTATAATAAATATTATTTTCTAATTGAGTAAAAGTGTACCCTTCTTTTTCAAGAAAGGCACATTCTTTTTTTATAGTTTCAATATATAATGCTGTATCCATCTACTTTAATGAGTTTACATCTTGAATAGTGCCACCTACACCATTACTATTTACTTTGATATAATCGGTAACTGTTACCGTTTTATTTGAAGTACTTGAGCCCAAACTATAAGAACTATTAGTTGTACTAGATTGTGAAACAGTTCTAACATCAAATGTATTAGAAGAAGTTTTAGCCTTTGTTAACGCATTGGTTTGAGGACCTGTTAATGCTGTACCACTACTTAATTTAGTTTCTAATACTATTGCATTATCAAAGTCTAAAATCTCTTGTCCTAAAACAGTTTTCTTTTTCACCAATACAAAATCTGCTATAAAAAACTCATCAGTACCACTTGCAAGTTTTTGCCCTGTTTTCATCTGAATCTGTTCAAAAATAGCATAGTCATTTAAATCAATGTTTGGATATTTAGATAAAAGCTTAGTTCGTAAAACAGATAAATTACTTGATACAAATTGCTCAAAATCTTTTCCTGCTTTGGTTACTGTTTTAAAGAAGTTTCCTTGTGCCCACTTTTCCCAACGGCTTCCACCTGTTTTAGACAATCCAAACGCATATTTAGGGTCATCTTTTAAAAGCTTCCACATATCATTTAAATCATCTGGGCTTTCTTTCAATAATGCTTTTAATCCTGAACCCATAGAATTAGAAGCAATATCTGCTTCTAATTTTGCTAAATCTCCTACATCTAAACCATCTAATTTTGTTATCAAATTAGCATCAACAACATTATCTAATCCATTAACCCAAGTTTTTAAACTTCCTAAATCATCTAATTTTTTCAGTAAATTAGTTTTCCCCACCTTGTTAGCCAATTCTTCAACCCTATCACTACTTTTTTCAATTGAAAAAAAAGTGTCGTTTGCACTTATATTCAAGCTCGTTAAAAAGCTTAGTGCAACTAACAGATATATTTTGAAATTGGTTTTCACGCGGCTAAGGTAACAATTTGTTTTTCTTTTCAATTGAAGATAAAGTAAATAGCGTTTTATTTTTTACGTTTTAAAAAGTTGAAGATTTAGGCGGTAGGCTTAGAGTGCAAAGGCAATCTTCAACTTTTTAAAATGATAGCCTAAATGGCGATTGAATGTCACGCTGCAATAAGGGAACGAGTTGTGCAAAAAAACAAGCAAAGAAGTAAAGCAAGCTTTTTCTGCTTGATGTCTTTTTGTGCAGCTTTTTTTGTGCAAATTCGGAGCGGTGGCTTACGTAGTAAATATTAACCTATCCTAGTGCGTGGGCAGTAGCGGGGATGGAGCGTTGGCGGTGCGGCTATTTTGCATAATACCTGTTATAACTACCTGGAGTTTTTTACGGAAGAGTATTATAACACGTATTATGTAACTTAGCTTGGGGTGGTTTTTATGGCGGATTTTTTGCTTTTGAGCGGTGGCACAGCTCTTTGGATTTTCTTTTTTTCAATTGAAAAAAAACGTTAAAAAAGAAAATACAATGTGCTGTATTGGCGGTGGGATGCAAAAAGTGTGACATAAAAACCACAGAAGGGTTGGCGAGCGGAACAACATAAAACACAAGGGTTTTTTGCTTTTTCTGCAAAAATTTGGGTTTTATGTTGTGGGGATTGGTGCGGTGGATTTTATCGCAATGGGTGAAACATTTCTATTTGTTTGCTAAGGTTTTTCATATCCTTATTTCTATATTTTTCTATGTTTCCAACATCTTTATATCCTGCTAAATATTGTGTTTTTCTTAATCCGTGTAAGTCTATCCAAATGCCTATTCTTGATTGTTTTAATTGGGTTAGTCTTTTAATATTTAGTGTTGAATTTTGCTCTTTAATAGTTTTAGATAATTCTTTTAATTGTTCGTGTAATCGTTGTTCTTTGTTGCAATTTGGACTAAATAACTTATTGCTTTTTTCTGTATTTGGTTTATTGTTTCTTCCTATTCCTCTGTGTTTTGTAATGTAATCGTGAAGTGGTATTATTTGATTGGCTTCTAATTTTACAACTCTACTATTTTTCTTTCTTATTCCTCCTGGTACTTTTATAATCCCTTTTTCTAAATCTAAATCTGTTAGTTCCAAGTTCATAATATCTTGTTTGTCTAATGCTTGGAATATCATTAATCCTAAAATTAATTTATTGCTGTATTTTAAATAGCCGTGTTTGGTTGTTTCTTGATAATTGGTGTAAATTTCTTGTAGTTCTTCTTCTGATAATAATATGATTTGCTCTTGTGTTACTCCTCTTAATCTTACGTTTAATGCAATGTTATCTATCTTTAAAAAGTGGTAATAATGTTCTATTGCTCTTAGGGTTGTATTGATACTTGTTTTGGATTTATTTTGATTTTGTAGGTGTCCTATGTAGTTTAATAATTGATTGTATTTTATGGTTTTTAGGGTTAGTTTTTGGAGTTGTAACCAAGTTTTAAATAAACCAATTCTCATTATAAAACCTCTGATACATTTTTCGCTGTAATATCTTTCTGTTAGCCATTTGTCAAAGTCTTCCATTCTTCTAAAATATGCGTGTAAATCTGTGTACTATCTAATCTTTTATGACCTAAGAAATCGCCAATATATTCCAATTCCATTCCTTGTTGTAATAAATGTGTAGCAATACTATGTCTTAAACTGTGTAGACTTGCTTTTTTATTGATGTTTGCTTTTTCTTGGATGGTTTTTAATCTACTATTTAGGAACTGTCCGTTTACTTGTGGCTTTGTTTTTCCAACTAATAAATAGGTACTATTTGGGTTAATTATTACTCTTGCAAAGTCTTGATATGCTGCCAAATCTGCAATCACTTTTTGAGACATTGGAACATATCTACTTTGGTAATTTTTAGATGGTTTTATGTAGATTAATCCTTTGTTAAAATCTATTTCTTTGGGTTCTAAATTGATGCCTTCTTTACTTCTTAATCCGCAACCGTAATGAATACTTAGTAGTGCTTTATCAAATAATCCTTGTGGTGTATTTCCGTCAATTGAAGAAAAAAGTTGTGTGATTTCTTCTTGGGTGAAGATTACTTTTTCTGTTTTGATTTCTCTTTCTACTTTAATTTTATTGACTGCTAATTTCTGTTTCTTGGTCTTTTCTAAGAACTCACTATATCTATTTATTACGTTTAAATGTCCTTGTATGGATTGTCTTGATAGTTTGGTTTGGTGTAAGTCTTTTATGAAGTTTTCTATCTCTTTTTGATTAGGCGGTGAGCCACCGCAGGCAGTTTCTAAGTACTTAAAAAAGTTTGCTAACAATCTTACATATCCTTTAATGGTACTTTCTGCATAACCCAATCTAATTAACCAATTTTCAAAGTTTTCTAATTCTGTTTTCATAGGGGTGCTGTGCATTTTAGGTTTTGTATTAGCCACAAGACTAAAGATTCTATTTTTCAGTTACTTAACTGGCTAATTGAGTTCGTTAGCTACTATTACCTACATTATCCACCTATCTTTCTAATGTCTTCAAGGGCTTTATCTAACGCATTATCAATACTTTCATTCAGCTTTAAGTATTCATCTTTACTTGTCAATTCATATTCATAACCTGTACTTCTTGGGTTTCCTCCAATTACTTTTAAATAGCCATATTGTACCAATTGAGATAAATAGTACTTTAAATTATGTGGATTTATTCGCATCTGTTTTCTAATTTCTGACTTGTAGAATGTGATTTTATCTCCTTTTAAAAACTTCTCTTTTATTGTTTCCAAAAAATCTCTACAAGCTTTGCTTAGTTCGTCACTTTTAGCCAATAGCACTTCTTTAAGTAATTTATTCGCTTCTTCTATATCTTCTAAAGTAGTTTCCATATAGTAGTTTCCTTGTTCGTCTTGTTTACGCTCTCGTTGATATTGATGATAAAAAGTAACGGTTTCAATGAAGCTTAAATAATGTGTATTGGTTCTTAAAGGTTTGAAAAACAGTTTCGGGAATATTCAACTTTGTAGCAAATGGATTTCTAACTTTCACCTTTTCTAATAGCAACTGTACATCTTGTAAAAAGTGTTTGACTTCTTGTTCTTTTTGCTTGTTAATGGTTCCTGCAGAAAGGTTTTGTTGGTACTCCATTATTTGCTGTTTATGTGCTTTACTGTTGTCTAAATAAATGAGTAAACTTCTATTTGCATTATCTTCATAAATACGTTCTTTGGTAGTTGTTCCGGCTAAACATATTGGTCCTTCAACTTGGAGTGTTACTGTTTTTAGATTTCCTTTTGCATCTTTGATAGGAATAGTTTTAGAGATTCTTTTTTTACTCATTAATTCACGGATGGCATAGAGTATCTTATCATCTTGTGCGCCATCCAAATCTTCTATTAATACCAGTTTGTTTTTTAGTTCTGTTCTATCAAAATAATAAAGTGCATTTTCTGAAAGTGCTGTAATTTCCAATTTATGTTCTTCTGGTATTAACTCACTTATCTTTTCTTGTAAATACGTTTTTCCTGTTCCCGAAGCTCCAAGACTTATTATATGTAAAGGCTGTTCTCTAAGTCTACGTGTAAATACCAAATACATTAATAATCGGTTGTTTTCTTCTCCAACCATTCCAGTTTTCCCTATCAACTCGTTTGTTTTCTGAAGTAGGTTTTCTGACTTTAAAAAAGTGATTACTTGGGCTTTTCTCTTTTCGGATAACTCCCTTTGCTTTGGTTTGTTGGGTTTCTGTAACTCTACTTGTTCAAGACGATATTCTTCTAAACCATTGATTAATTCAGCTATTGATATTTGTATTTCTCGTGTCCCAAGCTCTAATCGTTCAGCTACTTTTCTTATAAATTTCTCTGTTGCATCATCATTGTATAAGTCTAAATTGCTTTGTCTGATATTGTAGATTGGGCTTGGTTTATCCGTTCTTGTTATGCGTAAAGTAACTTTTAACTTGTCTAAACTGAATAGATTTATACCGCCTAAAACAGCTATTAAAATGTTGTTGTTTTGATAAGTGATGTATTCGGGGTTTTCTGTATTGATTTTGGTTTCAAATTCTTCTTTTTCAGTTGAAAATAAAGAAGTTCTATTATCTATTAAATGGTTGAGTATTTCGGGTTCGTGAGATTGAACTAAACTATTTATATCTTCATTTTCGGGGCAATTAACTTTTGATATAAGTGTATTTGGTCGTAACTCGTTTAAGGTTTTGCTATGTTTCTCTATGGCTTCATTCCCTGCAATATCCCCATCAAAAAATAAAATTACTTCTTCTAAGTTTTCTAATTTCTTAATCACCTCCAAGTGCGACTTGGTTAGTCCATTTGTTCCATATAAAGCCAGGGTTTCAAAGTTGGTGTATTTCTGAAGTGTGACACTATCAATTATACTTTCTGTCAAAATGATGACTTGGGTTTCTGCAGGGGGATATTTTGGATATAATCCTTTTCTATTAGTTGTATAATAATGTTTTCCTGTTGAACCTATTGACCTACCGTAAAAAGAAACGATTTCGTTTTGCTCATTCTTTAGAGGGTAAATAATACAATTTTTAAGTTGTTTAAATTGTGTACCATTATTGTAGCCTTGTTCTAATTTTACATCATAAATTGCTCTGTCTTCTAAATAAGCTATTGCTTTTTTACTTCTGTGTAGGCTTTGTTTGAACTTTGGGAATAACTCCGAATAGTTAATTTCTTCTTGTATTTCGGTTGTTATTTTGAGCGGTTTTATTTCTGAAGTACCGACTAATGTTTTGGCTTTATGAATCGCTTCTTTTTTTGTGCAGTTCTCAATGTCTTGAATAAACTGTATTACATCTCCTGTTTTATCACAACCAAAACAAGTATAGGTATTCGTTTCGGGGTAAATTCTTAAGCTAGGTTTTTTATCGTTATGGAAAGGATACAAACAATGCTTGTTACTATTTACTTTGATATTGTAATGACTTAAAACGACATCAATAAACAGCTTTTCTTTAATTTCTTTGATGGTCATTTCGATAGTTGTTTTAAGGTTTGTTTTACTTCTTGTAATGCTGTTTTATAATCTTGTTCCGACTTTTTTACTTCTAAAGGTTCTATTATCAAAAGCCTATCTCGTGTGATTACATTTATAGTATCTCCAACTTTAAAGCCTAATTTCTCTATCCAAATACCTGATATTCTTAATTGTGGAATTTCTTTGTTATCGGACCGATTTAATCCGTAAACTTTTAACTGACGTGATTCCTTTTTTTGCATAGCTTAAATTATTATTTGACTTATAATACATATCACAAATGTATTAAATATGTTTTTAAATCATATTTATTTAAGTTTTTATTTTTACATATTGACTAAATACACATATTTAACTACATTTGTTGTGTTATAAAACAATAAAATGAACATAGGAGATAGAATAAAGCAAATAAGAACCTCTAAAAAGCTTTCTCAAAAAGAATTGGCTCTTTCTATTGGCATAGACCAAGGACAATACAGCAGAATGGAAAACGGAAAAGTAGAGCCTACTTTATCTTCTTTAGAGAAAATTGCAGAAGCTTTGAGTATTAAAATTGCGGAACTGTTTGACGAAAACGAACCTATTGACGTTAATAGTTATGATAAAAGTATTGTAGAAAGATTACGCCTTTTAGACCAATTAGAAGAAACAGAAAAGGCTTCTATCTTTAATATTATTGATATGGCTATTACTAAAAAACGATTAAAAGATACGCTTTCTAATGCTTTAAATGGGACTATGTGATACTTTGCAAAAAAGTATTAGAAAATTTAAAGCAATCTCAAGTAGATGTAGATTCTTTTTCTAAGAAATTAACAGCATTTTTATAATCAATTAGCATCTGAAGTATTTCTCTAGTAGGAATTTCACAAATTTCTTGTCCGTGATATTCCAAAATGGATTTTTCTTTACTCAATAATAATTCAAAAACCTCTAACCCCCAACTTAAGTCTTCCTTTCCATTAATAGCTAATTTACAACTACTTATTCCATCATCAATAATTGATATAGACATTTGATATATTTCAGAAAACATTGTATTTAACTGAGCATTATCCGCTGATATATATGGCTTAATTTTAAAAATCATTTATCTTTTTTTAGGGAAATAAGAACCGATAGAACCGTCTGTATTTAAATTGAATTTCAACATTTCCGTCACTTGAAAAACCAAAATGTAAATTATCATTAGGGTTATTTACATTTACTTTTCCGTGATTATTTGTTAATGCAAATTCTACTTCTTGTTTAATTTTAGCATTAGTCCAATTCTCTGGAAAAAATGATGAAGTTCCACCCAATTTGCCAGGTTGGTATTCAACAAATCTACCATTGATTTTAACATACTCTTTATTATTAAGGTTAATCACGGGTTGACCTTCATATACACCACCTTGTCCTATAGATTTATTTTTAACAGAATAAGTTCCTCCATTAGCTTGAACATATTCTTTAAGAGCATTTTCAGAATGACAACCTTTAAAACCTTCCATTTGAAAAGATTGTCCATTGATATTTTTATTTTTTGGGAAAAATGAACCATCAACTTTAGTTTCAACCTTTAAAACGTGGGGAGTTAACCCGTCCACTTTACTTGTGATATTTGTTATTTCAACCCAATTCGGATGTTTAGCCACCGTATTAGCCAAAAGCTTCGTTTCCTTTACCTTTTTCATAAAAGGTTTCAGGTCCCCTTCGGCTCTCCAGTTATTCAGAAACTCGTATTGGTGTCCTCCTCCATTATAGATTTGGCCTGCATTTACACCTGTAATTTCAGTTTGTGGCCCTATAAAACCACTTCTTGTTTTTATAGGCTGTAATGCTTCGTATTCCCTAAGGACTATTCCTCCATTTTTTGTTGGGTCTTTCCAACTTTCTATAACCGCTAATTTTTCTCTTAGCTCTTCGATACTCTTTATCGGTACGTTAGACCCAAAACCACCTGGAAAATCCTGGTTCTTCACATACTCGACTACATAAAAATTATCTCCCTTCGGTATCGTATAATCAGTGACATCTGTAGCATCCATATAGGGAGGACTATTGCTACTTCTAATATGCAGTTCATTGATAAGATCTGAACTTCGGGTAACACCATTTTCATATTTAGGCCTAAAGATAGGACTCTCCTTGTAATCTTTAACAATAACTACATACTCCTCATACACTTTACCTTTCACCTTTACTTTTACAAAAATAGGCTCTTCTAGCCTTGGTATAGGCTTATAGTTTTCAGCCTTTGAGTATATATCGATGTTTTGTAAGAAACCTTCTGGGTCAATCTTAAAAAGTGTTTTCCCTTCTAATTTAAAAGTCAATAGTTTGTTAACTACTCTACTCTGTACTTTCTCAGGGAATTTGCTCACTATTTTACTAGCTAAAGGCGCTTTTGCATAATAAAATTGAGATAGTATATCACTTGTGTTTTTATGAATTGCAATAAGTTTTGAAGACGCATTATTCCCTAAACCTTTTATTTTTACTCTCAAGTTGCTTTCCAGATTCGAAAGTTTCTTAAACATTTCTGCTTTAACCGCTGGGTTATTTTTTAGCTTTTTTAAAATTTTTGGAAGGGCTACTATAAATTTCTGAGTATTGACTTGTAGTTTACTTATCTCTCCAGCTTTGAAAGTAGCTCCTTTCTTTAATGATATCCAAGTTTTACTTGCCCTCTTTTTTATTTTCAGTAACCCATTGGGCAATTCTTTTAAAGCAACGGGCAGATTTGCCAGCCCCCAGATCATATTGGCAATCTCTAATGTATTTACAAAATCAGTACCAAATGTATTGTCTAATTCATCTTTATAAATAGCAATTGCTATATCCGTACTTGCAAAAAATATTTCTGCAGAAGCTGCCATAACTGCTGGAGTTAGTGCCCCTCCTGATCCATAAATTGCAATAGCAGAAGCAACTATTACAATACCATCTAGTGTTACCCGCCCTACTACAGAATTTTGAGTTGCACCAATACTACCATCCATCCATGCTATATAAAAAGCAGGAACGCCAATAATATCTCCTTTTGAAAAACGAACTGCATTATTAATTTTCGTGTCTTCTACGAATTCTACAAAAACATATTCAAAAGGATCAAAGGACTTACCCATTACCTGATTGCCACTAATCGCAAGAGATATCTTAACTTTTGAAGTCTTCAAATTCACTTCTGAATCTAAGTCATAACTATTATTCCCATCAGTCTGATCAAAGAAATTGGCGCGAGCCATCGGTATAAAATTAGTTGTGATTTTAGGAATTTTCTCTGGAGAATCTGTAGTAAGATATTTTTTATTTACATCTAAGAAATCTCTATACTGCTCCTCTTGATAGCCTAATTCTTCATTTGATAATTTTAATACCTTAGATAAGTTAATTACAAAATTGGCAAACCTTTCATTATCTCGATCAACAGACGCCCACCAATTGTTACTTTGTAAGATTTCCCATATCTGTGCAAATAATGTATTACCATCATTGTTCCTTTTTTTCAATTCATCAATAAATTCTTCTGCGTCTCCCCCTCTTAAATCATTAAACATGGACGATATAACATCCTCTGTATCCGAAAACCAAAAAAAGCTCCAATCATCTCCTTGTTTTACTGCATGTTGAATAATTGATATACGATCCTGAACATCACCAAATCCTTCTAAAATTAAATTGACATAATCTTGTATAAACTGTCTTTGTGAAGAATGTCCACTTAAGACACTTCCTTCTCCTACAATCTTATTAAAGTATTCATGATTTTTATACTCGGTATTAGCCGGGTTACCATTTTTAAACGACAAAAAATTATAGACTTGTAGCTTATCCTGTCTTTTTTGAAGTCCTTTAAAAATATTGAGCACTAAATTTTCTTGTATGTTTTTAAAATTTAGCAATTCATTCTCCGTAGTTATAGCCCATTTAGCCAATGCTATTCGATGAGAGGCATCTCCTTTTCTATCTAAAATTTGTAAAACACCTTTAAAGAATTTTTCATAAACAACTTTAGTATCTTTTCCATAAAACCCCTCCCTTTTATCTAATGCTACCAGAATCTCTTTAAGATTACTTAAATCATTATTGGCTAAATATTCACCAAGGTTAGTAGTTGTACTTGGAACTTCATTAAACAGTTCAGCAACAAAAGCACTTAGCCTATATAAAGTTTCTGGGGTAAAAAACACTCCTGTATTTTTAATATCCTTATTATAAAAAACAATATCTAACAACTCTAAATACACCTCTTCTTTATTAGAGTCAGCAAAAAACGAACTCCACCCGTTAGCAAGCTGCTCCTGTTCTTTAACAGCTAATTCATTTGAAGAAACTTCCAAAAGAACTGTCAATAATTTCTTATAATTATCTTTTTCAAGGTGATCATAGAATGAAGTTTCTTCACTTCTTAAGTAGAAAGTAGATACTTTTACAATTGCCTTTTCGATAGAAGCTTTAGACCAATCAAAACTCTCCTTAGAAGCTAGTAAAACATCTAAAAGATAAGCCCGCTCTTTCTTTAGGTACTCACCATCATTTTGATATCCAATATATAGTAACTGATTTATAAATGAAGAATAATTTTCTCCATCATATGGATTTAAAGAAGTATCATCCATTTCTACCAATAGTGTATCTAACAAACTATTGTCCTCTGCTTTTAAATCTTTTAAAAACGAAGCGTAGTCAGTGTTATCAATATTATACATAAGAAAAAGTACCACTACCTCCCCTTTTTCTTTTATTTTTTCTGTTGCAATTTTTTTTATTGCTGTTATAATATGATTATAGCCTGCCTTTTTGATCACAGAACTACATGTACTGGTCGTCGCTTTTATGATTTTTTCAATATCACCAGAGCTTACAGCAGCAATAAATTCGGCTTTTTTAGCCTCTCCATCATCTGATGAAAGGTTCTTACATTCACTATTACTCAATAGGCTTTCAAATACCTCTTTCGTAGACCCAGATTCTAGCACTTTAGAACCTGTTAAATAATTAAACCATGCATTTACATTTCTTATATTATTTTTTTTAGTCGTACCCGAAAGAGATTTAAAATGAGAATTTAACGACACTTTATTTACTGGGTGATCTTTAAAATAAACGGAGCTAACTTCATATTTACTTCTGGACCACCACGAAATTTTCGCTTTGCTTGATGTTGTTTTTCCTCCTTGCTTTATAAACGCATAATAATACTTTGATAACGCAACAGCCCCACTATCACCTGCTTTTGAAAGCGTTTTTTGCATTAAAGCACGAATACTTTCATCTACTTCATTATCATAAAATTGTTTTAGTAATTGCGCAGTATTACTTGACTTCTCGCTGCTATCATCAGTTAATACTCTATTGTAATATGCTAAAATTTCTGTTACAGTTCCTGTCGATTTATCCAATAGGTCTTCAAAAGGAAAAAAGGGTGCTGGGATTGCTGTCTTTTTATTGGATACTCCATAATATATTAATGGCTTTTTTTGTTCGCTAAGCTTTTCATTTAACTCTATGAGTTTAGCGTTGAGCACCTCTACTTTTACAGGAATATTATTGATTCCTATATTCGATAAATCTAAATCATCTTCTACATATTCTGATAAAAGTTCTACATTAAATGTATCATCACCTACAACATATACAAACCAGTTATTATCTATTGCTTTTTCTTTATTATAATCTATTAGATATTCAAGTTGATTCGCAATACCAGTATTTACCTCATTAATAGTTTTAAAATTAAGACCATTACCTATTGGCTTTTTATTATCCGCCAAAACAACTGCTCCTGATAGTATCGAAAATACTAACAGCAATAAAAAATGCTTTGCAGTCTTTGTCTTGTATATTGTCATCTTAATCTTGTATAACATATAATTTATAAAAAACGTGTATTAAAATTTCCCTCCCCAATTGGCAATTTCTATAAACTGAAATCGATTTAAATCTAAATACTGGTATTCGAAATACATACCTCCATCAGAAATCATAAACTCTGCTAATGCTTTTCCATTAATATTTTTCATACCCAAAAAACTTTCGAAATACCCTTGTGTGCCCTTTTCGCCTAAAACTTTACCCCAAAAGTTTTTTTCAACTTTCTTATGAGGATGAATAATCCATACATCTATACCTGGTTTTGAAAATTGTTCGTTTTTAATACCATGTATCATCTTTTCCGTCTTAAAAACTGGGGCTTCTAACCAACATTTCAACTCCTGTTTTTCATCATATATTGCTGCATTTTTAGGATGCTTATATTTTGAATTTTTACCGTAAATAATAAGCTCTAGATTACTAGGCAACGTATATTTTTTATCTTTATGTTTCTGCATTACCTATTGTTCAATATAGTTATATCGATATTTTTGAATCAAACCTTTAAATACTTTACCAGCAGACTCTACTAAAAGATCTATTGTTTGACTTTCAGAATCTCCCTTATCTTGAGATGCTTTCATCACTTTGATTAAATCGATTTCTGTTTCTAGAGACTTCGTTACAAAGTTCTTAATAGTTTCTTTTTTGTCTTTATTCTCTGCAATGGCTTTAGAAAAGAAATACAAATGATACCGTTCCTGAATATCAAAAGTTTTTATAAACTCCTTTGGAATTTCTACTACTTCTATTTCTCCTTCAAATTCAAACGATCCATCTACACTATCGATGGTTTCTAAATTCGATGATTTTATATTATAAATTGCATTATAGGCGTTTGATAAGCTTACTTCTTTTGATTTATTTTGTCTGTAATACTTTTCAATTGCTTTCATTATTAAATCGGACATATTTTCCTGTACACCATCTATCACATCTGCAATTTCCTGATTTACTTCATTAATTTTTTCTTTAACCTTTTCCTCCTTTTCTTTGGTATCTGCATTTTCTAACTCTTCTTCCAGAGTACTCAACTCATCTTGCAAATCATTTAAGTCTTCCAATTCCTTCACTGGTAAATTATCTTTTATTTTCCCTACAACTGTTTCGATACCAGCTCCTGTTAGTTCTCCTTCACGTATGCTATCTGCTACACTTTCTAAAGTTTCTAAAGTTTCTAAAGTTTCTAAAATATTACCAACTAAATTAACTACCGCCTCTATCTCATCACTAATATCATCAACCCCTTTCCATTCTGGATCATAAGTAGTTTCTACAATACCATTGGTCAATTGTTTATCTGTATTGATGCCGATATTTTCAAACTTCACTAAAATGCGCATATCTGCCAAATAAGGTACGGTTACATAGCCTACTCCCGTATAACGGCCAACACCAACTTGCTCTACAAACTTTGCCGTTACAGGGAAGTCTCCTGCAAAAAAGGTTTCATTAACCCCTAAGCGTTCTAAAGGTTCTTGGTTGGTAATAGTAATATCGGGTAAAGCTCCACATTGGTAGCCTCCTGCTTCTTCGCTATTAGAAACGGTTGTAAACTGTTGTGAATTTCCATATACAAAATCTTCCCCTCGGCGGCATTGCCCTCCAATACGATATTCGTAGGTAGTATTCTTCTCTAAATTGTAAATAGTAACTGCTTCTTCAAATGAAGTAGCACGCTCTTCGAACCAAGCATTACTTGATCCTCCCACTTTACGATACTGTACCTTATAAGCCGTGTAATCGCCAAATTGCCAACGTATAATTTGGCTTGTAGCTGTTTTAGGTACCGTTAACCCAAATTGAGGCGCACGACAAATGCCTTTATGCCTAAAATGCCAAATCTCGCTAAACCCATTATTTTTAAAAGTAGAAGTTTGGCTAATACCATCATTCACTACAGCACGCACGCGCCAACCATAGTTTTTATTGGGTAATAAGGCAGGCTCTGTTGGTCCATATAATAAAGTCGTTGCTTTGGTAGTGCTTTGATATAAAGGCGGACTTGTAAAAAATGCGGTTTGTGGGTCTATACCTTCATCCCACAATTCGGTTAAGGTAAACTCATACTCTACATTAGTGGCATTTAAATGACGAGGGGTCCAATTAAAAACAATATTCGTAGGATTGGTTTCTTCTACGCTTTTTCCTTTTTTAGGATAGTTTAAAAACGGAGGATCATTTTGACGTATAAATGCTTGCGCACAGGTATTCCTTGAAATCACCTGACCTGAACGATCATCAATTACCTCAAAACAAAAATTATATACCCCATCTGGCAAAGGACTCGCAAATTGCTGTGAGCTAACCCCAACTAAATTTTGCAATTGAAAATAGGCTTGCAAATCTGCATTGGTCAATCGCAAAGGAATCCCTCCCGATAAGCGATAGGGTGTTGCACCAACAACCACAGGCGCACTTTGTGCTGCAAAACCAGTATTGCTTGTCAATGAAAACTTTAAATGGACATCTCTATTCGCCGAAACATCACTTAATAGTAAATTGAGGATCAGCTGCTCGCGAAAAGCGTTGCTATATTCCGAAAGTACGACACTATAGGGCGGAACTA
>Ga0209185_1001715_pt1 | contig 17794 bp, 13 predicted proteins | sample SidtaG_2_FD_187425 | JGI IMG/M metagenome (GOLD analysis project Ga0209185, IMG submission 187425) | Marine algal microbial communities from Sidmouth, United Kingdom - Sidmouth_Asex2 metaG (SPAdes) (version 2) | ecosystem: Host-associated > Algae > Red algae > Unclassified | place: Sidmouth... | reverse complement strand
CATTACACTGTCCCAAAAACGTTACATGGAATCCAACAAAAAAGAGCAAAAAAGAAAATATATATTTCATAGTAATCAACTAAACAGTTTTAAAAATAATGTGTTTATTTTGGAGAGAACGGTGGATTGCTTCGTCGTAAAGCACAGTCCCGCTGTCCGTTCTTATGGCTTTTTACTCGTTGTCAAATAGAGTCAAGATACAACTACAAAAACCACAAAAACTACTTAAACCACAGAAACTAAAAAGCCATACCACTACCATCGGGTCTATGTTTGACGGTGGCGAGGGCTTATTTTGGGTAGCGGTTGAGACCATGAAAAATAGACCTGATAGTAGCGGGTCCCAATGCGTAGCTTTGGGTATGAGCGAATAGCAGGACTGAGCGTCAGGGCGAAGAATATACCATTGTCTCCAAAAAAAAGAAAACAAATATCTATAATTAATTTTAATTTCCCTAAGATAATGAATATGTCTTGAAGAATTAGAAACCTAAATATTTTCAGTATCTTTAGCATTCCAAAAGACAAATAAAACTATGGCATTATCCTATAAAAGAAACAAACCTACCGACGATTTTGATTGCATCATTATTGGCTCTGGCATGAGTGGCTTAACGCTCGCAGCCGTTTTAGCCAAAGAAGGCAAAAAATGTCTCATTTTAGAACGACATTATACGCCAGGCGGTTACACCCACGTATTCAAAAGACGAGATTATGAGTGGGATGTGGGGATTCACTATATAGGAGAAGTGCATCGCTCGTACACCGTTTTGCACAAAGCCTTCAACTACATCACCGATGGCGCACTGAAATGGGAAGAGATGGACGAAAACTATGACAGCATCTTTTTTGGTAAAGAACGCTTTGATTTCATTGCAGGCAAAGAGAATTTTATAGAAAAATTAGCCTCTTATTTTCCTGAAGAACGAGAAGCCCTCGAAAAATATGTGGCTCTGTTAAAGGAGGTAAACAGCACTTCCCGAAATTTCTTTGCCGAAAAAGCCTTGCCACCACTCATTAGCAAAGTGATGGGCGGCCAAATGCGGAAACCAACCCTCGCTTACAGCCAAAAAACTACAAAAGAAGTCCTTTTATCACTCACATCAAATGAAAAACTGATAGGCGTATTGACGGGGCAATTTGGGGATTATGGATTGCCACCAGAACAAAGCAGCTTCTTTATGCATGCCATACTTGCCAAGCATTATCTCAATGGCGGTGCATTTCCCATTGGAGGATCAGCCCAGATATTTGATACGATAGAACCCATTATTGAAGCGGCAGGAGGGGAAGTTTATACGAATGCGGAGGTAGCCGAAATTTTGACGAAAAGTGGCAAGGCCATTGGCGTAAAAATGGAAGATGGAACGGAAATAAAAGCCAAAAAAGTCATTAGTAGTGTTGGCGCACATTTGACCTTTGAGCATCTGTTGAAATCAGAAAAGAAAGCCGAAAAAATGACGGAAAATGTGCAAAGTATCGAAGCCTCTGCTGCCCATCTTTGCCTATACATCGGACTCAATGCCAATCAGGAAACTTTGAAATTACCTCAAACGAATTATTGGATTTATCCAGAAGGTGAATATAACCACGATACGAACATCAAAAGGTATTTAGCAGATCCAGACAAATATTCATTTCCGTTGATTTACATATCATTTCCATCGGCAAAAGATCCGACATGGGCAGAACGCTATCCAGGAAAAAGCACGGTTGAAATCATTACTTTGACAAACTATGAGTGGTTCAAAAAATGGGATGGAACTCGTTGGCACAAAAGGGGAGAAGATTACGATACCTACAAAGAAAATCTCTCGCAAAAAATGCTGCAATATTTATACGATTACGTTCCACAAGTCAAAGACCATATAGACGTTTATGAATTGAGTAGCCCACTGTCCACCAAGCATTTTGTCAATTACCAAAAAGGCGAAATCTACGGCTTAAATCACCATCCAGAACGTTTCAATAACAAAAAGCTAAGACCGCACACGCCCATCAAAAACCTATATTTAACAGGTCAAGACATCGTAAGTTGTGGTATTGGTGGCGCATTGATGGCGGGCGTTCTCACTGCTTCAGCAATGGAAAAAAAGGATTTTGTTAAGAAGATTCTTAGTTAGTTCTTGGTTCTTAGTGCTGTGGTTCTTAGTTGTGGGTGGGCATGTTTTTTTATTGCTGTAGGTGAGCAGGCTTTGCATATCCATTTCATCTAAGAAGGAAATGAAAAAATCCGAGAAATCAAAAGAGTCCATAAAAATCCGTGATTCAAAGGGCAAGGTGCATAGGCAAAAAATCACTCGTCACCTGTCACTCGTCACGACTAAAAATCCCACCCCAAAGAAAGGTAACGCATGCCTTCATTACGGCGACCACTATCTACGCCCCAAGCCCAATCAAATTTGATGTAATAGCCTAAAAGTGTGGAGCGCAAGCCCCAACCATAACCCATTACAATTGGGTTTTTGAAGTATTGAACTCTTGTAATGACAGGCGGTGCTTGTCCCTCATAAGGAGGTGTCGGATAGATGTAAGTATAGTAGCGATTTTCTTTAGAAAAAGGGCTGCCAACTTCCCATGCTGTACCAGCATCAAAAAATCCAATGACTTGAAAATCTCGCAAAAATTGTGATTTCATAGGACGGTTTACAAGGTAAGCAAACAAGGGAACACGTACTTCACTGTTCCACAAAACATAATTGCTACCATTGCGCACATTGTACTTAAAACCTCGAAGATTGGGCGTTAAGGACTGAAAACCATAATTTGCTGTGCCTTCTGGATCAACAGGTGCCGTATAGTCAAAACGATTGTCTTGCTTATCTGCACGACTGCCTGAAAGTGTCAGCCAATTATCGACAGCACCTAAGAAATAAAGCATTTTTCTTGTTCCAATAGATTTGGCAAAAGACAAGCGATTTGCCCAAATAATTTGGCGATGTATTTTTTGATAATGACGGAAATCCCCACCAAAAATACCCAAATAACCCAAGTCTTGAATCGCAAAATCAAACTGAGAATCATTTACAATCGCTTGGAAGTTCTTGTGGTATTCTGCATAGATTTTATAGCGAGTTCCATTTAATACATTGGTCGCAACTTGGAACGTATTGTCAAAAACATACTCTACTTTTGTTTGCAACCACTGTTCTTGAAATGCCTCTAATGGCAATGTCTGAATGTCAGCACTCAAAAACTCTAATTTGTGATGGCGATAACCAACGTGTGCAGCAATACGACTTGTTATATCTAAAGGATAAGAAATCGTATGTTGTAGATAATTTGTGATGTTTTTAATCTGTGGAAATTGGAAAGTCTCATTCTTTCGATAATACACCCACTGTTTATCCAACTGTTTTCTTAAATTGCGAAATTCAACAAAATATTCGGTATGGTCTAATCCTGAAAATGGAATTCTAAAACCTCCTGTGATTTTATAATCCTCAAATAAATCGCTAATACCAAAACGAATCATCGCCTTTAAATTTGGATTAAAATACCCCGTTGGTGCATATTGATAACTTTGATATTGATTGAAAGCAATAATGCTATTATCCAATTGACTCGCTATATAATCAATTGCAAACTTAGGTGAATAAGCTCTCACCCTCGAATGATTTATTCTTGATTTTTGTTTTTTATCGTAAACAGAAAGTGTGGCTAAACTGCTGTTTGTTGATTTGCGTTTATATGCCTCTTTTTCTTCAGCATCTGTATTTTCGTTTGTTGCTGGCTTTTCTTCTTCTGTATCTTCAAATTCGCTCTGGAAAAAATAATTATCCGTATCTATTTTATCCTCTCTTGTTTCCGTTGTTTCTTCGGATTCAGAGGTTGGGGTAGTGGGTGTTTCGGCAAAATTTTCCTCAATCCAACCGCCTGTTGATTCCTTTTTCTTTTCTTCTTTTTTAGTAGAATTTCCTTTTATTCTTGTGACGGCTGCAATGTCTGAAGCTTTGCCATTAAAAGCATTGGTGCGCTCAAGCAGTGCTTTATAAGGCGTTTTTTTGAGTTCAATGCCCACAGAATCAGGAGCAGCATGCGTCGCCTTTTTATAGAATTTATAGTTTCTATAACCTTTTTCTACATCCAAAACTTCCCCTTTTTTATGCGCCACATCATAAAACAATAGATTAGAATGACTATTGGTTAAAGGAAAGCTTTTGCCCGTAATTTTGTATATATCCTGTTCTTGTATGGAGTCAATTAAATCCGCCATCATCGTACTATCTAAAGGATAAACAGGATTGATAATGGTAGAATCTTTAAAGTAAACAACTTGGTCAGTTCTTACAAAAGTACTATCAAATCGAACAGCGAATCTATTGTAAATGCCATTCTCATCACTCAAATAACTAAAGAATTTTTCATTGTATTGTGTTGGGATTTTTTCGTTGGCAAAAGGCGTATTGGTCAGTTGTACCAATGGCTGTGAAGGCTTATCTAAGTTGTAAAAGAAAATATCATAATTGCCCGTTGGCATAATGCTGTCAATGCGCCCTTTTGTTAAAGTATCATTTAGTCGATTCGAGCGAAAAACGACGCCACGAGTATCGCCCATTTTTACAAAATCAACATCCAAATCATCATAAAAATCCTGTGTCAATTGGGTTACACGAGTATTAGGAATAAAGTAAGAAAATAAATCACACTGTCCATTTTTCACTGCCGATAAAATAACCCGTCGGTCATCATCCGTAAAGTCAATATCTAAAACTTGTTGGAACTTTGTAATTGGCGCAATCTCTTTGGTATCATCCAAAGTATTATAAGTAAGCAAGTAAATATCATCTCGCTTCTCATACACCATCGCTAATTTTTTACTGCTTTTGTTCCACGAAAATAGGGGATAAGTATGTGGAATGGGTAAGTTATAAGTCTTAAAACCCGTTTTTAATAATTTCTTTGTTTCGCCTGTTTCAAGATCTCGAATAAATACTTTAATCAGTCCCTTTTCATTGGTAGCATAAGCCATTTTTTTGCCGTCCTCACTCATCTCAACTTGGTCAATGACAATATTGCGTTTAGTCTCTTTAGTTTCAAATAAAAGATTTTCTTCCACTAAATGCGTTGTGGTATTGTCATCCATCGCTTCCATCTTTTGCAAAGAACTAGCCCACCATTCTTCGATGATTACTTGAACAGGACTACCCAATACAAATAAAAATCCACTCTCCACACTTCGATTGATACGAGTCAAATACAAAATATTTGGAATAGCCGATTCTCCGTAATTTTCAGTGATATAATGCCAAAGCGAATGCCCTGCAAAACGAGCTTCTGCATCCGTCAAATGATTGAATTTTTTGAACTTTTCATCTTTCAAAACCTTGCGTAATTGATCGTCTAATTCCACACTCCAATCCTCCGAAATATACGCAATCAATCCCGAAATAAACCACTCAGGCAAATTCAATAAAACCGCATTTTGAATAATCTCCTGCAAGCTTGACCCAAACACCAGACTTTCAAAATGCACTTTAGAAATACCCTCAACCAACTGCGTTTTCAAATGCTGGTGATTTCCATTAAAATACACAAAAACCTTATTGCCCACAATCTGCGTAATACCGCCCTGATTGCTAATATCATACCCCAACCCAATATTCGTTTGTCGAACATCAGCGTTATTATGGTACACCATCAACTCAATTTTATTATTCAATTGATGCTCCAATTTATTCTCAATACGCTCAATTTCCGTTTCTGCCACATTCATTGCAAATTTAGCAAGGTCTTTTCCACCCTGATAAAAATAAATAATGAAATTCTCCGTCTCATAAAAAGACCACTCAAACTCATGATGTTGCACCCGATTTTTACCAAATTCCGTCTGAAATCCCTGTGCCAATCCAGTCTGCAAACCCATGCAACACGCACACAGCACCAAAAAAAGCGAGCGAAAAAAAGTAGGGCAATTTTGCATATATCAAAAAAATTAAAAATTTTAAAAACTCCAGTAATGGCGGAAAAATAAGGTAACCATAATTATAAACACTCCTTCTCAAATTTAGTTTGTTTTTTTAGGAGAGAACAGTCAATCCCTCCGTCGTCACACATAGTCCCGCTGTCCGCTCCTATGGCAAGTAAACCAACGATTCTGAACCGACACAACCACAAAAACTACAAAAACCACTTAAACCACAAAAACTACTTGCCATACCACTACCATCGGGTCTATCTTGCACTGCTTGAACGATAAAAAGCGAAAAGCAAACCTCACACGCCCTCGCCCCAAAACGTTCCTTCGCCCCTTCGTCCCTTATAACAACACAGTTTGTCACATGTAAGACGAGTACAAAAATCTTTTATTACGCACTTACTATGAAAAATAATCTATTTATATGACATTTGCCTAAATTTTTAACAAAACGTCCGCTATACTATGATAAACGTTCACTATTTCAAATTTAGTCCCTTTGCAGAAAACACCTATGTCCTTTATGATTTGCAAGACAAAACCAAAGAATGCATCATAATTGATCCAGGTTGCTACGAAATGCACGAAAAAGAAGCCTTAAAAGACTACATTACCAAAAATGGCTTAAAACCTGTTAGATTGCTTAACACCCACAGTCATATAGACCATGTATTTGGCAATAAGTTTGTTTATGACACCTATGGATTACTGCCAGAAATGCACAAAGATGAATTGCCAGGATTACAAGCAGTTCCCACTTATGGCGCACAAATGGGCTTGAAAGTAGAGCCATCCCCATTACCAGAAAAGTATCTGACAGAAGAAGATACTATCAAATTTGGAAATTCAGAACTAAGTATTTTGTTCACACCAGGGCATTCGATAGCAAGTATCTCCTTTTACTGTGAAAAAGACCAATTTGTCATAGGGGGCGATGTCTTATTTCAAGGCGGTATTGGGCGTACTGATTTGCCAGGCGGAAGCTATCCCGTCTTAATTCAAAGTATCGCTGAAAAGTTCTTGACCTTGGGTGATACAGTCATCGTCTATTCGGGACATGGCCCTGAAACAACCATCGGTTTAGAACGAAAAACAAACCCATTTCTAATAAATTTTTAATTTTTGTTCAAATACCTGTTATCGAATCGGAATAAACAGTCTAATGAGCAATAAAACCAAGAATTATGAATATACCTGATAATTTAAAATATACCAAAGACCACGAATGGATACGCATTGAAGATGATGAAACATGGGTTGTTGGTATCACTGATTATGCACAAGATAAATTAGGCGAGATTGTCTATATAGAAATTGAGACAGAAGGGGAAGACCTTACACAAGGCGACGTTTTTGGTACAGTAGAAGCGGTTAAGACCGTTTCAGAGCTTTTTATGCCTGTTAGCGGCGTTGTTACCACCTGGAACGAAGCACTCGAAGACGCACCTGAAAGCCTGAATGAATCGCCTTACGAAAAGGGTTGGCTAATCAAAATGAAGCCACACAACCCAGAGCATGCAGAAGAATTGTTAGATGCAGCCGCTTATCAAGTGCATATTGGTCAAGAAGAAGAGGAGGGGTAACCCCCAAATACCTTTGATAAAGGTACAGACCATCCAAAATAGACCCGATGGTAGTGGTATGGCAAGTAGTTTTTGTGGTTTAAGTGGTTTTTGTAGTTTTTGTGGTTGTGTCGGTTCAGAATCGTTGGTTTACTTGCCATAAGAATGGACAGCGGGCCCATGCTTTACGATGAAAGACAAACCATTCTCTCCAAAATAAAAAAATATGTAAACAAAACTTTTTTTTATCGTCTATTACCTAACTTCAATATTCACAAACACTCCACAGTAATTAGTTTAGTCAAGATAATGACAGGGGACATGTATGTTTCATGGCAACAATTGAAAAAGAACTGTATCATAACATACACTTCCTTTTATAGCACCAATATTGATGAACAAATGAACCAACTTTGTGTTGGCTTGATATAAAATACTTAAACACACAAGAACATTATGGTTAAATACTTAGGCTTCCTACTTATAGGGTTATGTCTCTACTGTGCCACAGCTTCAGCACAGCCCACACTAAATCTGTTGGGACAAATAGATGAACTTTTTTGGAATGATATGAGTGATATTTGGGGATATGCAGACGGCAATGGTAATGAATACGCAATTGCTACAACCCAAACAGGAATTTCGATTGTAGATGTGACAGATCCTACAAATCCCAACGAAATAGAATATATTAATGGTTCTAATACTTTGTGGAGAGACGCCAAAGTATGGAATGATTATGCTTACATCGTCAGTGAAGGAAACGATGGCTTAGTCATTTTAGATTTGAGCGACTTAAACAACAATATTCCAGTCAGCCAATGGCAAGGAGATAATTATAACGGAAATAATATCAATTTTGAGCAAGCACATAATATTTTTATAGACGAAAATGGAATCGGTTATGTTGTTGGGGCAAAATATGCTGGTTTTCCTGGTATCATTATGTTAGACATTGCGAGTAATCCTACAGATCCAGATGTGATAGGTATGTGGCATGACCGTTATGTTCATGATATTTTTGTGCGAGATGATATAGCTTGGACAGCTGACATTGAGGATGGACTTGTTTCTATCATAGATATTAGTTCAAAAGCCAATCCCAACGTTTTAAATACGATTTCAACACCTTACAATTTTGCACATGCTCTTTGGTTGAGTGATGACGACCAAACTTTATTTGTTACAGAAGAAGTAGGTGGTGCAGCGGTTAGCGTTTACGATGTAGGCAGTGTATTTAATATTCAATTGATTGACCAATATCGTTCTAATCCTGGTTCCAATGTAATTCCCCACAATGTCTTTGTAAAAGGAAATTATATTTATACCTCTTACTATAGAGATGGTGTAACGGCAGCAGATATTTCTGACCCAACCAATCTTACACAAGTAGCGGATTATGATACTTCTCCCAATTTTTCGGGGAATGGTTTTAACGGAGCTTGGGGCGTTTATCCTTATTTGCCTTCGGGTAATATTTTAGTGACTGACATTGAAAATGGACTCTTTATTTTAGAAGGAGAACCGACGGTAGTTGCCTCAGATGTTACGGTTTCGCTCAAAACTTTTTTAGAAGGAGCGTATGAAACCAATCAAGGAAAAATGCACACTTTGTTAAACAGCGTAGTGCCTTTAACACAGCCTTATGCAAATGCACCTTATAACTATGGTGGAACAGAAAGTTTAACAAGCATTCCTGCAAATATGGTCGATTGGGTATTGGTAGAAGCAAGAGAAGGAACGCCTAATTTATCAGGAAATCGAACGACAGTTACCGTAGAAACGCAAGCAGCTATTTTATTAGATGACGGAAGTATTGTCTCTGTTGATGGAACAACACAAGGTCTTAAATTCACTAATTTGACATTGGGCAATGACTATCATTTCTGTGTACGCCACCGAAATCATTTAGACATCCTCACCGCCAATTCATTGCCTGCAACCAGCATCATTAATTACGATTTTACAACCAATATAAATACGGCTTTGGGATCATCACAATTAAAAATGGCTACTGATGGAAATGCAGTAATGTACGCAGGTGAATACAGCCAAGACAACGTAATTCAGCTAACTGATTTTGATATCTGGAGATTAGAACCTGCTCAATTAACGGTTTATATCAGTACAGATGGTAATCTTGATGGCGTTGTACAAGTCACAGACTACGATATTTGGGCACCCAATAAAGCAAAATTAGGCATCTCTGAAATTGACTTTTAGCGTAGCAAATGAAACGTGTTGGGAAATTGGAGAATCAGGAAATTAGTCTCTATTCAAAAAAGATAAGCGAATGGAAGTCATTTATGGCTTCCATTTTTTTGTTGACTTAAAAGGAGCGAACTGTCAGGAGCTTCGTCGTGACATTTAGTCCTGCTATCCGTTCTTATGGCTTAGGTCATTGAGCGTAGTCAAAATGACAACCACAAAAACTACAAAAACCACTTAAACCACAAAAACTAAAAAAAGCCATACCACTCCTATCAGGGCTATTTTGGAAGGTCTGTATCAGAGAGGTTTTTGAGAAATATCTTGTTCCAAATCTCTAAATCGAAATCTTTCTGATGTACAGTTATTTATTTTTTGCAACAATATGTCCACATCGTACTTCATTTATTTTTAGATTTTTGACAGTTTACCACTATTCTAAATTCCTTATCGTCACCTGTCACTCGTCACTGTCACTCGTCACTACTTCAACAAATCAGGGAATTTCGCTTGAAAACGCTTCAATCTTGGAATAGAAACACTCCTAACATAAGGCTGATTCGGATTCAATTTCTCATAATTTTGGTGATAATCCTCTGCCTGCCAAAATTTTTCAAAAGGCACAACTTCCGTAGCAATCGGCTTATCGTATTCTTTAGAAGCATTCAAATTAGCTATAAAACTCTCTACCAGCTTTTTTTCTTCTTTGGTTTGATAAAAAATAGCCGAACGGTATTGGCGACCATAATCAGGATGCTGTCCATTGACCGTTGTGGGGTCGTGAGAACCATAGTAAACTTCTAACAAAGTCTTATAATCAATGACACTGGGATCATAGTAAACCTCTACAGCCTCCGTATGTCCTGTTTTTCCTGCACCGACTTGTTGGTACGTTGGATTGAGTTCTTTGCCACCAGCATACCCAGAAATAGCCTCTTCCACGCCTTTCACGCTTTCAAATACCGCCTCAACACACCAAAAACAGCCACTCGCAAAATAGGCTTTGCTAAATTCTGCTAACTCTGCGGGTGTTTTGGTTTGTACAGACTGTTTGCTACTATTTGTGGCACTACACATGTACAAAAATAAGGAGAGCATAATGATTGGTAAAAATATACTAAACTTCTTCATTTCTTTTTATTTCTATAACAGCGAAAAATATTTTATAGTTGTTGCAAGAAGTCTTTTTTGCAAATATTTAACTATGTGGGGAGGGGACGAAGGGGCGATTTGTGGGGCGAAGGGACGATTTTTAGGGAGGAAGAGGTGATTATGAGGTAGGAAAGGGAATGGCATACCCGTCCCACTCGTTCCTTGTCACCCGTCCACTCGTTCCTTGTCACGGCTCATTACAACGTATTTGAATGGCTTCGGTGGTAACGGTATTGCTTAAATTATTGGCTCTGTCTCTGATTTGTATTTCAAGGTAGAGGGTATCGTAATTGGGGAGGCTTGAATCTGGGGTACAGTAAGCGATGGCTTCTTGTATACAGCATGTACTGGCATAAGCTACTTGTACCTCTCCACTAATATCATCGACACTACCTTGTGGGGGAATGTTGTCAATGGTAAATTGAGAGACGAAGCCTGTTCGAGTATCCGTAATGGATAGATTGAAAAGGGAATCTTCGTCAGAACTACCCAAATCTCCATCGCCATCCTCAAAGCCAATAAAAACGGTCAAAGGCTCTGAAAAGTTCTTAATGGAGTTGGTGGAGATACTCACACCCGTAATTTGTGGTTCTGGCGGAAATTCGTCTGGCTTAATACATGCTTGAATTAATACCAAAAAAAAGAAGCCTATGAATATTTTATAAGATATTTGCATCTTGAACAATTGTTTTGTGAAAGAGGGACGAAGGGACGAAAGGGACATTAATAATTATCTCATTTCCTGTTTTTTATCTTTTCTTAGTTATTTAATTTTGTTCATTTATGTATTTTAGAGGTTCTGTCCATAACGACCTAGACCCGATAGTAGTGGTTGGATGTAGCGTTGGCTGCCTTTTTCGGTTCATATGTGGAACTGAAAGGCATTTTGGAAATGCCTTCCAATACTCTACAGTCCGTGAAAAAATGCAAGGCATCTTGGAGATGCCATCCATTAGCGGATAGCGGGCCCATACGTTACGACGAAGCAATCCACCGTTCTCTCCAAATAAAATCTCTTTTCTTATAACTACTTGAACCACAATTTATTTTTTAATGACGAATTTACAACAGATAAAAGAGCGTATTGTACAGGGTACAGCCGATGAATTTGAGGAAATAGCCATGCAGTTGTTCTATGAACAAGCCGAACACAATGCGATGTATAAAGCGTATTTGAAGGCGTTGAATAGAAAAATAGAGGCGATTCAAGGGATTAAAGAGATACCTTTTCTGCCGATAGATTTCTTTAAAACACATAAAGTTCAAACTCATCTTTGGGAAGCTGAAACGACTTTTACGAGTAGTGGCACGACGGGCGCAACGACGAGTCGGCATTATGTGGCTTCTTTGGCGTGGTATGAAACGATTTTTAGGGAGGCTTTTGAGTCGTTTTATGGAGCGATTCAAGACTATGCGGTTGTGGCGTTATTGCCCGCTTATTTGGAGCGAAAAGGCTCGTCTTTGGTATATATGGCGCAAAAAATGATGGAGGAAAGTACGCATCCGTTGAGCGATTTCTATCTATATGACCAAGAAAAATTGGTGGAAACCCTCCAAACCTTAGAAAAAGAGGAACAACCCACGATTTTATTGGGCGTTTCCTTTGCCTTATTGGACTTAGCCGAAAAATACACGCTTGATTTAAAACACACCATCGTCATGGAAACAGGCGGTATGAAGGGGCGAAGACGAGAAATGGTACGGGCAGAATTACACGCCATTTTGCAAAAAGGATTGGGCGTACAACACATTCATTCTGAATATGGTATGACGGAATTGATGTCACAAGCCTATTCAAAAGGCGCAGGAAAATATGCTTGTCCTTCGTGGATGCGAGTGATGGCAAGAGAGGTCAATGACCCATTTTCGTGGCAAAAAAACGACAAAACAGGCATCCTCAACATCATTGATTTAGCCAATGCCGATTCCTGTGCTTTTATTGCGACGGCTGATTTGGGTCGAGTGTTTGACGATGGAACATTTGAGGTTTTGGGGCGAATGGATCATAGTGATGCCAGAGGGTGTAATTTGATGTATTTGGGGTAGTCGTTTGAGTCGTTCCACATACAGTAAATCTAACCAACCACAAAAACTACAAAAACCACAAAAACCACAAAAACCACAAAAACTACAAAAACTACAAAAACCACAAAAACCACAAAAACCAACCCCCCTACTTACAAATCTTCTGCATTTCATAACGAGCCTGATCCACTCCCAACTGATACGCCCGATCAAAGTCCGTACAAGCCCTGTCATTTTCGTCCAACTGTGCAAAAGCCAAACCACGATAATAATGAGACAAGCCATCTGTTGGTTTTAGCTCAATGGTTTGCGTAAAATCAACAATTGCTTCATCATAACGACCCGCAAGGCTTTTGGCAACACCTCGACCTCGATAAGCAGGTGTAAAAAAAGAATTTTGATCAATAACCCGATTATAGTCATCAATTGCCAAATCGTACTGTCGAATTTGTGAAAAAGCCGCAGCCCGTCCTTGCAACGCCAATAAATAATTCGGATCATTTTGAATTGCCACCGAAAAATATTTGATAGACTCCTTAAATTTACCCGTTTTTGCCAAAATAGCCGCCATATTAAAATTGACGGTAGGATCTTGCGGAGCTGATTTTAAGACCTTTTTAAAATCTTTTTTTGCCTTTCTAAAATTAAACATTTCTGCATAGACATTGCCTCTAATTTGCAGCATTTCCTTATTGTTCGGGTCTAATTTCAAGCTCTTTTTCACATAGACCAAAGCCTCATCATAATCCTTACTATTCACCCTTTGCAACGCCTGACTATAGTAATATTTAAAGGTTTCTTGATCCTTAAAAGACAGATTTTTGCGAGGTGTAAGATTGACTACAACCGTCGTATCTTCTATCACATCTTGTTCAAAAAGATTGTCTATATCCAAGCTAATCACATTGGGATTACTGGTAGAAGCAACCTCTTCCTTTATTTCCGTTTTAGGTTCTTTTTTAGCCGAAGTTTTACGCTCTTTCGGTGCTTTTTTCTCCTTCTTTTTCTTCTCTTTTTTCTTTTTCTTAGGTTCAGCCCCAAAAGTCTCAAATTCACTTTTATTGGGTTGAGCAGTTACCATAAAAGACATCTGTAAAGAGCAAAATAATACGCTTAAAAATAAAAAAATGTATTTCATATTGGTTCGTTTTCTTTAAAACTTAATACTATCCGCTTCGTATGCTATAAAGCCTCCTTTTTTTTTAGGAGAGAACGGTGGATTGCTCCGTCGTTATGCATAGTCCCGCTATCCGCTAAAGGCGACTACATTCTCGCCTACCGCTACTATCGGGTCTATTTTGGATGGTAAATATTCCTTATGTATTGTAGGGAATTACACAAATTTAAAACATTCAACGCAAATGTATGGGTTATCTTGCTATCTTTGTTAGAGTGTAACAAAAACACTGAGATGTATACACTTTGAAACAAGAAGTTAGAAAGGGAATTTTATAGAAATAAATATACAAAGAGTGCTTTAGATATATGAAGCAAAAAACGTAGGCATAGTATGTGCTTGGCGAAGCTTTTAACAATATATATCAGAAAATACTGCGTTTGACTGGTAATTTAGTTAAAAACAAGCCCTTATTTTTATAGCACTCCTTCCTAATATAGTACTTTTGATAAATTATGAAAGCAAATATAAAGAAAATAGGTGTTTTTACTTCAGGAGGAGATGCTCCAGGAATGAACGCTGCCATTCGTGCCGTTGTTCGATCAGGTATATTTTATGATTTATCTGTGGTCGGAATTTATGAAGGCTATGAAGGAATGATTGAAGGAGGAGAGAAGTTTGTGGAATTGGGACCGAGAGATGTCAGTGGCATCATCAACAAAGGAGGTACTTTTTTGCGTTCTGCACGAAGCAAGGCTTTTATGACAGAAGAAGGAAGAACCAAAGCCTACGAAAATTTAAAAGCCCGAGGAATAGAAGGCTTAGTAGTGATTGGCGGCAATGGTAGTTTTACGGGAGCGCACATTTTCGGAGAAGAATATGGCATTCCCATTGTCGGAATCCCTGCCACTATCGACAATGATTTGAATGGCTCAGATTACACTTTAGGTTATGACACAGCGACCAATACAGCCGTGAGAGCCATTGACAGTATTCGAGATACAGCATCCTCACACAATCGTCTATTCTTTATCGAAGTAATGGGACGAGACAAAGGTTTTATCGCCTTACGCAGTGCCATCGCCACAGGAGCCGAAACCATCATCGTTCCAGAACGAGAAATCACCATTGACAAACTTTCTCGCATCCTAGAATACGGCAACCAAAATAGAAAGACTTCAAGCATCGTGATTGTTGCAGAAGGTGGAGGCAGTGCCATAAAAATAGCAGAAGAACTCAACGAAAAAGTTCCCGATTTGTATGATACCAAAGTCACCATCTTAGGACATACGCAAAGGGGCGGAAGTCCAACTTGCTTTGACCGCATTTTAGCGAGTCGATTAGGCGTTTTGGCAGTAGAAGGTTTACGACAAGGCGAAAGAGATGCAATGGTCGGCTTAATCAATCGAAAAGCCCGATTTACGCCATTCATTACTGCCATCAATGGAGAAAGAGAAATCGACGAAGAACTTTTAAGAGTTGATAATATTTTAAATATTTAATGATAAGCAAAATTTCTGAGCATTTTTAACTTAATTATAAAAGTCCAAATAAGCTCATAAACAAACCAACGATACCTTTTTATGATATTAGTAGCAGATAGTGGGTCAACCAAATGTGATTGGATGATTGCAACCGAAGACCACAAAATTCCGAAATTCAGTACAATGGGCTTTAATCCATTTTTTCATTCCAAAGAAAAAATTGTGAGTACTTTAATAGAAAGCCAAGAAGCTGTAAAATATGCGGCTTTGATACAACACCTCTATTTTTATGGTGCAGGCAGCTCAAGTCCAGACCGAAAAGCCCATATTGCTGATGCCTTAGCACAATTTTTTCCTAAAGCACGTATAGAAGTTGATCACGATTTAATTGGAGCAGCTTTTGCCACTTGTGGAGACAATCCAGGCATCTCTTGCATTTTAGGAACGGGTTCTAATTCCTGTTATTTTGATGGTAAAGAAGTTTATGAAGCCGTACCAGCCTTAGGACACCGTTTAGGAGACGAAGGAAGTGGCAGCTACTTTGGCCGCAAAATCCTAAGTAAATTCCTCTACAAAAGACTACCGAGTTATCTACACGAAAAGTTAGTAGAAGACTATGGACTCTCCAAAGAAGTCATCTTCGAGAACGTCTACCAACAACCCAACGAAAACGTCTATTTAGCCTCTTTCATGAAATCCCTATCTGATTTCAAAGAAGAAACTTGGGTTAAAGAACTCATTTTTGATGGCATGACCGAATTTGTAGACATTCATATTACCTGCTACGAAAACCACCAAGACGTACCCGTCCACTTTATCGGCTCCGTAGCCTACTATTTCCAAGACATCTTAGAAGAAGTTTGCCAAAGCTTCGACATCAAAATAGGACAAATCATCAAACAGCCTATATACAACTTAGTAGATTATCATTTTGCGAAGTCAGTGGGGTAGGAGATAGTAAATTTCTCGTTTTTTCTGGACAAAAAGTGCTAAATTTGCCATAAATCAGCAAATTACACCATTATGCTCGTAGAATTCAGCTTTGGAAATTTCCGATCCTTCAAAGAAATCCAGACACTTCAATTAGAAGCTGCCAACATCGTTTCCAAAAATAAGGAGATGGATGAAAACAATGTCATGACCCAAAAAGGACTTGACCTTCTAAAATTTAAGGCGATTTATGGAGCAAATGGAAGTGGGAAGAGTAATGTTCTATCTGTTCTTTCTGTTTTTTTGACAACAGTAAAAGAATCTTTTAAAGATGATAATATACTGAAATATATAATTCCTTTCTATTTAGATGAAAAATCTATAAAAGCACCTTCTTTTTTTCAAATTATTTTTATTTATAAAGACATAGAATACAGATATGGATTTGAAGCAGATAAAAAGAGAATACATACAGAATGGTTATTTGTAAAGGATAAAAAAGAAGTTCCCTATTTTTTAAGAACAGGTCAAGAAATAGAATATTACAACAAAGGAAAATTTCAAGAAGCTAAAATTTTATTTAATAAAGATGGAAATATTCTTAGAGAGAATAGTTTAATGATTTCTGTTCTTTTTGCATTAAATGGAAAAATTTCTACAATTATTACCGAATATTTTCGGAGAAATTTTGCAGTTGTTTCAGGTTTAGAGAATATTTGGGCGAATCGACTTCCAAAATTATTAGAAGATAGTAAATTTAAAGAAAGAGTTTTAAATTTTTTAAAAAGCATTGATTCGTTAATACATGGCATTAATGTCATTGGAGAAGATAGAAATAAAAAAATTTTTATTGAAAGAAAAATGAATTCTAAATCAGAAAAGATAATAACATTTTTTCTTGACCTAGAAGAAGGCGAAGGAACTAAAAAGCTTTTCTATTTAAGCCCTGTATTATTTGGAGCATTAGATTACGGATTAGTTATGGTTGTAGATGAATTTGATGCAAGACTTCATCCAATATTAAGTAGAAAAATAGTAGAACTCTTTAATTCCGAAGAGACAAATTCCAAAGGCGCACAATTAATCGTAATAACGCACGATACGAACCTTTTAGATAATGATTTATTGAGAAGAGATCAAATCGTTTTTGCAGAAAAAAACAAATATGGAGAAAGCCAACTTGTTGATTTAGTAGAGTTTAAAGGAGTGAAAAATACTGCTTCTTATGAGAAAGATTATCTTAGGGGCAAGTTTGGAGCCTTACCCTATTTAAATCAACTTGATCTTATTTTTCAAAAATAGTTATGCCTAAGAAAAGTAAAAGCGTAAAGAAATCTGATGAAAATAAGGCTTGGAATAAAAGAGTGAAAAAATCTAAGCCTTATAATCAAGACAGTAT
>Ga0209185_1001711_pt1 | contig 17830 bp, 14 predicted proteins | sample SidtaG_2_FD_187425 | JGI IMG/M metagenome (GOLD analysis project Ga0209185, IMG submission 187425) | Marine algal microbial communities from Sidmouth, United Kingdom - Sidmouth_Asex2 metaG (SPAdes) (version 2) | ecosystem: Host-associated > Algae > Red algae > Unclassified | place: Sidmouth... | reverse complement strand
ATGATAGAGCATTACAAGCCAATACTGAGAAAAAACGGCGAGTACTGTCCTATATTTACCTTGGTAGAGAGGTGGTTGATGACCCTAGATATGAGCCCGATGAGTTGGTCATTGTTTATGTGTACAGCCAGTTGTCACTTCTGGCTATACAAATTGATAATTTAGGCTAAATTAGTGGGGATCCCTCAGCGTTTAATGTAAATTTTATTTTTATAAGGGTGTTTAAAAACAACGATTTCATCTTTAAGGGCAGGTTTATTTTTGTAACGCCACAAATCAACTAACACATAATCGCCGGGGTTTAATGTTGGCGCCATAGATTTACTCGGAATATGATAAATTTGGTAACCTGAAATGGCGGCACTGAAATACAAAAACACGGTGATACAAGTAGTTGAAAGTACAATCCAAGTAACACAAATTAAGTAAGCGTTTTTCTGACACGTAGTTTTGTTATGCAGTCGCCACCAATCATACCAATAAAAAAAGTAGCAAAGTAAAATTAGGGCACTAAATAGTAATACCCCATAAACATGAGAAAACCCACGAAATAAAATGAATACAGCAGTGATTAAAATTACAGACAAAGGGTATAAAAAAGCGCGTTTATTATTAAACTGCCAAGCAACACCTGCCCCTAAACATAAAAGGCATATAGCATATAACAATAACTTTATTACTTGTTCTGAATACCTTATACAATGCTTAAGCATTACTTAAACATTGATCATACAAGCTGAACGTCAATGAGAAACTCACTATTATTACCCGACTTAATATCAAGTCTTTCAAATGTATGCTCGCTAACCACCTTAATATTTTGTAATTGCGCTTCAACCTCGGCATCAGTTTTATCGGTAACTATTGCCGCTTTATTGATTGTTACATGAATATTGCCGTTGTGCTTTCTGTCTGGTTTACTGGACTGACCTGCTCTGCCTTTTTCATGAACAAAATTCGACAATATAATAATGCAATAACGTACAATTTCATCAAGGTCGTGATGTGTCATTTCAAGAAAATATTCTTTCTCTCCACTCTCTACGGTTTTACCCTTTAATTTATGGGGTGGTCTAGGTTTAATAATTACATCAGTATGTAAAATAGTAGATTCGGTATCACCTTCGCTAAGTGTATTTTTTGGGCTAATTTCAGCTGGGCTATCACTTTCTTGCGTAAGGTTGTTAGTATTATCTAAATCAATAATAACAACACCTGAATTACGTGATTTTTGCGTAAAGTGTAAAAACTCGGTTTTCCAAACCCACTGTGTATCAGACAGCTTTATCGGCCATGCAAGTGTGGTAAAGCAATAACCACTTTTTTCAGGGAATATAATGGTTTGTTTAATGATTTTACTAACCCTATCAATAATAAGAGCCTTCCCCTTAAACTGAAAGTTAATCAGTAAGTCGTTACCGCTTAATGGATATAGATGGTGCGGTATTTCATCAGCCTCCCAAAAAGGCTCAAGCTCCCATACCACGTTGCCTGTAGTTACATCTCTTATTTGTAAAAAGTATTCGCTGGCAATAAACACTTCGTTATCGTGTAAATCGGCATTACGAACACAACAAGGTAAGGTGTCTTTCCACAATGCTTCGCCAGTATCAGCAGAAAATGCGCCTATTTCCATGGGGGTAGGGATTTTTTGATAACGTATATCCTCAGGCATGTTCAAATAAATGATATTATCAAACAGTTGTGGCTCGCCAGACAACCCTCTCATGCCATTACATGAATGCTCTAAAGGGGTTTCCCACACTTTAGTTAAGTTTTTGTCGAAACAAGTAAGTGATGCGTTCTCAAACATACCTCGTACTATTACGTGATTATTATATTGAGTTATTGTATTCATCAAACTAAATAAAATACGCTTACTCGGCTCTGGTTCTTTTAAGTTACCAATAACTAAAAAGTCTTTTCGATTAATCACTTCAAGAGCAATATAGTCTAGTCGATTTTCATCTAACAATACCCCTTCCAAAAAAAGACCTTGTAAGGTATTTACATCTTTATAGGGTTTTGACTGAATTGGTAAGTAAGAATACATATTTATATTGTTTTCTTCATACTTTGACCAAAAAGAATTGAACAAGTAACGTAATTCTTGATGATTACCCAATGAAAATCGATTTTGCGCAGGTTGCCATTTGCCCTTGTGTTGTTGGTATATGTAGTTACGTGTTCTGATATAAAGCTCATCGCTTACACACGGCCAAGCGGTACTTTCAAATTCTTCAATTGTTACGGTATACATGACTTAATCCATTACTATTATTTTGTTTTTTATGTTCTTTATAAATTTTGGGAAAATTTCTTTTTCGATACGGCGATCAACACCTTCAAGATCTATATCGTACCACTCTGCCAATTGCTGCCTTAATTTAAGGTTACCTGCTATTTTAGCACCATCACCTATCAATTCTTTTTTTACCACATCAATAAAGGAGTAAAAGGGGTCAGAGTTAATTTAAATACTCGTTTCTTTGTTTTTTCTCCAACCTAGAGCTCTACCTCGCTTTTTCTCAGTTACACGCTTACCACTTAATGTTTCTATCGTTTCTTTAAATTTATCATTTCCTAAAGCTAAACCTTTACTTGTCGCTTTTCTAATATTATCAATTAATTTTATATCAACATGTCGTGAGAATAATGCTCGATATTCAAAAAGTCTTTTCTCTTGGTGTTGTGCTATTGATAAATAAAGCGCGTGAGGAGTAACTAAGTCATTAAATTTACCCAATCCATTACAATGATAACTAGACCAACCGTACTGACTTGCCTCATCAACTATACCTGCTCTTACAGGGTTTAATTCTATATAACGATAAAGCTCTAATAAATAAACTTCATTTTGAACTAAACAAGAGCGATAGCGACCTTCCCATAACGTACCCGAACGTTTATATGTTTTATTAAAGTACATCACATACATTCGTCCCAAGGATTGCATCATTAAAGATATACCTGTACCACTTGAGGGCGTACATAATAAATGAACATGATTGGTCATTAAAACCCACGCATGTATTTTTACTTCATATTTTTTAGCGTATTGCTTTAACCATGCTAGGTATGCCTTCATATCATCTTCATTAGCAAAAATAGCTTGGCGATTGTTACCACGCTGTATGACATGCTCAGCAACATTAGCTAAAGAAACCCTTAATTTTCTTGGCATTAACCAACATCCATTATTGATTGTAAATTAAATGCTATTATTATAGCATTTAATTTAACTCTGACCCCTTTTATTCCTTTTATTTTCTGACCCCTTTTATTCTTAAATTTCCCTAGTGTCTATTTACCACTGAGTGAGTCCTGCTAAGTGTTTAACACTATGTGTTTATTGCTAAATACCGTTTTATAATTAGATGTAGAGTCAACCAGATCTATTAAATTATTTTATTGATAAGTGGATCATTAACTATATTCTTGAACAAAATGGATTAAAGCTGTATTAAATGCTTTTTTACCGGTATAGCCATATAGCTGATTTATGCTAGCAATATCTTTTCTCTGAAAAATTTTATTAATAACTGGTGCCATATTTTTATTGAATGGTTTTTGCATTTGATGCTGTAACCATTTGTGTAAATGATACACACAAACACTGTATTGCCTTTTTTTTGTGTAAAAATCTTCTACTGCTTGGCGATCAATCGCCTGTAAAACAGGTAAGTATGCTGCTGGACAATAATTCATAATTTGCCACACTAACTTTGCGTCTAACGCATTATATTGCTCGGCTAATAAGTAGTCGAAACTTTGATAAAAAGCTTGCTCAATATTATTAATAAAACTTTTTTGTAATGTGTTTTTTTGAGGTGTATAAAATGATTGTGATGAATAATTTACTGGCTTTAACATTAATGCTGAGTGCTCGCCACTGGCTTTGTCTTTAGTAAAACCAATACGTGCTATTTTATAAGAATGCTGTTGCCAAAAATTAAGTAATTGTTGATTCACACCAAAACTTGTACCGATAAAATCAATTGATTGGCGTTGAGCATGTTGTTCAATATGATCCAAAAATATACCTCCTAAACCTTGGTTTTGTAGTTCAGGTACAATAGCTATACGCATTATTCGTAAATAAGAGTAGTCAAAGCTTTTTTCTTGCCCGCAATGTGATAATAGGGATTGAGGAATAAATTGATCTTTTAAACGACGCTGATTGGTTTGAATTAAAGATATTAGTTGTACTTTATTATGCGCTACATCAGTGTCGTTAATGCAACCTTCATTTAATAAAAGTGCAACACCAACTAACTCTTTTTGATGCGATAGTGTTGCTAAGGTTATCTTGGCATTATCCAATAACAGCTGTAAATCATTAGGGCTTGTTTGATAGTGTGCTGTGATTAAAACCGCAAAAACCTGCTGTAAAAGTACTTCGTTTGAACGTAGCTTTTCAACGCTAACCACTTCAAAATCAAACAATAGGCGGTTTAATTTTCTTTGCTCAAGCGCTTGAGACAATTCTGGTGATAATGTTGGTAACCGAGCATTTAATAAACATAAGTCGTTAATAAATAATTCGACTGGATCATTTTCAGCCCATCTTATTGGCTGATTAATGGTTAAGGTTTTACTGTTAGGGTATTTACGCGCAATATGCTTTGTAAACTTTAAGGTAAAACTTCTTCCTGCACCTTCATAACCGTGTACGGTTGTAGCAAAAATAAGCCGATGATATTGCGTTAACAGCTTAGTTAATAAATTTAACGGAATTGAAGCTGCTTCATCCACAATGACTAAATTAAAGGTGGTTTTATGTCGAATAAGCTCGTCTAAAGATATAAATTTAACACAACTATGTTTGTGAATGATTAAATCCGTTTTCAATAATTTATTATCAGAGTTATGTGTGTGTTTTATAGTTAGTTCAGAACTTTCAAGAAATTTTTTTTTCTTATGATTTCTAGATTGCTCCTGAGTATTATATCGAGCATCTGGTGAGCTATAATTAGCCAAGCTCGTTTGTAGTTGCTTAAAAAAAACGGTTAATGATTGTCGGTGCGACGCTGTCACAGCAATGTTTATTTCTGATGAAGCGGTTTGCAATAAATCAGCACAAGCGATAGCTAAAGCGGAAGATTTACCTCGGCCTCTATCAGCGGTTAATATAAGTGGTCTATCTCTGCGGCCCTGCGCCACTTTTTTAATCTCTTTTACCGCACTTAATTGTTCTTTCGTTAAACAGTTTAATTCTAAACGTTTAGCGCTCAGCATACCCAAAGTCCCTAGTTGGTCTAACTGATAGGTATTAGCTGATGAACTTTTTTTTAACTTATCATGTACTGAGTAACTAACCTCTTCCTTCTCTTCTTTTTTTTGTTCAACAATCAATGCAGAGCTTTCTTTAATAAATTGAACTGCTGGATCACTTAATAATTTAGTCACTAAACGCTGTATAAACTGGCTTTGCTGAACAAAAGCAGACGATGCTACATTTGTTGGTAAAACAATAAAAAGCAACCCACCTGCCACTATTGTTCCTGATAACGCAGCCAGCGCATCACTATTAAGTTGGTCGTGATAAAAAACAACAAAATCACTCTCACTGCCAAGAACATATTTATAAGTTTGTTTATCAACATTACCTGAAAGTTTTTCACATAAATTAATATCATAAACTTTTTGGCTGTCAGTATTCGTATTGAAAGAGCTATCGCGATAAATGAGCCATTTTCGGGTGGTGTTATTCCCTTCAACTTGCGGGGCTTTTTTTTGATTTAATGAATTGTTTTTTAGTGACGCAGATTTTACTTGCATTAATAATGAGTTTGCCCACTCTTCACGACCTTGCAATACAACTATTTGCCTGTTAAAGCGTTTTAAGGCGTTAATTGAAAGCTGTGTTATATGTTGTATAAAACTCGCTGAATTCATTTATTGATGATCTGCTTGATAAAATCAAACAGCAGTTTATCAAGCAATGAAAAATATCTAAACAAACATAAATAATTTATTGAAAATCCATTTTTAAAAGTTATACTTTTTTTATTAATTTTAAAACTTACATTAACGTAGAGTGTAGGATTTTTTATGTGTGACGAAATAATTAGCGATGTTAATGATGTAAGCGATGAAAAAGATTACGATGACTTTTTAGCCAAAGGCGATAAGGCTGAACGCAACAGTAAGATTAGGCAGCGCATTGAAGATGCTTTAGAAAGAAAACGTTTAAAAGAACTTTTAGATGATAGTGATGATTGGGAGCTGTAAAATATTAAGCCCCTTATTTTACTTCTTTACTCTAATCAGCCAGCACCCTTCTTATTTTAGCCACTATAATCACTCACACTCTTAACTTTAAAACTGATAAAATATTTAAATACTATTAGGTAAATTGAAGATTAAATGAACTTTATTGAAAAAACAAAATGCTTATTAACTTTTGGTCAAGGCGTTGCTTTACCATTGGCTGATATTTTACCCGATACGGATCCTTTTACTTTATTTGAGCATTGGTTTAAAGACGCAAAAAAATCAGGGGTACTATTACCTGAATCAATGTGTATTAGTACTTGTGATCAACATGGGCAACCTCGTTCTCGTATGGTATTACTTAAAGAATATAATCCTAATGGCTTTATTTTTTACACAAATTACACCAGCAGTAAAAGCCAAGAGTTAATGGCAAATAATAAAATTTCACTTTTATTTCACTGGAATGTATTACAAAGGCAAATAAGAATTGAGGGCGAAGTGACTAAAACACCTACTGAGCAATCTCAAAAATATTTTCATAGTAGAGACCGTGGTAGTCAAATTGGTGCTTGGGCTTCTAAACAAAGTACAAAATTATCGTCTCCTAACGAGCTTAAAGAACGAGAGGCTTATTACCAACAAAAATTTGCTTCATTAAATAAAATACCTTACCCAGAGTTTTGGGGAGGCTGGAATGTAAAACCCTCTTATATAGAGTTTTGGCAAGGTAGAGCGAGTAGACTTCATGACAGGGTATGCTTTGAAAAACAAGACGAACAATGGAAAAACTATAAACTCCAGCCTTAGTGATGGTACTTTTAAATAATTTTTTGCTAAGCAACTCTTTGTTAAATAATGACCGTTAAATTTTTAAAAGTCTCACACAATATTCTATTATTTTTACAAAAAAAAGCGCAAACAGTCATATTTGCGCTTTTTACTTTTAAGGATACTCTCCTTAAATAAGGTTTAATTTATATAAGTTAGCCAACTAGCGCTAATAAAATACCTGCTGCTACAGCAGAACCTAATACACCCGCAACATTAGGCCCCATAGCATGCATTAATAAGAAATTATGGGGATTAGCTTCTAGACCTACTTTATTAGCAACACGAGCAGCCATAGGCACAGCAGAAACTCCTGCTGCACCTATTAGTGGATTGATAGGGTCTTTACTGACTTTATTCATAAACTTAGCCATTAAAACGCCTGAGGCGGTACCAATTGAAAACGCTACTGCACCTAACCCTAAAATACCTAAGGTTTCAACATTTAAGAAAGCCTCTGCACTTAATTTAGAACCAACACCTAAACCTAAAAATATAGTGGTAATGTTAATAAGTTCATTTTGGGCTGTACTGCTTAAACGTTCAACCACACCAGACTCACGCATCAAATTACCTAAACAGAACATCCCTACTAATGGGGTAGCTGACGGTAAAAAGAAAATTGCCATGAGTAATACACCTAAAGGAAAAATAATTTTTTCTATTTTAGTCACGTGACGTAATTGTGCCATTTCGATCTTACGTTCTTCAACACTAGTTAACGCACGCATGATCGGTGGCTGAATAATAGGAACAAGTGCCATGTAAGAGTATGCTGCTACAGCTATTGCACCTAATAATTCAGGGGCAAGTTTAGAGGCTAAAAATATAGCCGTTGGACCATCTGCACCACCAATAATAGCAATTGCAGAAGCGTCTTTTAAAGTAAATTCAATACCTGGAACAGCATTTAAAGCTATAGCACCAAACAGTGTAGCAAAAATACCGAACTGAGCTGCGGCACCCAAAAACAACATTTTAGGGTTAGCTATAAGCGCCCCAAAGTCGGTCATGGCACCTACACCCATAAAGATAATAAGTGGGAATATCCCCGTATCAATACCTGCATAGTAAATGTAGTGGAGTAAGCCACCTACTTCAGAGAACCCTGAAATAGGGATATTAGTTAATATTGCACCAAAGCCCATAGGAAGTAGCAATAAAGGTTCGAAGTTTCGAGCAATGGCTAAATATAACAAGCCACAACCTACCAACATCATTACTACTTGGCTAATTTCAAAGTTAGCTAAACCTGTAGATAACCATAATGTATGTAAAGCTTCCATTAGTTCACCTATGTTAAGCTAAGTAAGGTGTCGCCAACTGTTACAGAGTCACCCTCTTTAACGTGTATTGCGACAATTTCGCCTGCGCTTACGGCTCGAATTTCGGTTTCCATCTTCATGGCTTCCATAACTATCACAACCTCGCCAGCCTCTACGGTATCTCCTTCACTCACTAAAACTTTAAATACGTTTCCTGCTAAAGGTGCATTTAAGGTTTCTGCGGCATTAACCGAAGTTGATTGTTTAAGCATTTCTCCACCTGGGGCATGAGATATGCTCTCAAGGCTACCACTTGGAGCAACCACTACTTCATACACCTTACCATCAACACTGATAGCATAGTTTTCAGTGGCTGTATTTGTTTTAGTTTCAGAGGTGGATTTGTTAGATTCTTTTGTTGGAACCGGCTCAAATGCAGAAGGATTGTTACGATTTTCTAAAAACTTCAAACCAATTTGTGGGAATAATGCATAAGTTAATACATCATCAATCAAATCACCAGCTAATGTAATTGATTTTTCTTTTGCTAAATTTGTTAACTCAACCGATAAGTTATCTAATTCAGGAGTAAGTAAATCAGCCGGACGGCAGGTAATGGCCTCTGCACCATCTAATACTCGAGCTTGTAACTTAGCATCAACAGGAGATGCAGTTGCGCCGTATTCACCTTTTAAAATACCAGCAGTTTCTTTTGTAATTGATTTATAACGCTCACCGGTTAAAACATTTAATACCGCTTGGGTGCCTACAATTTGAGAAGTAGGCGTTACTAATGGAATATTACCTAGCTCTTTGCGTACGCGAGGAATTTCTTTTAGAACTTCATCAAATTTGTCTGAAGCGCCTTGCTCTTTTAATTGGCTTTCCATATTTGTTAGCATGCCACCAGGCACTTGAGCTAGCAAAATACGAGCATCAACACCTTTTAAGCTACCTTCAAATTTAGCGTATTTTTCGCGTACACCTCTAAAATAAGCGGCAACCTCAGCCATCTTAACAACATCAAGCCCGGTATCACGTTTAGTACCTTCAACTATTGAAGCAATAGTTTCTGTTGGGGAGTGTCCATAGGTTTGGCTCATAGATGAAATTGAAGTATCAATTACATCAATATCAGCATCAATAGCTTTCATGTGGGTTGCAACACTTAAACCGGTAGTAGCATGACAATGCAACGAGATAGGTAAGGCTACAGTTTCTTTTAATTTACCAATAAGCTCAGCAGCAAAGTAAGGCTTAAGTAACCCTGACATATCTTTAATACATAAAGAATGCGCGCCCATATCTTCTAATTTTTTAGCCATGGTCAGCCAGCCTTCAAGCGTGTGCACTGGGCTTTCTGTGTAGCTCAGTGTACCTTGCGCATGAGCACCAACTTTAACCGCGGCTTTAATTGATGTTTCAAGGTTTCTCACATCATTCATGGCATCAAAAATACGAAAAACGTCTACGCCGTTAACATGTGCACGCTCTACAAATTTTTCTACTACATCATCTGCGTAGTGGCGATACCCTAAAATATTTTGACCACGAAATAACATTTGCTGCTTAGTTTTTGGCATGGCTTTTTTTAGTGCACGAATACGTTCCCAAGGATCTTCACCTAAATAACGAATACATGAGTCAAATGTTGCTCCACCCCAAGACTCAATAGACCAATAACCTATCTCATCCAATGTTGATGCAATGGGTAACATATCTTCAAGGCGTAATCGTGTCGCTAATAGTGATTGATGACCGTCACGAAGGACTACTTCGGTAATACCTAATGGCTTTGTCATGAGAAAGCTCCTATTTAATTATGTTGACTACGATACTTTGCAACAGCCGAAGAAATAGCCGCAACTACACTTGGTGAAACACTGCCCGTAGACTTATTCGAAGCTTTAATGGCTCTCGATGGTTTAATTTGAGGTTTAGGGTCTGGAAATTTAATTGCTAATTTGGCTAATACGATGTTAATAAAAACAACTAATAAACCCAAAAAAACAAAAACAAAAACCATACCTGCAAGCATTAATGTGCCTGCTTCAATAAATAATTCGTTTAATTGTTCCATTTTAGAACCTTAGATCACTCTATATGGCAATTAGAATAATGACTCCAATAAGTAAAAACAAACTGTTTTTTCTCTTTTCAGAAAAATAATAGTTAGTCAATAGTCCTAAAACCCTAATATTCATTATTTTTGATATTTATTCAGAATATTGTATAAAAAGATAATTTTATAATAGTTAAAAATAAACGGGATTAACCTTTGGACTATCTTTAGAGCAGGTAAATTTTGATTCAAAAATTAATAAATTAAAATGAAAAATTAATCAGTATGTTGAATAAAAATTCATAAACAATATATTCAACAAATTGAGTAACAATTTATACCCGTTACAATTCAAGATAAAGGTTTCAGTGGGGGCTTGATTAGTAGCAAGTATAATTCAGGTTATAAGCAGTTAGCACTAAAAAATGGCGAAAAAAAACCAGTCTGATGACTGGTTAATTTTATGTGGCGGACGCGGCAGGAGTCGAACCTGCGACCGCCTGGTTCGTAGCCAGGTACTCTATCCAGCTGAGCTACGCGTCCGCAATAAACTTGTTTTATATCTACGTTAAAAGATAAATGTTAATCGTATTTACGATCTTTTATGTTTAACCACTTAAAAGAAAAGTGGCGGACGCGGCAGGAGTCGAACCTGCGACCGCCTGGTTCGTAGCCAGGTACTCTATCCAGCTGAGCTACGCGTCCTTATTAAACTTGTTTGGTATCTAGTTTAAAGATATTTTACATCACAACCATTAATAAAATAATGGCGGAGAGGGAGGGATTCGAACCCTCGATCCGGGATAAACCAGATACTCCCTTAGCAGGGGAGCGCCTTCGGCCACTCGGCCACCTCTCCAATGGCTGCGAATACTAATGGATATAAAAAATAAGTCAAACTTTTTTTATAGATTTTTTACTGTTTGATGAGATTTCAGGCAAGACGACTAATTTTCAAACATAAATAATCAAAAAGCCGACTATTGTCGGCTTTAAAGGTAGTTTACAATTAACTCTCTGTTGGCTCAATATTGCCTTTTTCAGATTGAATTCTCATGTAAATTTCTTCTCGATGTACTGAGATTTCTTTGGGTGCATTAACACCTATTCTAACTTGATTACCTTTTACTCCTAAAACAGTCACGGTAACTTCATCACCAATCATAAGAGTTTCACCTACACGGCGCGTTAATATTAACATTTTTATTTCCTTTTTTAATTCGAGATCCACTAAAGATTTATAAGCTAGTAATAAATTTAAATTTAGTCTAAAAATTTTAATAAAGCACTATATCAATTAAGTTGGCTTAAATTTCGTAAAAATTACACTTCAAATACCACTAATATATTTAAAATGTGATCAAAATCAAGTCAAAAATAGCACTAAGAAAGTTAACTTACTTAGGATCAAAATACTTTACAATCTACCGTTTACAGGCTGGTTACAATAATTAAGTTATTCTTAATCCCTAAAAATATACTTTTAGAAGTAAACTTTTAGATTCAATAAAAACTTCATGCTATTAAAATATTAACAGCAAATTATTGTATAAATTTTGAACCTAGCTAAAAGCTAATTTTGAACCTAGCTAAAAGCTAACGTTTTATATATTAACAAGCTTAGCGCTGCAATAAACATCTAAACGTGGTTTTTTTCGCATAAGTTATACTAATTATTGGTGACTTAATTCTAATGTGTACATAATCTATTAAAAAAAGTTAACAATATAATCATTAGTTGTAAACAAATATTACAAACACTTAAAAACTTTTCTCAGCAAAAAAAACGCCATTTAGGCGCTTTTTAGTTCATAAATTTTTAATACTATAAATTGTTCATCCGTTAAATTAACGATCAGAATTACGCTTTAGCTGTTTTCTTGGCTTTTGGTTTAGCTTTAGGCTTTGCCTTAGCTTTTACTACTTTCTTTTTAGCCTCTTCAACCCATTTACCATCAATGTATTTTGCAGTCCAACCTGTAGCTTTACCTTCAACCTCAGTCATTACATACTGCTCTTTAGTTTTACGGCTAAACCGTACAACAGATAAATTATCATCAGGATCTTTAACTGGCGCGTCGGCAAGGTAATAAAACTTAGATGATATTCTATCCCTAAACCTTAATAACTCTTCCACTTTTGGAGCTCGTGTCTCACGAGATTTAGGAAAAGTATTCGCTGCTAAAAATATACCTGCTGCACCATCTCTTAAAACAAAATGAGCATCTGATTTTTCGCAAGGTAGTTCAGGCAATTGCACAGGATCTTCTTTAGGTGGAGCAGCTTCTCCGCTTGCTAGTAGCTTGCGGGTATTTTTACATTCACTATTGGTACAATCAAAATATTTACCAAATCGACCTGATTTAAGTTCCATTTCAGATTCACAACGATCACATTCTAAAATGGGTCCTTCATAACCCTTAATTTTAAACTCGCCCTTTTCAACTTCAATACCATCACATACTGGGTTGTTACCACAAACATGTAACTTACGTGTTTCGTCAATAAGGTAGCTATCCATTGCTGTATTACACTTGTCACAGCGATGCATGGCACGTAAAGCATCGGTTTCTTGATCTTCGGCTAACACGCTAACCGCTTCTTCTCCAGCAATAAGATTCATTGTTGTTGTGCAACGTTCTTTAGGAGGTAAAGCATAACCAGAGCACCCCAAGAAAACACCAGTAGAAGCCGTTCTTATGCCCATTTTACGTTGACATGTTGGGCATTCAATATCAGTAAGTACGGGTTCATTGTTACGCATACCGCCTTCTTCGGTAGGCATGTCGGCTAAGCTTAATTGCTTAGTAAAATTACTGTAAAAGTTATTTAATACATCTTTCCAGTTTGTTTTACCACCAGCGACTTCATCAAGCTCTTGCTCCATATTGGCAGTAAAATCGTAACTCATTAACTTTTCAAAACTTGCAGATAAGCTATCAGTAACAATTTCACCCATTTTTTCAGCGTAAAAGCGTTTTTTATCTAATCGAACATAACCACGGTCTTGAATGGTAGAAATGATTGAAGCATACGTTGAAGGTCGACCTATAGAGCGTTTTTCTAACTCTTTAACAAGCGAAGCTTCGCCAAAACGTGCGGGTGGTTTAGTAAAGTGTTGAGATGGATTAAGCTTTTCAAGGGTAAGCACCTCGCCAACAGAAAGGTCTGGCAGGTGTTTATCATCACCTTTTGATAATTGGGGGTGAATACGTGTCCAGCCATCAAATTGCATCACTCGACCTTTTGCTTTTAAATCAAAGGTTGCTGCACCAATAGTTAATGTACTGACTGTATATCGTGCTGCCGTCATTTGACAAGCAACAAATTGACGCCAAATTAGGTCGTAAAGCTTTTTAGCATCCGCTTCAATACCTTCCATGAAGGCCGATTCCATTTTAACGTTTGACGGACGTATCGCTTCATGAGCCTCTTGAGCATTCCCTTTACTGCTGTATATTTTTGCATTTTCAGGCAGATAATTTTCACCAAAACTTTTGGCAATATATGTTCTACACATTTCAACTGCATCTTTGCTTAAATTTGTTGAATCGGTACGCATGTAAGTAATATGACCGGCTTCATATAAACGTTGAGCAAGACCCATGGTGCGTTTTACGCCAAAACCTAACTTAGTGCTGGCTGCTTGTTGTAGTGTAGAAGTGATGAAAGGTGCTGATGGCGTGCTTTTTGAAGGTTTATCTTCACGTTTATCAACTTTATACGTGGCATCTTGTAAAACACTTAAAGCTTTATCAGTATCAGCTTTATTAGTAGGTTTAAAAGCTTTGCCGTTGTTATGAGTGACGTCTAATTCAAAATCTAGATTAGTTTTTGTTTTAGTGTCTGCTGTTATTTCCCAAAATTCTTTTGGATCAAAGGCTTTAATTTCGCGCTCTTTTTCAACGACAAGTTTAACAGCAACTGATTGAACCCGACCGGCTGAAAGACCACGAGCTACTTTTTTCCAAAGTAATGGACTTACCATAAAACCTACAACACGATCTAAAAAGCGTCGTGCTTGTTGTGCATTTACACCGGGCATACTTAATTCACCTGGCGTTGAAAAGGCTTGTTGAATGGCATTTTCAGTTATTTCGTTAAAAACAACGCGCTTAAATTTGTCGTCACTTCCACCAATAATTTCTTTTAAGTGCCATGCAATTGCTTCTCCCTCGCGATCCAAATCGGTTGCGAGATAGATAGTATCAGCAGTGCTGGCAAGCTTTGTAAGTTCACTAACGACTTTTTCTTTTCCAGGGAGTATTTGATAATTAGCTTCCCAGTCTTTATCTGGGTTGATCCCCATTCTATTTACAAGTGCTTCTTTATCTCTTTTGGCTTTGTATTTTGCTTTGGCGGCAGGCGCCATTTTACGCACTTCTGCTGGGGATTTGGCTGGGACTTTTTTACCTGTACTTCCATGAGGTAAATCACGAACATGCCCTACACTTGATTTTACAATAAAATCTTTACCAAGATATTTGTTAATTGTCTTCGCTTTGGCTGGTGATTCGACAATTACCAGAGATTTTCCCATATGATTTCACATTCCTAGTCACTAACTGTAACAATCCAGCTAGATATTTTTATAGAGAGTTAAAACTGTTCAACAATTAGGCGAGCAACCAATATATGAGAACAATTTATGATAAATTAGATGATCAACATGCTATTTACTATTAGATATATCTGTAATTTTGTAAAGTAACAAGCAAATATTATTATTATATTCGCCTACAATACTGCTTTTAGCTATAATAGCGACGTAAATTCTGGCGTAATCATAATAGACTTTGGTAAAAAAAATAAGGGTTAATAAAAACTTTCATTGATTAATTTTTAATTTCAGCCCTTAAAAAACAATGAATTGCCGCGCTCCCTAACTTACCTTTTAAAACAATAGAGTAAAATATTATATGACTGATTCATGGCTAAATTTAAAAAATAAATTAATGCAATGTTTATGTCCTCCAGGAAACGGAGTGTTTACTGTAAATACTGCAAAAGAAAGAAAAGAACAACTTCATCAAGCTCTTTTTGGGCAAACCAATAACATTGAAGAATTATGGGCAACATCACTTGATGAGCTATCAGGCGCCTCAAAGGCGGTTATTTTAGGTATAGCGTCTGATTGCGGTGGCGGCATTTTAAGAGGCGCGAATTGGGGACCATTATTTGTTCGCTCAACTCTTTTAGAGCAATACAATGGATTAAATGCTTTTGATTTAGGTGATGTTCGCGTTATTCCTCATTTATTACACGACAAATACTTAAATGATGCCACTATTTCAAATTGCCGCAAAGCATTATATAAAGATGAAAATAGTAAATATCCAGTTAGCCCTTTAACAATCACAGAAGATGTATTACACGATTTTTATGCTGAATTTCCTAAAAAAGGCATATTTGGTATTGGTGGCGATCACTCGGTGAGCTACCCCCTTACTAAAGCATATTTACAGGCAAAAAAGAAACAAGGTATACGAGCAGCAATCATTCATTTTGATGCCCATACAGACTTGTTAGTAGAACGTTTAGGTATAGATTTATGTTTTGGCTCTTGGTGTACTCATATCCTTGACGATTTGCATGAAAAACACCATTTAATTCAAGTAGGTATTCGCTCTAGCGGAAAACCAAAATCGCATTGGGAAAGCACTTTTGGTGTTAGACAACATTGGTCACATGAAATAAAAGAAAAAGGTGTTGAAGTAATTATTAAAGATATTTTACAACAATTAAGCAATGAAAACATTGATGAGCTATACGTGAGTTTTGACATAGACGCCCTTGATGCATCAATAGCCTCAGCAACAGGTACACCTGAGCCTGACGGTATGGATATGAAAGAAACCATGCAGATATTGCGTACACTTAGCCAAAAGTACCCTATTACTGGTGCTGATATGATGGAGATTGCTCCATTTACAGATAGTTCAGGCTTGGGTGAAAAAAGTAGAAATAAAACATTAACAGCGTGTGCTGAGATATCAGCATTTTTGATTAGTGAAATTAATAAATAACTGTTTATATTCAATAGATTATATAGTCATTTAATTTATTAGTTAAACTTTTGTTTTTTAGTTTTTGACCCTTGTAATACCAAGCGCATTAATGAATTGACCTATTTTATATGAAAAGTAAATCGTCAATTACAAGGCATTTATTTAATAACTAGTTGTTTTAGTTATTAAATAAATAACGATGTCATTGGCTATTTAAACGAGTATAAATGATCAATTGGTTATTAAGATTGGTATAATTTAATCGGTTAATTTAAAGCAATAAAAAAGCTCCCGTAGGAGCTTTTTTTATATAACTATATAATAAATTTTAATTAGGGTTAGCGCAATCTTGTGCCGCACCAAAGGGGCCGTTTAAACCAATACTTGATGTTGGAGGTGAAATATCCTCATCTAAAACATCACTTGATAAAGTAGGTAAGGTAAATACAGTTCGTATATTACTTTCAGTGCCTGTAACCTTTGCTGACACTATTAACTCAATATTTGCCCAGCTACCATAGCTTTGGGGGTACCTAATATCAATAATAGCTTTACCTTCATCGTCAGTAATAAGATTACCTAATGCTGCTACAACATTGCCAGGAGTTAATGCTCCATCACCATTAAAGTCTTCGTCGGTATAATCATCTAATTGATTATTCTCATTTAAGTCTTCGCCAAAATCTAAAATGCCATTGTTATTTTTATCCTCAGAGACAAAAAAATCTAACACATTATTACCGTTTAAGTCTTCATTAATTGCAGTATCTAAAATATTATTATTATTAAGATCTTCTTTTGTATCTAAACGTCCATCGTTATCTAAATCTTCACTAAAATTGGTATCTAATCTTCCATTTCTATTGAGATCTTCATTTAGTAATGTATCTAAAACTCCATTTCCATTTAAATCTTCATTTAACGCTGTATCTAAAATTCCATTTCTATTTAAATCTTCTCCTTCATCTAAAATACCATCGTTATTTTTATCTTCGTTTATAGATATATCCAAAATACCATTTCGGTTAAAATCTTCAGATAACGTTACTTCTAATATGCCATTAGGGTTTAAATCTTCATTTAAATTAGTATCTAGCACATGATTATTATTAAGATCTTCTGCTCGGTCTAATCTCCCATCACCATCTGAGTCTTCATTTAAATTTAAATCTAATAGACCATTATTATTTAAATCTTCAGATTTATCTAAAATACCATTGGTATTTAAATCTTCATTTTGAAGTGGCATAGTTAATTTGGCCACCTACTTAGAGGTGTTAATATACACCTCATAAACAATTAGGTGACACAATGACAAAATCCAAGAAACCCAATTTCAGCCCTGAATTTAGATTAGAAACCGCACAACTTGTTGTTGATAATAGTTACACCCATGAAGAAGCAGCTAAAGCAATGGGCGTTGGTTATTCAACTATCGGAAAATGGGT
>Ga0209185_1001710_pt1 | contig 17854 bp, 12 predicted proteins | sample SidtaG_2_FD_187425 | JGI IMG/M metagenome (GOLD analysis project Ga0209185, IMG submission 187425) | Marine algal microbial communities from Sidmouth, United Kingdom - Sidmouth_Asex2 metaG (SPAdes) (version 2) | ecosystem: Host-associated > Algae > Red algae > Unclassified | place: Sidmouth... | reverse complement strand
TTTGTATGCATGGAATTTTGTATTTTTTCGATAATCGAGCCTCATTTTGAGCTGCATACCCTACGGTACGGAGCGAAAAATAGGAGAAGAGTATCGGAAAAAGACAATGTTAGCTGCATACAAAATTTTTCTAAATAAAGTCTATTCATTATTATCCCGCTACATGACTGCAATTCTCGGCGCAGCTGTAAGTATTTCCTTACTTGCTTTATCGGCAAATTGCTCAAAGTTTTGAATGAAAGCCTCTGCTAAAACATTGGCTTTATCGTCATAAGCATCTTTGTCCGACCACGTATTTCGCGGGTTTAGAATTTCATCGGGAACATTCGGACAGCTCGTCGGCATATTTAGTCCGTATATTGTATCTATTTCGTAATTTACGTTCTCCAGTTCGCCATTCAGCGCAGCTGTGACCATTGCGCGAGTATAACGCAATTTCATACGCGAACCTGTACCATAAGCACCGCCGGTCCAACCTGTATTGATGAGCCATGCGTTGATACTTGGGTCTGCCTTCATTTTCTTGCCCAACATCTCCGCATAAGCCGTCGGATGAAGCGGCAAAAAGGGCGCACCAAAACAAGCTGAAAAAACAACTTTGGGTTCGGTAATACCAGCTTCTGTACCAGCAACTTTTGCGGTGTAGCCGGATATAAAATGGTACATCGCTTGCCCCGGAGTGAGTTTTGAAATCGGAGGCAATACGCCGAAAGCATCGCACGTCAGGAAGAAAATATTCTTCGGATGATTGCCGACGGAAGGCGTTAAAGCGTTGTCAATGTGATGAATAGGGTAGGAGACGCGTGTATTTTGAGTGATGGAGCAGTCTTCAAAATTTGGCTCGTTCGTACCTTCTATAAAGGCAATATTTTCGAGTATTGCGCCGGGCTTGATGGCACGATAGATTTGTGGTTCTTTTTCTTCGCTGAGGTCAATACATTTTGCGTAGCAGCCGCCCTCAAAGTTGAAAACGCCTTGATCTGACCAGCCGTGTTCGTCATCGCCGATAAGGTTACGATTTTCGTCAGCAGAAAGTGTTGTTTTTCCTGTACCTGAAAGTCCGAAAAATACTGCGGTGTTACCATCTTTATCTTGATTGGCGGAGCAGTGCATGGAGAGTACATTTCGCTCGGTAGGTAAGACGAAATTCAGCACTGAAAAGATGCCTTTTTTGATTTCGCCTGTATAGCCCGTGCCACCGATGATGATTTGTTTTTGTGAAAAATTAATTATCGCAAAATTGTGTTGGCGTGTACCGTCGATTTCTGCATCTGCCATGAAAGTCGGTGCGCAAAAAATCGTCCATTCGGGTTGGGCGTTCAGGATTTCTTCGCGCGTAGGGCGCAAGAACATGTTGCCTGCAAACTGAGCACTCCACGGCTTTTCTGCCACGAGTCGCAAATTGAGGCGATAGTTGAGGTCTGCACAAGCGTAGGCGTCGGCGATATAAGCATCTTTACCTTCAAAATGCTGAACAACTTTATCGCGTAAAGCGTTAAATTTGTCCGTATCAAAAGGCGTATTAATACTATTCCAATCGACAGTGTTTGCCGTGAGTGCATCTTTTACGATGAAGCGGTCTGCCGGAGAGCGTCCCGTAAATTCACCGGTTTTGATGACGAGCGCACCAGAATCCGCCAATACACCTTCGTGTGTAGCAAGTGTCTCCTCTACCAAGTCGGTAGCGGGAAGATTCCAGTAAGCTGTTTTGATATTTTTTAGTCCTATATGGGCTAAATTGGCGATGGGGTTCTTGAAACCTATCTCTTTCATATTTGTTCTGACTTTACCGAAGGCGAATAAAAATGAATGAATTTTGAATGAAAGAGTGAATGAATCATTTTTCATTCATTCAAAATTCAAAATTCATTCATTAAGAATTTTGTATTTTTGGACAAGTTCATCCGAAGGCGAATAAAAATGAATGAATTTTGAATGAAAGAGTGAATGAATCATTTTTCATTCATTCAAAATTCAAAATTCATTCATTAAGAATTTTGTATTTTTGGACAAGTTTATCCAAAGGCGAATAAAAATGAATGAATTTTGAATGAAAGAGTGAATGAATCATTTTTCATTCATTCAAAATTCAAAATTCATTCATTAAGTAGTTGACACTTTTTGAAATGTAAAATGTAAATAATAAATTTAAAATGTAAAAGTGCCGATAACAAGCGATAAAACATTTTCATTATATTTAAATAGCTGAAAATTAACATAATAACAAATAGTATATTCATTTCACGTTATACAACTTTTACATTTACATTTATTATTTTACATTTTACATTAATTTACTTTAAATATAAAAGTGTCAACCAATCAGATGAACTTGTCTATTTTTGCTTCAAATAATGAATTGATGCTCAAGTCTATTTTCCATTTTAGACGTGTGGAAAGTGGTAAAGATAGGTAAAATAGGCTTTCATTGCCCGTATATTTATATCAGTAAAATGTCATTTTGGTGAAAATTCGCTTATTGTATTTTTTACGTTAAGTAAATAACTCTCTGATAATTAATCTAAAATATAGTGTCATTTTGTAAATCTTTTTTTTGTTAAAAAGTATAAAAAAAATAAAAAAGTGCGAAAATTCGCTAAAATGGCTTTTGAAAACATCAAATTTGGAAAATATTACTTCTTATGACGAGCTAAACGAGCAAAGAGCGTTCCGCGAAAGCTTGATTTTGCCGATAGTATTTGTGGCTTTATTGTGGCTTATACATTTGGCTAAAATTGTATTTAATTTGCGCTTGCGAGATTGGGGCATTTACCCGATGCAGCCGGGAGGTTTGCAAGGCATCATCACCGGACCGCTTGTTCACGGAGATATACCGCATTTATTCTCAAATAGTGTACCTTTGCTCTTGCTGGGTGTCACGACGATTTATTTTTATCGTCGCGTCGCGATTCCTGCTATCGGAATGATTTATATTTTGACGGGTTTTGCTGTGTGGATTTTTGGCAGACCTGTGTATCATATCGGGGCGAGCGGTATCGTGTATGGCTTGGTGGCTTTTTTGTTTTGGAATGGCATCTTTCTCAAAAATCGGACTTCATTGGTCTTATCACTCATCGTGCTGATGATGTATGGCGGCTTGTTTCTCGGTGTGCTGCCCGACCAGCCCGGTATCTCATGGGAGGGGCATTTGTTTGGCGCGTTTTCGGGGGTTTTTGCTTCGTTTTGGTACAAAGATGAACTCCGCGAAATCCAACGACAACAAACCGTCACGCACGAAGCCAAAACCTATTTTTTGCCCCGCGATACTTTCGACCACAAACGATACGATAAAAACGGCAACCCAACCGACGGCATCGACCCGCCCGCTTGGTATACGACGAGAACGTAGCAACCTCAACTTCAATTTCAACCTCAACTTCAATTTCAAATATCAAGTTCAAAAATAGCAGACGACAACTCGTCAACACAACACAACAACTCGTCAAACACATGGATTTAAAAGAATTGGAAAATGGGGTGAACCCCAAAGTGCATTGGTATTATCAATCGAAGAAAGTGCCTTTGTTTCGCTATTTTAAAAAGCTAACGAAGGAGCAAGGTAAAGCTTTGACAGTCATTGACTTCGGTTCGGGGTCGGGCTTTTTTGCGATTGAATTGCAAGAAGCATTTCCGAATATGGTAAAAGAAGTTTTACTCGTAGATATTGGTTATACCGCCGAAGAAATGGCAGCTACGGAAGGCTCAAACATCCGAAAAATGCACTACATACCCGAAGGCATTAGCGATTGTGTGGTCGTGATGATGGATGTATTGGAACACATTGAGGATGATTATGCGATACTACAAGATATTCGGAATCGACTGGGCGAAAATGCTCATTATTTTATCACCGTTCCGGCGTTTATGAGCTTGTGGTCGGGGCATGATGTGTTTTTGGGGCATTACCGACGATATACGTTGCCTGTTTTACGCAAATTGTTGGACACTAAAGATTGTAAAATCGACAGTCATTATTATATTTATGGTTGGATTTTTCCATTGGTATGGCTCATCAGACGCATCAAAGGTGGCGGCGAAACCAATGCAAGTCCGGAAAGTTCGGATATGAAACCCGCACCTGCACCCGTGAATTTTCTACTGAAATATATTAATATTTTTGAAATGAATTTTCGGAAAATCAATAAATTGTGGGGCGTGACTTGTGTTTCGGAAGGACGAATTAAATAAAGTCTAATGAATGAGTGAATGAATTTTGAATGAATGAATCAAATGCGAGCTATAATGATTCATTCATTCAAAATCTATTCACTCATTCATTGAACACTCCAAACTGCGCCAAGTACGCCCATTCCTGCAAAGCCCAATTCGCTTATAACCTCCTGCTTCCCTTTATCCATACCGCCCAATGCAATTACCGAATGATTGCTTTTCACTAAGGCAGCCTTCAATTCATCCATATCAAATGCGGCGTTATATCCTTTTTTGGAAATACTGTTAAATATCGGACTGAGGAAAATGTATTCGTAGTTTTCTGCGTTATGAATAACGTCATGCAATGTATGAAAAGAGGTAGAAATAACCTTGAAATTTGAAGGCAAAGATAGCCGTTCTGTACGTACTTTTTCGGGGAGGTGGATGCCCTTTAATTTGAATGAAAAATCATTGAGCGAATCTTGTTCGCTCAAAAATTGGTGATAGGCATGTACGACCAATCGCGAATGATATTGAACGTCGATTTTTTCTATATAATTTTTTAATTGTCCAATGTCATAATTCGGTTTGTGTACGTGTAATATTTGCAAATTATCATTAAACAAACTGTGAATACGATTGATTTCGTTGGGAATGTCGTCGGGGTGCGTGAGTACGATATATTTCATGGTGAAAGTTAAGTATAGGCGAATTCATTCGCCATGTTATTATGATTTTTTATCTATAAAAATTTGTAAAATAAAAAGTACACATTTATACTATTGCGACATGGCGATTAAAATCGCCTGTACGAAGTTTACTTTATATTTTATTTAACAGGCTCAAAGTAGGTAATTTAAAATATCATCCCTAATTTTAGCGTAAGTATCAGGAATTAAATAAATGCGGCGCAGGCCGGAGGCATTACGCTACGTTGTCATTATGAATATTACACAAAGAAAATTGGAAATACAACGCCTTGTAGGTGCTGACCACATCCCGAAAGCGATAAAACGTTTGATGGATTTTAGCACCGATTTTTCGAGCGGACGCATTGATTTGAAAACCATTATCGGTATCGGTACGGGCTTGAATGAATTGGATGAAGAACATGCTAAAGGCGACATCGAAAAGGCGACTTTTGAAGAAAAAAGAACCGCACTCGCCAAACAAATTTTAGAACTGACCGATAAAATTGAAACTTCGTATGGGCGTGATTCGTGATTAATCCCAATATAAGAAAAAGAACAATTCAGACGGGTAGATTATTTTTGTCTCACTACTTATAATAAAAAATAAAACGAGTGTAAACTGCGAGTGATTCATTCATTCAAAATTCATTCATTCAAAATTCATTCATTCAAAATTATTAAATGGATAGAATAGATATTATCGACAATCGCGTACACGAATTGAGCGCGCATTTGCGGGAAAATGCTACGCAGGGCGCAGGCGAATTGGTGGAGTTTGCGATGGAACATGCTTCTGATAATCAATTGGTAAACAGTGCTTTATTGTTGAAATTGAATCATTCGCGCGCCGATAATGTGTTGCGACAAGGGCAGTTGGCAAATGAAATGGTGGCACTCACAGAGCGCATCGGAAGGGATGCGGTGACGGATTTGGAAGCAACGACTGTGGTAAAGAAAAGCGCGATTGCGCCGTTAGAAAAACGTAGGGAAATGGTCTGTTGGGTGAGTAATGTGAATAAGACTTTTCAACGTAGTGGCTTCAATATGCAGGGCATTAATGCCGAATTTCGTTTAGGGGAAATAACTGGCGTAGTCGGCGAAAACGGCAATGGAAAGACCACCCTTTTTCGGATGATTTCGGGCGAATTGGCAGCCGATAGCGGTTTGATTCAATACCCGTATTTGGAGGCGTATTTTGGTATCAGTCGCAACGATTGGGGCGAGATAAAACAACGCATTGCATTCATCCCACAACACCTCGAAAAATGGTACGGCTCGGTACGCGATAACCTGCATTACGAACTGGCATTGCATGGTATTAAGGGAGAAACGAATGAGGAGGAAGTCGAATATATAATTTATAGATTGGGTTTGGAAGAGCATCAAAATAAGAAATGGTCGCAGCTTTCGGGCGGGTATCGCTTGCGTTTTGCGCTGGCGCGTGCGCTCGTGTGGAAGCCCGTTTTTTTGGTGATAGATGAGCCGCTTGCAAATCTGGACATCAAAGCGCAGTTGGTGATTCTGAATGATTTGCGCGACTTGGCGAATAGCTATCGTTATCCGCTATCGGTGGTGGTGAGCTCGCAGCATTTGCACGAGATTGAGCATGTGTCGGACAATATCATTTTTATGAAAGAGGGCGAGGTCATTTACAACGGTAAAACGGACAATCTCGGCGAAGGACGCGAAGAAAATACCTTTGAATTTGCCTCCGAATTGACGCTCGAAGAGATGGAACGCAGCTTGGGCGGTTTTGAATATTACAGTATCGAACATACGGGCTTGGCTTATGTGATGCACACGCCGCTACATGTCACGCAGATGGAAGTGATGCAGCGTTTTATTTCGGCAGATATTGAGGTGACTTATTTTAGAGATATTAGTAAATCAACTAAGAAAATGTTTGTGTGAACGGGTTACAGATTGCGAGTTAGTAACGTTCGTAGAGAAAATTCATGAATTTTCTCTACGAACGCGGGCGAATTGAATGTCGTTTTAAAATTAAAATTTTACAAAATATGAATTGGCTTTATCCAAATTTTCTCAAAAAAATCGACCATTATTTAAAAATCAACTATCCACATATCTGGCGCACGCGTGTACATGATTTCGGGTGGTTTTCCTTGTTGTTGGGCAATGCGATGGCGGCTTCATTGGGCGTGCTAATCGTGGGCAGTAACAATGTTTTATCAGAAGGAAGCGTAGCAACCATGCACAGCGGACTGGCAATGATGTTGGGCTTTGTGGGTTTGTTTTGGGCGATGCGTTTGTTGCGCTTTAAGATAAAATTCTCTAACTTCAAAACCATGCTGACTACGTGGGTGATTTATGTATGTTGTGTCGCGTCTTTGGGTCTGAATTTGGCGACTTTTACCTCAACTATCGCCTATAAAACAGCCTTTTTGCACTCAGATAAAGTGGTGCAGGCGGATTACGATTATATGGATAGTAATTTTAATTATAATAAAAAATACTACGGCGAATACACATTACCTTTTTGGGGGCGAGATAGTGGTTGTAGTGGCTGTTTGAGGGATGAGTACCGAACGGAAGAATTGATGTTTATTATGTCTCGTCATGGGTATGATTATAAAGGAGATGATAACGTCTTGAGACAAGATATAAGTGCTGTTGAACGTAGCATCAAGATACTCAAAGAAGCTAAGGTCTTTGTGTGGCAACCCCTGCTCGGAATGGATTATAAAAATCATGAAAAACGCTCATTTTATCACGAGCTGTTGCAGGTGAATTGGGGCTTGGGCATGTTCATGTTGTTTTTCTTGCCAACTTTGCTGTTTTTGGTGTCGATGTTTGGGGTGCGAAATGTGTTGATTAGCGGTTTTTGCACGGCTTTAATCGTCGGATTGACGGTTCTTATGATGGAATTGTTGAATTTTGCAAATCAATATCAAGGGGAAGGTGTATTGATCATTTATGCTTTTGTTACATTTATTTTGGGGATGACTTTGGCAATGGGTAGACATAAACTACAGAATTGGAATTATATAGCAGCCGTCTTTATGTTGATGCTTGGGGTGGTGTTTTTTTTCTCTTTCATTATAATTGGCGAAAACTCCACCTATGCAGGGGGTAACATTTTACCAATTGTCGCTATTATATTGCCGATTTCCTTATCCGTATCGCTGATAGCCGCATGGATGGTCGCCAAGCGCAATGACCAACCTGTTTTGCGATAGACGGTGGACGGCAGACGGTGCATGCCGATAGCTATCGGCATTTCACTTGTCGGCAAACCAAATATAAACGCATGAATTTTTCACGAAAAATAGACCATTACCTCCTCAACAATCATCCGGTACATTATACTCGTCTTTTTTCCGTCCAAGAATCCTTTTAAATCCTTATCCCGAATCGGGGTTCGGGACAGGCTGTAGCTAAGGCTATGTGCGGCTTTTAAAAAATCCTTAGACAAAAAAAATACTTCGCATTATGGGACATCTTATTTAATTTCTTTCACTTATCATCTATAATTTCCTTAATCCACAAAAAATAAATACCTTCATGACTGTTAACATTCATTCGTAAATCAGAATATAAAGTCAAACAACAAACGTTGAATACATTGCAAACACTACGAGACAAGCCCAAAGAGGGCGTAAAAGAAGTTTATCACATTGCCTATCACACCATTGCCAATCAACTTATAGAGCAAGGCAATAGCGAGTCACAGGCGCGTGAATACTTTCGTAAAGCAGTCGTATTCTTGACACAACAGGTCAAAGAAAATAACTTTGACCCCGACATGGATGTTACACTTTATCTTTCAACAGTTATTCAAGAATTAAAAAAGTAATAAAGCAGTAGAGTAGTAGAGTGAAGAATAATAGAGTATAGAGTATAGAGTAATAGAGTAAATAATATTCTCAACTCTCAAACTCTTAACTTTCACTCGCTAACACAACTCGTAACATCATGATAGAGCAGTACCTCATCGGCAAATTGCGAGGCAGCAAACTCAAAGAGTTTGAACAGACCCTCTATGCCTATACGCTATCAGATGATGTGGTCGTTGTGACGAGCTTTAATTTTGAAGATGAAAGCATCCTCAAAATGCTCAACGACAACAAAGCAATCGAAGAACACCTCAAAAAGCAGGATTTCTTTTTTATTGGGCAATTAAAGAGAAGGACTCGCAAGGCGCAAAAACGCCTTTACGACAAACTCTATCCGAAAATTCGCAATCACATACTTAAAAACAGTGGCGATGAAAATGATGTGCATGACTTCACACAAGAAGTAATTATTAAACTATACGAAAAGCTCAAAAAAGACACCTCAAAAATCACAACCCTCGAAGGATTTGCCTTTGGCATCCTTCGGAATATGTGGCTGAAAGAACTTGAAAAAAGAAAAAAAATCGGCGAAAAAAACACCGATTATGGCAAGCATCAAGACACCTCGACTGACCCGGAAGAAGCCTATAATGATGATGCCGAACAACGCACCCGCATACTACGCGAGTCCATGGATAAACTCAAGCCAGAACAAAAAGACTTTCTGGAATATTATGACCTCCAAAGCCACAACATCAAAGAAACCGCCCTACACTTCGAACTCGATGAAGTCAGTGTACGTGTAAGGGCAAACCGATGCAGAAAATACCTCAAAAAAAAACTCATAGAACACCCCGAATATAATAAGTACTTTTGAGAAAAGTCCATAATCCGTAGGCGGACGTGAGAAAAAATTACGGCTATCAGTTACAAAAGATTCATTCATTCATTCATTCATTCATTCATTCATTCATTCATTCATTCATTCATTCATTCATTCATTCATTCATTCATTCATTCACTCATTCATTCACTAAAAAATGTCTGACGCACAAATAAATATCGACGATTATATCAAGGGCAGAATGGACGCACCTGCGGCAACAGCATTTGAATCTCAAATAGCTGCTGACCCTGCATTGGCGAACGAAGTTCAAGACCAATCGCAGGTAATGAATGCTTTAGAAGCAGCAGGCGACCAAGAAGTACAAGCCCAAATCGCCGCCGTCAGTCAACAAGCCCAAAACGAATCCAAACCCAAAGCAGACGATATACCCACTCCGAAAAAAGACAACACACCCGCGCCCACGACCAATTCAGACTCAGGTTCTGCTGCTATCATCAAAGTCATATTTAAGGTGGATGGCAAGGAGGCAGAAGTCCTTTCAATTTCCTACACACTTCGCCAAGAAGTGGACAATATTGGACAGCCATCCGGCGAAGTTAAAGGCGGATTTATCAAGGTATCACTCGGTACATTGGGCGCACCGTCGCGTTTTGCTTGGGCGATTACGCCTGACATGCGAAAATCCGGTGAAATCGACTTTATCGGTTCGAACGGTCAGACCGTCAAAACCCTCAAATTTGAAGATGCTTACTGCATAGCTTACACCGAAGATTACGAAGCCTTCACAGGCAGTAAATCCGGCAAAGTCATCATCAAAGACGGCGCAAAAGAACACCTTACCCTTTCCGTAAGAAAAATTTCGATAAATGGAGAATCACACGAAAATACTTGGATTTAAAAACGTAGCACGGTGCTTCCAGCCCGTGTCCGCATTCCTTAGAGCATGTTTATTTTTTTTCAAATAGAAAAAATAAACATGCTTTTCTGCATACGTGAGGCACGGACTGGAAGTGCCGTACTACGTTTTACCAATTTTTCCCTTATAAAAAGTGTGGTTCTTTGACAAATCCAGTGAAGTGAATGAAAATTTGGGCGTATCCCCCTCCTTATCAGTCGGGGGTCGGGCTATCCGGCACTCTCTCCACTCCGCTATCGCTCCGTTACGTTCAAACAACACCTACTATCCCTTACGCAAGGGACGAACAATCGCGAGGCAGAAAAACCAACAATCACAGGATTTGTCAAAGAATCAAAAGTGTTTACATTCAATAAGAATAAAGAATGTATTGGTGAACATTCGGCAGAACGCTGTCGCTATTCTTTGACAATAAAATGAACGCTTATTAGAAGATAAATCTGATGATAAATAGTTGGTAAATCATTTAAAACCAAATTTATACATCAGTGAAATTTTCTTCATAAAAAGTGTTTACATTTAATAAGAATAAAGAATGTATTAGTGAACATTCGGCAGAACGCTGTCACTATTCTTTGACAATAAAATGAACGCTTATTAGAAGATAAATCTGATGATAAATAGTTGGTAAATCATTTAAAACCAAATTTATACATCAGTGAAATTTTCTTCATAAAAAGTGTTTACATTTAATAAGAATAAAGAATGTATTAGTGAACATTCGGCAGAACGCTGTCACTATTCTTTGACAATAAAATGAACGCTTATTAGAAGATAAATCTGATGATAAATAGTTGGTAAATCATTTAAAACCAAATTTATACATCAGTGAAATTTTCTTCATAAAAAGTGTTTACATTTAATAAGAATAAAGAATGTATTAGTGAACATTCGGCAGAACGCTGTCGCTATTCTTTGACAATAAAATGAACGCTTATTAGAAGGTAAATCTGATGATAAATAGTTGGTAAATCATTTAAAACCAAATTTATACACCAGTGAAGTTTTCTTTATAAAAAGTGTTTACATTTAATAAGAATAAAGAATGTATTAGTGAACATTCGGCAGAACGCTGTCGCTATTCTTTGACAATAAAATGAACGCTTATTAGAAGGTAAATCTGATGATAAATAGTTGGTAAATCATTTAAAACCAAATTTATACACTGATGAAATTTTCTTCATAAAAAGTGTTTACATTTAATAAGAATAAAGAATGTATTAGTGAACATTCGGCAGAACGCTGTCGCTATTCTTTGACAATAAAATGAACGCTTATTAGAAGATAAACCTGATGATAAATAGTTGGTAAATTATTTAAAACCAAATTTATACACCGGTGAAATTTTCTTCATAAAAAGTGTTTACATTTAATAAGAATAAAGAATGTATTAGTGAACATTCGGCAGAACGCTGTCGCTATTCTTTGACAATAAAATGAACGCTTATTAGAAGATAAACCTGATGATAAATAGTTGGTAAATTATTTAAAACCAAATTTATACACCGGTGAAATTTTCTTCATAAAAAGTGTTTACATTTAATAAGAATAAAGAATGTATTAGTGAACATTCGGCAGAACGCTGTCGCTATTCTTTGACAATAAAATGAACGCTTATTAGAAGGTAAATCTGATGATAAATAGTTGGTAAATCATTTAAAACCAAATTTATACACCAGTGAAATTTTCTTCATAAAAAGTGTTTACATTTGATAAGAATAAAGAATGTATAAGTAAATAAGTGGAATGACTACTAAGTACTCACTTAGGTGAATATCAAGCATAATTAATAAATTAATCTTTTATAAACCAATAAATTTAAATAATCATGGCAGTAATTAAAGCAAATTTTAAAGTAGACGGACAAGACAATGAAGTCGTAGCAATGTCCTATTCATTTGACCAAAATGTAGACAACATCGGTCAGCCCGCAGGCGAAGTTCGCGGCGGTATCATCAAAGTATCGCTCGGCACACTTGGCGACGCAAAACGATTCGGTTGGGCAGTCACTTCTGATATGAAGAAAAGCGGCTCTATTGAGTTCACAGACTCTAAAGGGCAAGTCCTCAAAACACTCAAATTTGTAGATGCTTATTGTGTCGGTTACACTGAAGATTATGAAGCATTTTCAGGCGGTACAGACACAGGAAATGTCACCATCAAAGACGGTGCAAAAGAACATCTTACCTTATCTTGCAAAGAGATTTCGGTAGCCGGTGAAACACATGAAAATACTTGGTTGGATGCTTAATCAATCACCCCTACAAGCTCAGTAACGACCAATTTGTTACTTCATCATCGCTAATATAAAAGCCATAGCCGAATTTCGGTTGTGGCTTTTAGTTTATACAATCAGGAATTAGAAAAATAAGTTTAAATAACTGATTATCAATTAGGGAAGAAAAAGAAAATAATCTACCCGTCTGAATTGTTCTTTTTCTTATATGTTTCACTTAGTGAAAGAAAATAAATAACTTGTCCCATTATGCTTGTTCTTTTCCCTTCTAAAAAACACAAAAAATAGTTCCGTAGCTATGGCTATGCAACGATTTTTTGAATTCTTTAGAAGAAAAAATTACGGCGCATTATGAAACAATTTATTTAATTTCTTTCACTAAATCTTCCTTACGTAGCTCGGCTATGCGCGTCAAATTTAGCCAAACATATAAAAAAAATAACTTCTTCATTTGGGGTAGATTATTTTCTTCCTCTTCCATTACCCAATGTCCAAAGAACGTGGCGCAGGACAAAAGTAAAACATCGGACAAAAAAAATCTACCAACCAACTCAATAATCATAATTATCAATCATCCAAGCGATTGTAATCTCGTATGTACCACCGAGTTTGTACAATTCAGAGAAAAAGTGCGTATAACTTGCCCCGATACGAATCGCGCTATCGCGGGTATCGCGTGCAAAACTACTGTTGAAAGGAGCTATCCCGCCGAGACTGAAGGACATCGACTGATTGGTCATACTACCACCGATACCAAACCAAAATTGCTCAATAGGCTGTGCCTCCAGACGCATGTCCATATGTAAGGGGGTATTAGGGGTATAATTCAACATCATTGTAGGTCTGAAAAGTATCTTATTGAAACTCCCAAATTGCGCCCCTGCAATGGCATAATAATGTTGTACACGGTCAATACGTACATTTCTGCCATCATCCGTTACATTAAAATTGATGCCTGCCACTTGTGGAACCGATAAACCGACATAATAGCCTTTTCGGCCACCATAGCGGTAGTCCGTTTGCTTTTTGTAACGACCATAAACAACACCCATTCCGGCATCAAAAGTCATACTTGATGCGTTGATATTACTCACATATTGGTCGGGCGAAGTGAGGTTGTTAGTATTCAAATTGAAGGCAACCAAACCAAGGTTCATACCCACCGATAAGAAGGATAAATGACTGTAACTATCACTTAGTGGTACTTGATGGGCAAATTGACCATAAAAACCATAAGTTTTGAGTGGGTCAATATCGTCCATGACGAAATCAAAACCTACACGCGTTTTTCCAAAGCCTTCCCAATTGCTCCAATCGGGCAGCCAACTACTCATCTGTACAAGCGTTGTCTTGGGCGCGAAATCAAAGCCCGACCATTGCGAACGGTAAGTGGTATTGACAAATAAACTATAATCATTGAACATAAATTCGGGACGATATGCTGCCGGATTGATAAGCGTAATGTTATCATCAATGAGTGAAAATAGGGGTTCTTGTTGGGCAAATACCGATGAACCAATGCTAAGTGATATTATAAAAACCAGTAATCGTTTCATTATTTTTATTTAAGTAAATTTAGTGATTGGTTTATTGAGTTTGTAAAGTTCATGTAGTTGAAGTTTTTTTAGCAAAAAACACAAAAAACACACTTCATTTTTAAAGTTTTACAGTTTGGAATAAACTCAATAAACTTTACAAACTCAATAAACCAATTACTATTCACTAATCAATTATAAATACTCTTCCTTTAAGTGTTGGGATTTCCGTTACGTTCAGTTCCAAAATATAATAATATGCACCGTGTGGTACTATTCTTCCATTTCTAAAGCCGTCCCACGGGTCAGTGTTGGAGTAGGGTTGGGCGTAATAAACGCGCTCTCCCCAACGATTATACACCGATAGTTCATTTTGTGGGAAATTCTCGATACCTTCTACCTGAAATGTTTCATTATCACCATCACCATTTGGCGAGATAATATCCGGCACGATGACGCCTTTAATCGGAATGACAGTTATAGTTTGTGTGGCTTCGCAACCATCGAATGTCGTAGCGGTTACGGTGAAAATGGTTTCTTCTGTCACCAAAATCTCGACTACACTACAATTGTCATTACATTCCAAATCAAACATTGGCGACCAAGTATAATTTGCACCATCTGGCAGCATGACGGTTTCAGGATTACCATTTAAAATATAGAGCGTATCGACAAGTGGGAAGCTAAATTCTTCGTCCGTAAGAATAGATGCCGTGCTACTTGCTTCGCAACCCTGAAGGTCTTGAATGACAATGGTATATGTACCACCTGCCAGTCCTTCAAACAGACTATCAGCTTGAAATGTAATACCATTATCAATACTATACATATATGGCGACTCGCCGCCACTGCCTGTGATGGCGAGCGTGCCATCTGCACTGCTACAAGTATTTGGTGTAGTTGCGATATTATCAATGAGGACATCCGAATTGGAGTCAATCGTGACACCGCCTGTTGCTGTACAGCCGTTGGTATCCTGTACGGTTACGTTGTATTGACCTGGATTTAAGCCGCCAGCAGTTCCACTTGTTTGCGCATTGGCATCATCCCATTGATAGGTGTAATCGCCTGTACCGCCCGATGCTGTTACGGTAGCTTGACCGTCGCCACCGATACAAGATGCACCGCCTCCAGTGAGGGAGAGTTCCAGCATTGCTGGGTCAAGGAGTTGTACCATGCTATCCAAGGCACATCCATTGGCATCATTGATTAATAGCTCGTAAGTTCCTGCCGTTAGCCCATCAAAAGTGGAGGAGGATTGCAAATCAACTCCATTGATGCTATACATCAAAGGTGGAGTGCCTCCGGTTGTAGAAATTGTGATGCTACCATCGTCAGTACCATTACATGAAGGCGAATTTAAGTCAATAAGGTCAATCGCAAAACTATCACCGCTTTCAATTTCCCACATACAAGTTGCGTCGTTGAAGGTTGTTGTTTGCCAACATTCTAAATCTGTTGGTTCTGGTTCTTGTTCGCCGGAAGTTATCCAAGCGCAAGTTGCATCATCGAACGCTGTCGTTTGCCAACACTCTAAGTCGGTTGGTTCAGGTTCTTGTTCGCCGGAAGTTATCCAAGCACAAGTTACGTCATCGAAGGTTGTTGTTTGCCAACATTCTAAGTCGGTTGGTTCTGGGTCTTGTTCGCCGGAAATTATCCATGCGCAAGTTGCGTCATCGAAGGTTGTTGTTTGCCAACATTCTAAGTCGGTTGGTTCTTCGGGTAATAGGCATGAACCATCGTCTTGTGTTGCGTCTGGATTATAATTAGTGGCACATGGATTTGTACAACCTAAAATTACGTCTTCAACACATGCGCAGTTAACTTCATCTAATAATGTACCGTCTGGACAATTGGAAACATTGACTGCCATACAAGTTACATCATCAAAAGAGTCGTCAGTGAACTCGCAGCCGTCATCTATTGGGTCTTGTTCGCCGGAAGTTATCCATGCACAAATTACGTCATCGAACGCTGTCGTTTGCCAACACTCTAAATCTGTTGGTTCTGGTTCTTGTTCGCCAGAAGTTATCCATGCGCAAGTTACGTCATCGAACGCTGTCGTTTGCCAACACTCTAAATCTGTTGGTTCTGGTTCTTGTTGGCCGGAAGTTATCCAAGCGCAAGTTGCATCGTCGAAGGTTGTTGTTTGCCAACACTCTAAATCAGTTGGTTCTTCGGGTAATAGACATGAGCCGTCGTCTTGTGTTGCGTCTGGATTATAATTAGTGGCACATGGATTTGTACAACCTAAAATTACGTCTTCAACACATGTACAGTTGACTTCATCTAATAATGTACCGTCTGGACAGTTGGAAACATTGACTGCCATACAAGTTACATCATCAAAAGAGTCGTCAGTGAACTCGCAGCCGTCGTCTATTGGTTCTTGTTCGCCGGAAGTTATCCATACGCATGTTGCATCATCGAAGGTTGTTGTTTGCCAACACTCTAAGTCGGTTGGTTCCGGTTCTTGTTCGCCAGAAATTATCCATGCGCAAGTTACGTCATCAAACGCTGTTGTTTGCCAACACTCTAAGTCGGTTGGTTCTGGGTCTTGTTCGCCGGAAGTTATCCAAGCGCATGTTGCGTCATCGAACGCTGTCGTTTGCCAACACTCTAAATCTGTTGGTTCTGGTTCTTGTTGGCCGGAAGTTATCCAAGCGCATGTTACGTCATCAAAGGTTGTTGTTTGCCAACATTCTAAATCTGTTGGTTCTGGTTCTTGTTCGCCGGAAGTTATCCAAGCGCAAGTTGCATCGTCGAAGGTTGTTGTTTGCCAACACTCTAAATCTGTTGGTTCTGGGTCTTGCTCGCCGGAAGTTATCCATGCGCAAGTTGCATCGTCGAAGACTGTCGTTTGCCAACATTCTAAGTCGGTTGGTTCTTCGGGTAATAGACATGAGCCGTCGTCTTGTGTTGCATCTGGATTATAATTAGTGGCACATGGATTTGTACAACCTAAAATTACGTCTTCAACACATGCGCAGTTGACTTCATCTAACAATGTACCGTCTGGACAATTGGAAACATTGACTGCCATACAAGTTACGTCATCAAAAGAGTCGTCAGTGAACTCGCAGCCGTCGTCTATTGGGTCTTGTTCACCGGAAGTTATCCAAGCGCAAGTTGCATCATCGAAGGTTGTTGTTTGCCAACACTCTAAGTCGGTTGGTTCCGGTTCTTGTTCGCCGGAAGTTATCCATGCGCAAGTTACGTCATCAAACGCTGTTGTTTGCCAACACTCTAAGTCGGTTGGTTCTGGGTCTTGTTCGCCGGAAGTTATCCAAGCGCATGTTACGTCATCAAAGGTTGTTGTTTGCCAACACTCTAAATCAGTTGGTTCTTCGGGTAATAGACATGAGCCGTCGTCTTGTGTTGCGTCTGGATTGTAATTAGTGGCACATGGATTTGTACAACCTAAAATTACGTCTTCAACACATGCACAGTTGACTTCATCTAATAATGTACCGTCTGGACAATTGGAAACATTGACTGCCATACAAGTTACATCATCAAAAGAGTCGTCAGTGAACTCGCAGCCGTCATCTATTGGGTCTTGTTCGCCGGAAGTTATCCAAGCGCAAGTTACGTCATCGAAAGTTGTTGTTTGCCAACATTCCAAATCGGTTGGTTCTGGTTCTTGTTCACCGGAAGTTATCCATGCGCATGTTACGTCATC
>Ga0209185_1001700_pt1 | contig 17915 bp, 16 predicted proteins | sample SidtaG_2_FD_187425 | JGI IMG/M metagenome (GOLD analysis project Ga0209185, IMG submission 187425) | Marine algal microbial communities from Sidmouth, United Kingdom - Sidmouth_Asex2 metaG (SPAdes) (version 2) | ecosystem: Host-associated > Algae > Red algae > Unclassified | place: Sidmouth... | reverse complement strand
AGGGAAGAGGAAGAAAATAATCTACCCCAAATGAAGAAGTTATTTTTTTTATATGTTTGGCTAAATTTGACGCGCATAGCCGAGCTACGTAAGGAAGATTTAGTGAAAGAAATTAAATAAATTGTTGCATAATGCGCCGTAATTTTTTCTTCTAAAGAATTCAAAAAATCGTTGCACAGCCATAGCTACGGAACTATTTTTTGTGTTTTTTAGAAGTGAAACATATAAGAAAAAGAACAATTCAGACGGGTAGATTATTTTTTTCGTCTTCCCTTACCCAATTTCCCCACCAACTAATTATCTTCACCCCCATGTTAGTTTCGACCAAAACCACGCTTAATTGTAAGGGCAGATTGCTTGACCTCTCCGCTCCCATCGTCATGGGTATTTTGAACGTTACGCCCGATTCATTTTATGATGGCGGCAAGTATGGCGACCTTTCTACGACATTAAAACGTGCAGAAAAAATGCTTGCAGAAGGTGCGACGATTATTGATATTGGTGGAATGTCCTCGCGCCCGGGCGCGAAGGAAGTACCTGTAAATGAGGAAATTAAGCGTAGCATTCCCTCCGTAAAAGCGGTGCGTAAAGAATTTCCTGAAGCCTATATTTCGATTGATACGGTGTGGGCAGAGGTGGCACGACAAGCCGTAAATGCAGGCGCGGATATGGTCAACGATATTTCAAGCGGCAGCATGGATAAGGCACTCATTCCGACTATTGGAAAGCTCGGCGTGCCATACATCCTCATGCACATGCAAGGCAAACCACGAACGATGCAAACCGCTCCTCAATATGATAATGTCACGACCGATATTTTAGATTTTTTTATTCAAAAAACAAACAAATTACGCGAAAACGGCATCCACGATATTGTCATCGACCCCGGTTTTGGTTTTGGGAAAACGATAGAACATAATTATACCATTCTACGAAAAATGAAGGACTTTCAAGTCCTGGATTTACCTGTATTGGTCGGGCTTTCTCGTAAGTCAATGATTTATAAAGTCCTCGATACGACGCCCGATAAAACATTAAACGGGACAAGTGTCTTACATACCATTGCCTTGCAAAATGGCGCAAAAATCCTTCGCGTACATGATGTGCGCGAGGCGATGGAAGTGGTGCGCATAACGCAGACATTCCTGTCTGTTTAGACTCCGGTGCAGAAAGGAATGTCTGTGTTACGTTGTCAACTCAATGACCGTAATTTCGGGCCACATCCCTACCCTACCGGGAAATCCGAGGAAACCAAAACCACGATTGACGTATAAATACTGCTCTGCTTTTTCGTACAAACCCATCCAACGTTCGTAGCGATATTGCGCCGGACTCCATTTGAAGCCGGGCATATTGATGCCAAATTGGAAGCCGTGCGTGTGTCCGCTAAGGGTGAGATGAATGTGTTTTTGGTGCGGAATTACTTTTTCATCCCAATGCGTTGGGTCATGCGACATCAAGACGCAAAAATTGTCTTTTCGGCTCTTCATCAATGCTTTATCTAAGTCGCCCAGCTTCGGAAACCAACGTCCTGCGCCCCAATTTTCTACGCCAAGTATGCTGATTTGCTCGCCTTGTTTTTCGATATTCACGCTGTCGTTATTGAGCAAATTGAAGCCCATCGCTTCGTATTTCGAAAAGAAATCTTTCCAATATTCATCCGTTTTATCTTCTCGTGAATCGCGTGGTGCGCCATAGTAATCATGGTTGCCGAGTACCGCGAATTTGCCGTGTTTGGCTTTTAATTCTGCGAAAATATCTATAAAAGGATCGACTTCTTTTTTCTGCGAATTGACCAAATCGCCCGTGAACATGATGGCATCGGGTAGTTCGTCATTAATCATTTGTACACCCCGTTGCACGTCGTCGGGGCTGTCCAAGCTACCTGCATGTATATCGGAAATTTGCACGATTTTGAAGCCATTGAAAGCAGCCGGCAGGTCTTTAAAGGAAAGTTTGACGCGATTGATGGTGTAGCGATATTTGCCGCGTGTGATGCCGTAAAGCATTCCACTAAAGGGAATCGCCGCTAAACCAGCCGCCGCCAAAGTCAGAAACTTTCGACGCGAAGGCAAATATTTTCCAGATATATTTTCACCTGAAGATGAACCGCTTATCGAATCGAATAAAGCATAAAATACACGTCCGCCATCTTGCAGCATCATCAGCCCAACAAAAACCATCTTGCTGACAATCGCTGTAAAGAAGATGCCCAAATAAAAGTTGGCTGACGCGCTTCGGAAGAAACTCCCTGAGTTTAAGCCAACATACATTTGATAAAAACTAAATATTACAAATATACTTGACAGTAAATAAACGGCTTGAAAAATGCGTATATTTCGCTGATTGGTAAACAAGGACTTCAATCCAAAGTAGGTGTAAGCATCTAAAAACAGGTAAAAGGCAAACATAATGAGAATGCCCACTAATCTTTCTCGCATATTAATTTCAAATGAGTGAATAGTGAATTTTGAATATGTGAATGATAGGAATCAATGATTCCAAAGTTAGGCATTACATTCACTCTTGTATTAGACTTTAGTATCAGGAATTAAATAAATGTACATTCTTCGCGTCGTTATTTTTTCTTTAGACGAACCAAATTTGACGCGAATACTCACTATATTTAAGGAAAATTTGGTGAAGTACAAAGGAAAAAGAACAAGTCGAGAATGTACATTTATTTTGTTCCTGATACTTAGTATTAGGAATTAAATAAATATACATTCTTCGCGTCGTTATTTTTTCTTTAAACGAACCAAATTTGACGCGAATACTCACTATATTTAAGGAAAATTTGGTGAAGTGTAAAAGAAAAAGAACAAGTCGAGAATGTACATTTATTTTGCTCTGATACTAACACCAAGTAGCACGAAATTGTTATCGAATATTCGACCAAACTACCTAAGTCATGGATATACAGCTCATTTTATCTTTTCTCGGTGCATCGGTGCTGCTGGCTTTGATGCCCGGACCGGATAATATTTTTGTACTTACAGAAAGTATCACGCGCGGCGTGCGACATGGCGTAGCAATTACAACCGGCTTGGTATCAGGCGTGTTTGTGCATACGGCTGCGGCGGCTACGGGCTTGTCGCTTGTGCTGCAAAACTCGGCAGTAGCATTTCAATTAGTCAAATATTTTGGTGCGGCGTATTTGTTTTATTTAGCAATTCAAGCGTGGCGCGAACAACGTATGAAAGTCAAAATTGAAGCATCAGACGATGCAAGTTTTAATTTTGGGAAACTGTATAGTACCGGATTTTTTATGAATGTTCTGAACCCGAAAGTTTCGCTGTTTTTTATCGCTTTTTTGCCGCAATTTGTTAGTCCGCAAGGTTTTCATCCTATTGTTCAAATGTTGATTTTGGGATTGATTTTCATGGTGTCTGCTTGGCTAATTTTCGTAAGTATCGCATTGTTAGCAGGTCGATTGACGCCGTATTTGGACAATGATAAGTTTTGGAATATCACGCGGTGGCTGCGTACGGGGGTGCTGGTCGTATTGGGTGTTTTTTTGCTGCTGTAATGACTGCTTTAGCTGTCAAGTGAGTAAGGATAATATTTGTAAATTGTTGTTTTTGTTTTACTTAAAAATAAAAATACACTTGACAGCTAAAGCAGTCATTACGGAGTCGTGAACGTTTTTATCTAAAAAATCGTTAGCAATTCATTCATTAATCACAAAATTTATCATGTTTTTACCTGAATTAAAAAGTCAAGCCAACGAAGATATTTGCTTGCTCATTAAATTGGACAATCACACGCCGTATTATATTTGCGAGTGTGGTGACGCGAGTTGGTTGAGTGTGAAGGATTGTCAAAATGCTGAAGTTATTTTTATCAGTCACACGCATATTGACCATTTTGTGAATTTTGATACGATATTGAGACATCAAATTGGTATCGAAAAGAAAGTCGTGATTTGTGGACCGATGGGTATTGCAGCGCAAGTTCAATCGAAAATTAAGGCGTATACTTGGAATCTGATTGAAGCGGGGTCGATGGCTTACGAGATTCGAGAGATTATCAGTCCGCAAGAAATTCATTTATACGAAATAGAACCGCCAAAATGGGAACTTCGTAAGACGGGTATTATTCAAGAAAATACGATTTTAAAGAATGACCGCTTTCAGGTAAATTTCACGATTTTAGACCATAAGATACCCTCTATCGCGTATTTATTTCGAGAGGTTGATACAGTGAAAATTGATTTGTCGAAAGGCAGCTTTAGAGGTGGAAGTTGGGTGCGCGAATTGAAGATGGCTTTTGAGCAGAAAATGCCTGAGAATGAAGTTGTTGTAGAGGGTGTCACTTATGCCGCAGAAGACCTTTTTTATTTATTGGAAGTCAAAAAAGGGGCTTCGCTCGGCGTCATTATGGATCATGCGCCAAGTACGGAGAATCACGCTAAAATCAAAGCCTTATTTTCAGCTTGTAATAAGGTATTTATCGAAAGTTTTTACAAGTTGGAAGATAAGGAATTTGCGGAAATCAATTTTCACAGTTACTCGCAAGCCTCTGGGCGTATCATGCGTGAGTGCGGCGTAAAGGAAGCGATTCCCGTTCATTTTTCGAGGAAATATAAGTTGGAAGACATAAAATTGCTCATTCAAGAATTTGAAGAAGCGTATTCTCACTGATTCGTTTTACAATAAAAAATCACTTGCATTCAGAAGCGTATTTTAGGTTTTCGCCTAAGAGTCGCATGATTTTTTTGTCCCATTGAGCTTGTTCTTTTCTATTGATGCTATGGTTGCTTTCGCGGTCGTAGTCTTTTTGCATTTGGACTAAGGCATCCCAGTTTTTTTTGTAAATTTTATCGGCTTTGGTTTGTAGGTTGCGAGGGGTAATATTTGCGTTTTTGAGTTCTTTCCGCATTCTACGGGCATGTATTTCGGCTATGTCAAAATGCAATTGTTCGTGGCGCAAGATGTGGTCACTCGCATCTTTTTTTCTAACCCACGATCTGTGTGGCAGGAAATTACAAGTTACGATAAATTTAAATTCATTGCCCACCATATTGACATCAAAACCAACTTCGTAGGCAGTTTGTGCAGCATTATAAGAGCTGACAGGAACGCGTCCTTTGAAGTCTTTCCAGTTCAATTGATGCCCTTTACACCACTTAATTGCCGGATGTTTTGTTGCGTTTGTATCTGCATTTTTATTTATGGTAAAAGCAAATATTGACAATAAGGAAATAACAAATATAATTCTCATGTTACAATGCTTAAATGTTACAATGCTTAAATGATGAAATGTTTATTTTAGGCTCTATCACAGTCGGTGATGAGCGATACGCTATCTATTAATATGTTGCCGCGATATGGGAGGGTGCTTTCGTCTGCATAAGTGGCTTCAAATACGATGTATGTGTAGCTTTTTTGGGAGGAAAAGACGAATTGATAGTTTTTCCATTCGTAATGCTGGATGCTTGGTGATTCTGCGATAAGTTCGGTTTTTTCGCATAGTTCATTGCTCAACCAAACCCGTAGGCGAATGGGCGTGTTGTAGCCTGCATAGAAAGGCGAGCAAGCCAAATCCATCGAAAACATATAACAATGACGGCTTTTGGTGGGTTTGTTGAGACGTTGACTGATGTATTCTCGTGTATTGTCTTCGCGAGTAATCAAACCTATGTAGGTCATGCCATCGGTCGGTCGGTGGGTGACATCCCAGATGGGTTGTCCGTGTTCGTTGTTGCCGGGCATGATGTCGGGCGTACTATACAAACCACAGCCTTCCCAACCCGGAGGTATGGTGGCATCTTTTGGCGGTGCTTCAAAGGAAGCATTGTTGAGCTGGATTTGCGCTTGCACACCTATCGTCAACATGAGTATTACAGCAATGAGGGAGTAAGTTTTCATCAATTAAATTAGATACAAAAGTGTGCCAATTTTTAATACGTGGATATGGGGTGTTGGGAAATTGGGGTATTGGGTGATTAGACGACTGTGTAAAATACTGATTATCAGCAAATTAAATTATATTGATTTTCTTTCAATAAAACACCATAGGAACGCGAAAAATCTCGTGATTACTCGTTTCTTGCATAAGGGATATACTCAACTTCAAACTCAACTTCAAACTCAACTTCAAATAATTCATTCGCTTTCAGCGAATTATGAAATACGACAATGTTGCTAAGTAGTCAGTCAAGCTAATTATTCCAATTACCTAATATCCCTAATTAGTGAAAGAAATTAAATAAGATGTCCCATAATGCGAAGTATTTTTTTGTCTAAGGATTTTTTGAAAGCCGCACATAGCCTTAGCTACAGCCTGTCCCGAACCCCGATTCGGGATAAGGATTTCAAAGGATTCTTAGACGGAAAAAAGACGAGTATAATGGCACATGTTATTTAATTTCTTTCACTTACGTAGCTCGGCTATGCGCGTCAAATTTAGCCAAACATATAAAAAAAATAACTTCTTCATTTGGGGTAGATTATTTTCTTCCTCTTCCCTTACCTGATGCCCCGATCAACTAATTACCTGGCAGTTTCAAGTCCTTTAATTCCTCGCTTGTTTGATGCAATTTTCCTTTACAATATTGAATCAACTCGGTTGCTCGCTTCATCTTTTCAGATAGCTCATCCATGCCAATCGTCTCATTTTCAAGACCATCAATAATGTTTTGTAATTCTGTTATCGCTTCTTCGTACTTCATTTTAATGCTACAATGTTGTAATGCTACAATGCGATAATGTTACAATGCGATAATCTTTTTAAATAAATAAATTGAATTTTGAATGAATGAATGAAAGTGGGGTCGGTTGATTCATTCATTCAAAATTCAAAATTCATTCATTTATTGTCATTGTCGCATTACAGCATCACAGCATTGTAGCATTAACACCCTACCAACGAATCATGGCTGCGCCCCACGTAAATCCGCTACCAAATGCGGCAAGGCAGACCAAATCTCCGTCTTTTATAAGTCCTTTTTCCCAGGCTTCGCATAGTGCGATGGGAATGGATGCGGCGGTGGTATTGCCGTATTTTTGAATATTATTATAAACACGTTCGTCTTCAAAACCAAATTTGAGTTGAATCATTTGTGTGATTCGTAAATTGGCTTGATGCGGAATGAGCATATTGATGTCGTCAGCTGTACATCCAACGGCTTCACAGGCTTCTTCGATGGCAGCCGGAAATTTTTCGACGGCATGTTTGAAGACATAACGCCCGTTCATATGCGGATAAATAGCTTCTTTGTCGAGCATTTCCTGAGTGAGGTGCATACCGCCGAGGTCTGGTTCATTGGGGTAATCCAAGCCGCCTTGGTCTTTCAAAAATGCGCCGCCATGCGTACCCGGATTGAAAAACGCGAGGTGTTCGGCGTATTCTCCGTCGGCATGTAGATTGGTCGTCAGAATGCCTTTGGTTTCATCTTCAGTGGCTTGAAGAACTACTGCGCCTGCGCCATCTCCGAAAATAACCGACACATTTCGTCCGCGTGTCGTGAAGTCCAAACCTGCCGAGTGTACTTCCGCACCTACGACCAAGATATTTTTGTACATGCCCGTTTTGATGTACTGGTCGGCAACCGAAATGGCATAAATAAAGCCCGTACATTGCGTCCGAACATCCAAACAACCAATGCCTTTGATACCCAAATGTCGCTGTAATAAAACTCCACTACCGGGGAAATAATAATCAGGACTCAAGGTCGCAAAAACGATAAAATCAATGTCTTGTGCCGTCAATCCGGCTCGTTCGATAGCGATTTTGGCAGCTTCGGCTGCCAATGTAGAGGTCGTCTCTTTGTGCTTTTCTACGTACCTGCGTTCCTCTATCCCCGTTCGTTCGACTATCCATTCGCTAGTCGTATCCATCAATTTGGTCAACTCCTCATTGGTAACTATTCTTTCAGGTACGAAAAATCCGATACCGGCAATTTTAGCATTCATATCTTTTGTGTTTTAATTTACTTAGTACATTGTTTATTAAATTTCTTATCGTTTTTGACGTTTATTTTGAAATGAATCGACCCAAAAATGACGCGAATACTTACTGTATTTAAGGAGTTTTTTGGGGAAGAGCCGTTTTAAAAGAAATATTCAAAAACGTAAAAAAATTTATTAAACAATGTACTTAGTGAAAGAAATTAAATAAGATGTCCCATAATGCGAAGTGTTTTTTTTGTCTAAGGATTTTTTGAAAGCCGCACATAACCTTAGCTACAGCCTGTCCCGAACCCCGATTCGGGATAAGGATTTCAAAGGATTCTTAGACGGAAAAAAGACGAATATAATGGCACATGTTATTTAATTTCTTTCACTAAGGGAAGACGAAAAAAATAATCTACCCGTCTGAATTGTTCTTTTTCTTATATGTTTCACTAAATTTTCCTTACGTAGCCCAGCTATGTGCGTCAAATTTAGCCAAACATATAAAAAAAATAACGGCTTCATTTGGGGTAGATTATTTTCTTCCTCTTCCCTAAACAAACATGAAGCAAAGTTAATTAATGTTTGGTAAAAAGCAGCAAAAATGCATAAAAAGGAAAGCTATCAGGCGAAGCACTTATGTTTTCTGTCAAGAATTAATGGTCAGACTGGTTTTGAGGTTTCAAATTTAAGTAGATTGAGCCTTTTGCACATAAAACAAACCCAGTAAAATAATACCACCACTGATAGCATGATATACTTCCAATCGTTCACTAAAAAACACTGCAAAAACGGCAGTCGCGAGCGGTACGACGTTGATAAAAAGTCCGGCATTCGCCGCGCCGAGTTGTTGTACACCATTATTCCAAAAAAGGTAAGCCACACATGTTCCCAATAAACCTATCCCAACAACAGATAACCAAAAATCAAAGGCAATAACAGGCGGTGTATTCATCCCCAATATAGGCAACAGCAGGATAAAACCAAGCAAACACATTGCATTGGTCAGGAAAGTAAAAACAAGATTGCTGTGTGCAGCAGCATATTTTTTTATCCAAACATTTTGCAAAGCAAATAGGAGATTGGCGCACATAATGAGCAAGTCACCCATCGACCATTTTAATTGCAATAATTGGTCGGGTCTGCCTTTTGACAACAAAAACAATACGCCTATAAAGGCAATGACGACGCCTATTTTTTGTCGCTTATGTATTGCCGTTTTTAGTATCCAATGGCTTGCCAACAGCGTAGTCGCAGGCGCAAGCCCGATGATTAGTGCTGCATTGAGCGCAGAAGTATAACGTAATCCTAAAAAAAAGAGGACATTGAACCCAAAGATGCTTACAAAACCCACCAACACAATTCCTTTCCAACCTTTTTTGATTTCTTGAAATGATAAGCTCTTTAGATGACGTACTTGTAACAAAAAAAGAAAACCAACGCCAAATAAATATCGCCAAAATCCCGCCTCAATAAAGTTGACATAACGCAACATGATTTTTGCCTCATGGAAATTCAAGCCCCAAAATATAGCCGCACCCAAAAGCAGGAAAACCGCAGGATTTACTTTTTGTTTTGTCTTCATTTATTCTCGTTCCTATCTGATAAGTAGTGGGACAAAAATAGGCTTAGTGAAAGAAATTAAATAACATGTGCCATTATACTCGTCTTTTTTCCGTCTAAGGGAAGACGAAAAAAATAATCTACCTGTCTGACGCGACCTATTTTTAGAATGGGTACAATGTAACATTTTTAAAATATTTACGTTTAATAAAATGTAAGTAATTCACTCATAATCAAATATTAGTATACCTAAATGTCTTCTAATAAAAACACCAATAAGGTAGAAGAAATTCGTAGAAATAACACCTTAGACGATACCGATAAACAATCCAAAATTGAGCTCAGGTATCAGGCACTTTTTCATAATACGATTGACGGTATTTTTATTTATAATTATGAAAAAGAAGCGGCTGTAGATTGTAATAAGGCTGCTCTGAAAATACTTGGATATGAGCTTAGGGAAGAACTTTTAGGTCAGACTCGTTTTGATTTTGTCCCAAAAACTTCAGAGTACTTTCCCGGACTGGATTTGCACGAAATCACGAAGGGAGACGGCGCGCGAGTGATGAATGGTGAATCTTTTGGTACAAAGGGGGTTTTCATCGGAAAAAATGGTAAAAAAGTTTTGGTGAAAGCCAATGTAGTGCCTACGTTTTATGAACACGGAGAGGCGTTCATTATCTTTCAGGATGTCACGAGTAAGGTGCTGGCTAAAATCGCCAAAAAAGAAAGTGATAAAAGGTACCGCGACATTTTTGCCAACTCTCACGAAGCCATTGTTTATATTGACATCAAAACCCAAACACCAATTATTTGCAACGATAATGCCTTGACAGTGTTTGGTTTATCTTCATTAGAAGAATTGAAAAAAATGAAGCCGCAAGACTTTCTCACACAAGTACAAAAAGAAGGAGTAAATGCTATAAGATACTTCAAAAAATCAGTCATGCGAGCTATTCGTGATGGTCGAGTAGAGATTTCATTTTGGTTAAAAAAGAAAAATAATGAAAAAATCCGCGTCAATTGCGTAATGATTGCCGACAAAAGCGACCCAAAACACCCAAAAGTCATTACATTCATTCGTGATATTACCAAATTACATCACGTACAGCAAGAGCTCACCAAAAAAAACGAAGAACTCCAACGCTACATTACGTCCAATCTACAATTGGAGAATTTCGCCTACTTTGCCTCTCACGATTTGCAGACGCCCTTGCGCTCAATTGTTAGTTTTACACAGTTGCTTCAAAGAAGTTTGCAAGGCCGAACCACCAACGAAGAGCAAGAATACATGGAGTTTATCACCTCTTACGGCAAAAATATGAGCCATCTTATCAATGATATTCTCTCTTATTCTAAGGTCGATTCTACTGACGCAAATGCAGTACAAGTCAATCTCTCATCCTTGCTCGAAAATCTGATTGGTAGTATAAAATCCACTATCAAAGAAAAAAACGCGAACATTGAACTAAAAAATATTCCTGAAAATATCGTAGCAGATTTCAGGAAAATTCAACAAGTTTTTCAAAACCTACTTACTAATGCACTAAAATTCAACCAACAAGACATCAGTCCTAAAATTATTATTTCATGTATCGAAAAATCAGACCACTGGCAATTCTCCATTAAAGATAATGGCATCGGTATCGCCCCCGAATTTCAAAAAAAGATATTCGGGATGTTCAAACGCTTACACAATCCACATCAATACGAGGGGACAGGTATCGGCTTGGCATTGGTAAAAAAAATCATCGAACAACATCAAGGCAATATTTGGGTAAAATCTGAAATCAATCAAGGCGCAGATTTCTTCTTTACAATTCCTAAAATAAACTCCAATAATTGATGCGAGCTGGTCGAGATGGGTTCGTAAATGGCAAGCTCGCCCAATTCTTGTTCGAGTGTCCCAATATTCAAGTCTTTCAGCAAAGCCATCAGCGCAATATGCCCTGTGACTACCCAAGTCGCGCCCATTCCGCAAGCAGCATATTCACTGTATTTTGTGCAAATTTTGCCGCCCAATCGCGCCCGTCCTTCAACGATATGGACATGAATATTTTTTACTCTTAAAAAATAAGGGATGAAAAGATAATAAGTGAAAGAAAATAAATAACTTGCCCCATTATACTTGTTCTCTTCCCTTCTAAGGTTCTGCTGAAATAAGGATATTTTTAAATTATTTTATGATAAAAAATATCTATAAATAATTCATTTTTAATAATAAATAAATTAAAAAATAATTTTAATTAATTAAAAAATGGCTATATTTCAGTGCGACCTTAGAAGAAAAAATTACGGCGCATTATGGAACAATTTATTTAATTTCTTTCACTAAACCTTACATCTTCACGCCCTTATCGAAATTTATCCACAAAAAAATTACACCTTGCTTTACTTTAATTCGGCAAAAAGATCTGCGTTTATCCGTTATATCTACCAAATCCGTATTCTATTTTGTATCAACGACCACTTCCGTTGCCTCGCCTATTTTCGTGTTTTCGTAAAACTCTACGTGTAATTTTTTCAAGCGATTTTCGACTTGTTTGAGGGAGAGATTTCCGGCGAGTTTGCCGTCTCTGGCAACAGAAAATTTACCACTTTCTTCCGAAACGATGAGGGCGAGTACTTCGGTAGTTTCCGTCACACCAACGGCTGCACGGTGGCGTAAACCCAGCCAATCCGGAAGGTTGGGATTGTCAGAGACGGGCAGAACGCAGCTCGCCGAGTGTATTTTATTACCATTGATAATGACCGCACCATCGTGTAGCGGACTTTCTTTATTGAAAATACTTTCGAGCAATCGAGAGGAAATATCAGCATCCAAAACGACGCCCGAATTGGCAAAACTCTCCACATTGTTATCACGCGAAAAGAGGATAAGCGCGCCCGTTTTTTCCTGTGCAAATCGCTGTATGGCACGAAGGATACTTTGAATATTGGCGTCATTATCTTTCACTTCCCATTCTCTGCCTATCAATCTGCGGATAAAATTTTCGCGCCCCGCAAGCGTACCACGCCCGACGACTATCAAAAATCGCCGTGCTTCGGGCTGAAATACTATCAATAAGGCAATCAACCCCAAACTCACAAAACCACCCAAAATGGTCGATAACATGCCCATTTGCAAGTAGCTGACCACATTGGAGGCAATGAACAAAAACGCCAAACCAATCACAATATTAAACGCCAAACTCCCTTTGAGCAGTTTGTATATTTGATAAATCAGAAAACCAACTACCAAAACATCCAAAATATCCCAAAAGGTAACATCGAGAAAGCCAATCTTGAAGAGGAGGTTTGTAGAGTTTATGAAGTTTATAGGGTTTACTAAGTTCGCAGAGTCCGTAAACCCTATGAACTCAGTGAACTTAATAAACTCTATAAACCTAGTAAACTCTATAAACTTCATAAACTATATAAACTAATAACTAACATTCATTCCAAAATTATAAAACATAAAGCTCAGAATATCAGCGCGTTCTGCGATGGTTTGTTCGGTAGATTTTCCTGCGCCGTGTCCGGCGTTGACATCTATCCGAATCAGGACGGGATTTTCGCCCTGATGTCCGTCTTGCAAAGCAGCCGCAAATTTGAAGGAGTGCGCCGGAACGACTCTATCATCGTGGTCTGCCGTGATGACCAAGGTAGCAGGATACGCCGTACCAGCCTTTATATTGTGAACGGGAGAATAACCCAATAAGTTGCGGAATTGCTCCTCACTTTCTTCGCTTGTGCCGTAATCACCAGCCCAAAATTTGCCAATCGTAAACTTGTGATAACGCAACATATCCATCACACCCACGCCCGGAATAGCGACTTTGAAAAGGTCGGGACGCTGCTGCATACACGCACCTACGAGCAAGCCACCATTCGAGCGACCTTCTATCGCCAGCTTCTCTTTTGAAGTATAATTATTGGCAATTAGGTATTCGCCTGCACTAATAAAATCGTCAAAAACATTTTGCTTCTTGAGTTTTGTGCCGGCTTCATGCCATTTTTTGCCGTACTCTCCCCCACCCCGAATATTCGCAACAGCATAGATACCGCTATTTTCGTATAAAATAATATTCCCAATCGAAAAACTAGGCAAAATACTAATGTCAAAACCACCGTAACCATATAATATAGTCGGATTATTTCCGTCCAACTTGATGCCTTTTTTGTGGGTGATGAACATCGGGATTTTTGTGCCGTCTTTACTATCGTAAAACACCTGTTTGGTCACATAATCATCCGGATTAAAATCAATTTTAGAGGCTTTGAATAGTTCTGTTTTTCCTGTCGCAACATCGTATTTATACTTTGCACTCGGCTGTGTAAATGACGTGAAAGAGTAAAACGCAGTACTTTCTTCGCGCTTGCCGGAAAAGCCGCTGACCGTACCAATACCCGGCAATTTCAAGTCGCCTTCGTACACCCCTTTTTCTGAAAAAATCTTGACCAAGCTACTTGCATCCTGAATGTATCGCGCCAACATTTTACCGCCAATCAAACTAATACTTTCCAATTTTTTCTCATCTTCAGGAATGAGTTCTTTCCAGTTTTTTTCGCTTGGATTATTGGAATCAATCAATAATACGCGCATGTTTGGAGCTTCGTGATTGGTCATAACGACGAGTTGGTCGCCAAAATTATCCATCACCCAAAAATCATGGTCAAAGGTTTCAACTATAGGTCTAAATTTCGCATCCCCTTTTTTTGTATCTTTAAAAAACAAGGCATTACCACTTGCGGATTCAGAAGCATACAAAGTCTCAAAACGTTCATCTTCGGTTGTATTTATGTTAAAATTGCGTTCGGGGTTTTCCTCATCCTTGTGAATCAATTTATCATCTGCCTGTGTAGTGCCTACCTTGTGATAATAGACTTGGTGCAAGTCCGTTTTGTCGGAAAGTGCGCCACCCTCTTCCGGCTCGTTGTAACGGGCATAATAAAAACCATTGCCTTTCCAAGCCATACTCGAAAATTTAATCCATTGCAATTTATCATCAAGCGTTTTACCTGTTTTGAGGTCTTTAACCATCGCCGTGCGCCAGTCCGAACCACCCTCTGAAACACCATAAGCAAGGTAGCGACCATCTTTGGAAAAGCTAAACCCTGCAAGCGAAGTAGTGCCATCTTCCGAGAAAGTATTTGGATCGAGCACAACACTTGGTTCGGCATCCAAATCGTCTTGTACGTAGAGTACGCTATGGTTTTGTAAGCCGTCGTTTTTGAAAAAATAATACTTACCACTCTCTTTAAATGGCGTCGAATATTTTTCGTAATTCCAAATTTCGGTCAGGCGTTTTTCGATGGCACTGCGGTAAGGAATTTTATCCAAATAACTAAATGTTACCTCGTTTTGTCGGCGCACCCAGTCCTTGGTTTCGGCACTATTATCGTCTTCGAGCCAGCGATAAGGGTCAGCTACTGCTGTTCCAAAATAGTCTTCTACGACAGTTCCTTTTTGAGTGTCGGGATATTTAAGTTTTGCCATTGGTTCAGCTTTCACATTATCTATTCTAACGGGGTCTTTTTGTGCCATTTTCGTACACGAAAAAACGAAAATCGCTAACAAGGCTAAAGGAAATATTTTTTTCATAATATTATTTTTAAAATGAGTAAATGAAAAAAAACCACTAAGCGCACTAAGGACACTAACTTCGAACTAATGCAGAGGGCACTAAAAACCAATTAACTAATTGATAATAAATGACTTATATAACCTTTGTTCACTTTCGCGTCAATTCGACTTTCGTGTCCTTTGTGCGCTTAGTGGTTCATTTTTTTACTAACCATTTATTCAATTTCCATCCCTAAATTGTAAAACATAAAGCTCAACACATCTGCCCATTCTGAAATGGCTTGTTCGGTATTGGCTGGGCGGTGTCCGGCATCTTTCATGACTCGAATAAGGATGGGATTTTCGCCCTCGTGTGCCGCCTGAATTGCCGAAATAAACTTATACGAATGTGCAGGTACTACGCGGTCATCATGGTCGCCTGTTGTGACGAGTGTAGCGGGATAGGCTGTCCCCGGTTTGGCATTATGCACCGGCGAATAACTGAGTAGATAGCGCAATTGTTCTTCACTGTCTGCACTCGTACCGTAATCATTGGACCACGCACCGCCAATCGTAAATGTATGGTAGCGCAACATATCCATCACGCCCACTGCCGGTAGCGCGACTTTGAATAAATCAGGGCGTTGTGTGATAGATGCACCTACGAGCAAACCGCCATTGGAGCGTCCCTGAATCGCCAATTTATCTGACGAAGTATATTTTTTATTGATTAAAAATTCGGCTGCGCTAATGAAGTCATTAAATACATTTTGCTTTTTAAGTTTTGTGCCTGCCGTGTGCCATTCTTTGCCGTACTCTCCGCCGCCGCGAATATTGGCAACGGCATAGATACCGCCATTTTCCAAAAATAGAATATTGGGCGTAGAAAAACTCGGCAAAATACTAATATCAAAACCACCATAACCATACAATAAAGTCGGATTATTGCCATTGAGTTTCAGTCCTTTTTTGTGTGTGAGAAACATCGGAATTTTTTCGCCGTCGTAGCTTTCATAAGTAACCTGTGTGGTTACATATTTATTGGCATCAAAATCAACTTTTGGTGCTTTGAAAACTTTCGATTGTCCGCCTTCTATATCGAAGGTATAGATGGTATTCGGTTGTTTGAATGACGTAAAATTATAAAAAGCGGTCTTATCATCTCGCTTGCCGCTAAAGCCGCCAACCGTACCAATATCCGGCAATTTCAATTCGCCTTCTGCCCTTCCATTTTCCGAAAAAATCTTGACCATGCTCTTGGCATCCTTGATATAGGTTGCCAATATTTTGCCGCCAACCATATCTACACTTTGCAATTTTTCTTTAGCCTCAGGAATAAGGTCACGCCAATTGCTTTGCGCCGGACGCTTCGTATCTATCTGGATGACCCGCATATTTGGTGCTTCGTGGTTCGTCATCACAACGAGTTTATCGCCGAAATTATCAATCACCCAAAAATCACTTTCATAGGTTTCAATTATTGGGGTAAAATCTTGCTGCGTTTTCTCCAAATCTCTAAAATAGAGTGCGTTACCACTTGTTGTGACGGAAGATGATAAGGTCAAAAAACGCTCGTCTTCGGTCGTTGATGTGCCGTATAAATAGTCGGGATTGGCACGATCGATAAAGACCAGCTCATCGTCGGCTTGCGAAGTCCCGATTTTGTGATAATAGACTTGGTGAAATTCGTTTTTCTCAGAAAGTTCGTTGCCTTTTGTCGGTGCTTTGTAGCGGCTATAAAAGAAACCATCGCCTTTCCACGACATGCCCGAAAATTTGACCCACTTGAGTTCGTCATTGAGCGTGCTGCCTTTTTCGAGGTCTTTTATACGCACGGTACGCCAGTCCGAACCGCCCTTCGAAGTGCTATATGCGAGGTAGCGACCGTCTTTGGAAAAACTATATCCGCCGAGTCCCGCTGTACCGTCCGAAGAAAACTTATTGGGGTCAAGTACCACTGTTGGTTTCGCCTCCAAATTGTCTTGCACATACATGACTGCGTGGTTTTGCAAGCCATCATTTTTAAAAAAATAATATTTATCATTTTCTTTGAATGGCGTACCAAATCGCTCATAGTTCCAAACTTCGGTGAGTCGTTCTTCTACCTTTTCCCGAAAAGGTATATCATCTAAATAGCTGAATGTCAAATCATTTTGACTTCTGACCCAAGATTTGGTTGCATTGCTGTTGGCATCTTCGAGCCAACGATAAGGGTCAGTTACTTTTACCCCGAAATAATCATCGACCACATCGTCTTTTTGAGTTTCGGGATACTGATACGCCGCTTCGCGTTCGGTTTGTACGCCGTTTTTTTCTGCTTGATTTTTATCCGTAATCTGATTACAGGAAAAAATAAAAATACCCACAAGGGCAAATTGAAATAGTTTTTTCATACTCTAAGTAGAATGACTAAATAATTAAACAAGTAAATAACTTGCTGATTATCAAAATTTTAATTACTTGAAATTTGTCAGTTTATTTTATCTAATTATTTATTTCGTTTTAAATTCCAAGTCACAAATTTCTTTTTTTTTAAAAAAAAGCAGTCCAAAATCATTTTTGGATTAAAATTTGGACTGTGTTAATTGATTTTTTGTTGTAGTAAATAGGATATTATAATGAACAATTTTAATATTTTTTTACGTAATTTTACAATTTATTTGACAAGTAAATAATAACTTCGTATCAGAAATTAAATAAATGTACATTCTTCGTGTCGTTATTTTTTCTTTAGACGAACCAAATTTGATGCGTCCCGAATGCTTTCGAGATAAGGGAAGACGAAAAAAATAATCTACCCCAAATGAAGAAGTTATTTTTTTTATATGTTTGGCTAAATTTGACGCGCATAGCCGAGCTACGTAAGTGAAAGAAATTAAATAAATTGTTCCATAATGCGCCGTAATTTTTTC
>Ga0209185_1001696_pt1 | contig 17933 bp, 12 predicted proteins | sample SidtaG_2_FD_187425 | JGI IMG/M metagenome (GOLD analysis project Ga0209185, IMG submission 187425) | Marine algal microbial communities from Sidmouth, United Kingdom - Sidmouth_Asex2 metaG (SPAdes) (version 2) | ecosystem: Host-associated > Algae > Red algae > Unclassified | place: Sidmouth... | reverse complement strand
GCGCTTGAGCAAAATCACTTCATCGTTAATACTTTTTATAAGGGAACAACCATTACAATAAAGTATTACCTTGAATTGATATCGCTCAAGCGCTCTGAAACGAGCATTTTGATTGGTAACGGGTATATAACTGTATACATTTAATTATCACTATTAGGGATTGATTTATTCATGTTGACCACGAAGACCTTAGCTTTTTCACTAACTTTTACGCTTTTTACAAACATTACTTACGCCAAACCAATTAACGTTGAAGAACAACGAATCGAAAAAGCTGTGAAAGTAATGCCAAAGGTTACAACTGCGTTGTCCTATCGTGTTTCTCTATTCAAAGAACAAATTCAAAAAGCCCGCAACTTAACGGCATTAAGTCAATTATCTATCAGACATGGTAAAGCTTTGTGGCATGGTGCTAAGCATTACTTAAAAAACACCGATAGTTATGATGACCGGCCTTTATATTGGGCTAGGCTTCAAATGACTAAAGCGATAAAGCAAACAGATACCTATAAAGAATCATTACCTGATCAACAACAAAAATTATTATGGCAGTTTGAATTATATTCTCGTGGTAAAACTGATGTAACCTATGATAGAAATACCAATAAAAAAATATTAATCACCGGATTTGATCCCTTTTTACTTGATAAGAATATTAAACAAAGTAACCCTTCTGGGGTAAGTGCACTTATTTTAGACGATTTAGTGATCAGTACAAAAAGCACGAGTGCTGAAATTGAAACCTTAATTTTACCTGTACGTTTTGCTGATTTTGACCAAGGCATGATTGAAGAACTACTAACCCCATATTACCGAAGTAAAGCCGTTGATATGATCATAACCATAAGTATGGGCAGAAGTAGCTTTGAATTAGAGCGCTTTCCTGGTTTGAGAAGAAGTTCAACTGCACCAGATAATTTGAATGTTTTAACAGGAGCTACTAAAGAAAGCCCTTTATTACCTGTGTTACACGGGAGTAAACTTAAAAGTTCTGAATTTTTAGAATTTACGCTACCAGCTGATGCAATGAAAATAGCAAAAGGCTTTTTTCCTATTAAAGACAACCGAATTGTATCGACATTAAATGGTACATTTAAAGTTAATGCACTTGCTGAATTATTAAATGAAGTATCTGTGCAAGGCTCGGGTGGCGGATATCTTTCAAACGAAGTATCGTATCGTAGCTTGTTATTACGGGACCTTTATAGTCCGTTGCTACCGGTTGGTCATATACATACACCGAGTATTAAAGGTCATGATAGTGAAAAAATTGAGCTAATTATAGCTCAATTGAAAACCATACTCACCCAAGCTTTAACAACCTTATAGTTTAGCCGTTACTATCTACATCAATAATTAATTTTTGTCCGGGTTGCAAATACTCTTTACGGGTTAAATTATTCCACATTTCTATATTTTTAATAGAAACATTAAATTTATTAGCAATACGGGCAAATGAGTCGCCACGTTTAACTTTATAAGTAATGCTGTTAGATGCTGGTGATAGGGACGTATTCCAAATAATTAATTTTTGACCGAGCTTTAATGTTGATTTTGTAGATATTTTATTCCATTTAGCAATTTTTTTTGTACTTACATTGTATGCTTTGCTGATTTCCCATAAGGTATCGCCCGATCTAATGGTATGAACTCGTTTAGTGTTAATCGTTTTTCTAGTAGTAGATTTGGGTTTTTTAGGTAATGCTTGATCGGGGTTTATTTGTGACGTGTAAGGTGAATCATTAATTACGTAATTGCCATTTTTAGAGGCTACAGGGATCAATAAATGTTTACCTGCGCGGATCTTGTTGCTTGAAAGTTTATTGATCGTTTTTATTAATTTAATATCTAAATGAAACTTTTGAGCGATTCTTCCTAAACTATCGCCTTGCTTAATTTGATACCTTTGCCAAACCATTCGGTCTGCCTCGGGCAATAAAGCCATTCTTTCATTAAAAATAGTAATATTGTCGTTAGGCAATAAAAAACGTGTTGAAAAATTTGGGTCAGTCGCCCATTGATTAAACCCGGGGTTTAACGCTTTAAATTTATTTAGCGGTAAATTAGCTAAATTTGCTGCTACCGATAAGTCAATTTGTGATCCAACATCAACAATTCCTACTACTTTTTTATTAGCAATTGGATGAAGAGCGATCTTATATTTTTCAGAATGTTGAATAATGTCAATAACGGCTAATAATTTAGGTACATAATCACGAGTTTCTTTAGGAAGCTCTAATTCCCAATAGTGAGTTGGCCTATTTTTACGGGCATTTTTACGCACTGCACGTTGTACACGACCTTCGCCTGAATTATAAGCGGCTAAAGCAAGCATCCAATCGCCATCAAAAAATTTATGTAAATATTTTAAATATTCGATGGCACTGTCGGTTGAAGCAACAACATCACGCCTACCGTCGTACCACCAATTTTGTTGTAAGCCAAATTGTTTTCCAGTAGCCGACACAAATTGCCATAACCCTGAAGCATTAGCACTTGAGCGAGCATGAGGGCTGAACGCACTTTCAACTAAGGGAAGTAATGCGATTTCAAGTGGAATATCATTTTCATCTAGTTTTTCAACGATATAAAATAAAAATGGCTCTGCACGTTTAAGTAAATTATTTAATGCGTTAGGGTTTTTTAAATAAATATTTCTGTGTTTGATCACATTTTCATTGATGGGAATGTCTAAACTAAGATTATTTTTAATCCTATCCCAAACATTTACATATTCAATTTGTAATGATTTATCTGCTATGTATTTAGGAACATTGTTATCTGTTTTAACTTGATTAGCTGCTTTAACATTACCGGTTTGAAGTTCTTTAATTAATAAACGATGAATGTCTGAGGGTTTTGCTGCGTTTTTATTTGTATTATTGTTAACTTGTTGAGAAGAAGGGGTGTTTTGACACCCCACAAGCGCTATTGATAAAGCCAATGAGAGAGAAATATACTTCATGAAAAGTTCTATTCGTTAAATATGGCGTAAGTGTTACTTATTTAAAATATGAATACAACTAACAGCCTGTAAGAAATTATTTTTCAGTAATTTAATACCTTCTTATGTGGGGTTAAAAATTATCTTTCCATTTTCTTAATTCAGTAAAAGTTGATAATTCATCATCTAACTGGTGATTACTGTAAGTTATGACACTTTGCTTAATATTGTAGTCAAAACAGCGTAGAAATGGGTTGATTTTCTTTTCGGTGCAAATAGAGCTAGGAATACTAGACTGATTTTTATCTCGTAATTTTTTTACGTAGTTATAGTAATTAATGAGTTCTTCATTAGTGGGATCTACTGTTAACGCAAAGGCTAAATTAGCAATTGTGTATTCATGCGCACAATAAACGCGTGTTTTTTCAGGTAAAGTGGCTAAGAGCTTTAATGAATTAAAAAGCATCTCACTCGTACCATCAAAAATTCTGCCACAGCCGCCCGAGAATAATGTATCCCCACAAAATAAATCATCATTAATCAAATAAGCAACGTGCCCCAAGGTATGACCAGGAATATCAAGCACAAAAAATTCTATTGCTAAAGCTTCTATATAAAATTTATCATTATGTTTTACTTGAATATTACTGTATTTTGTAGCCTCTTTAGTGGGGCCATAAACGGTAATAGGCCAGTTGTTTTCATTACAAAAGTTAACTAATGATTTTACACCACCCACGTGATCGCTATGGCGATGCGTAATCAAAATGGTAGATAATTGTAGGTTATTATCTTTTAAATATTGAATGCAACAATCGGCATCGCCGGGGTCTACCAAGGCAACATGGTTGCTATTAGCTAAATGAATACACCAAATATAGTTATCGGAAAAGGCTTTAATTGCTTTTACAACAAAAGAGGGCGTTTCTGAGTTTGAGTTCGTCATTTATTCACAACAACTATATTATTTAAATTATGGCAATATTATAAACATAGTGGTGGATCACGGTATAGGTTTTATTGCTCAGGTTTTATTATTTAGTTTAGCAAGCTCAGTTAAGAAAGCTCAGTACGCATGATAAGATTACGAACAACGGGTATATAATATTTTGAATGTTTATATTTTTATTGAATTTTTAAACGTACATCAACAAGGAAATTTACATGAAACCTGCTTTGGCTTTTAAAAAGCAACGTTATCCTGAAAGTTGGCAGAAATTACCCAATGGTAATTTCATTGCTGATGAAATTAATCAAGTCATCGCTGCATGGTTACCTAAATTTTTTGGTTATTATTTATTAAAAATAGGAGCATTAAGTGGTGAGCTTAATTGCAGCCAGTCACCTATTAAAAATCAAATACTTATTGATGAACGACCACCTAATGCCACAGTTATTTCAGATATTGATGATTTACCGTTTTTAGAACATAGTGTAGATGTATGTGTACTAAGCCATGTATTAGAGTTTACTGGTGATCCTCATCATGTGGTACGTGAAGCAAATAGAGTATTAATCCCCAATGGTTATTTAATTATTTCCGGTTATAACCCTTTCAGTTTGGCAGGGCTTAATCGACTTATACCTTTTCGACGAGAAAAACTCCCTTGGAATGAACGTTTTTTTTCATCTATGCGAGTTAAAGATTGGCTTCACTTAATGGGATATGAGATTTTAGCGGATGATCACCTAATGCATTCTTCATTAACTGGTAATTTAGGCACGGGCAAACTATCGAGTTATTGGAAGCAATTTTCGAGTAAGTTTCTGCCTCAGTTAGGCTCAATTTATGTTATTGTCGCTAAAAAAAGGGTCTTGCCTTTAACACCAATTAAGCCTAAATGGAAACTACGTCCTAAATTCTCACCGGTAAAAGTTACCGGTATGAGTTCAAGCCATAAATCACCTAAATAAATTAGAATAAAACAAGTAAATAAGTAAATAAGTAGTTTGTCTTGTGGCTCACCAAGTAATGTAACAAGCTATTTATTCATCCCGTTAATATTTCAAAAATGCGAATTAAATAATCATGACTCTTAAAACAATTACCAATACAAAATTAGAGCAATATTTAGCTAAGGTACTTAAACCTGAAAAAATTAAAGATTTTTGCCCGAACGGTTTACAAGTTGAAGGTAAGGAGATCATCACTAAAATCGTTACCGGCGTTACGGCAAGCCAAGCATTAATTGATGAAGCAGTTCGATTAAAAGCTGATGCAGTTTTAGTACACCATGGCTACTTTTGGAAAAACGAATCTTACATTATTCGCGGAATGAAACACAAACGTATTAAAACGCTATTAATGAATGATATAAATTTATTTGCCTACCATTTACCCTTAGATATTCACCCAGAATTAGGTAATAACGCACAATTAGCTAAATTATTAGGTATTAATGTTACGGGTCCGCTCGAAATAGGTAATAATTTAAGTGTTGCTATCCAAGGGGAATTTAATCAAAAAAATTCAGGCGAGGCGGTTCAAGCGCTTATAAATAATACATTACAACGCGAATGTTTACATATCCAGCCACCTTCAAATAAACCAATTAAAACCATTGCTTGGTGCTCTGGCGGTGGGCAAAATTATATCGAGTTAGCGGCTGATCAGGGCATTGATGCGTTTATATCGGGTGAGGTATCTGAGCAAACTACCCATGTTGCTCATGAAATGGATATCCATTTTTTTGCTGCTGGGCATCACGCCACTGAACGTTATGGGGCAAAAGCATTAGGTGAACATATACATGCTGAACATGGTGTAGAAGTGGTGTTTGTAGATATTGATAATCCGGTTTAATGTCGTTAATTTTATGCCTACTAAAGCCTAACATTTAGTTTTTAAGCCATTGTACAAATCGCCCAAGAGTTTCATACCAAGCTGTGGTGGTTTTTTTTAAAGCTGACGCTCTTGGTAAGCTTTCTAAAAAGTTGTTATTTTTGTTTTTATAGAGAAAACCAGTAGGAGCAGCAATTGGATTAGTTTTTTGCTGAGTAAAATACTGCATAGCTCTTGGCATATGGTTAGCATTTGTTACTAGCGCAAAGTTTTTATTTAGTAATAAAGGGGCAATTAATAAAGCTTCTTCTGCGGTGTCTTTGGGGTTGGGTTCAGTTATTATTTTTTCATGAGGAATTCCTAAAGCTATAGCTGCATTTTTCATTTTTATTGCATTAGGCTCTTTATCACTTCCACCATAGCCTGAGGTAATAATGACTGCTTCAGGGTGTAATTGAAAAAGCCTAAACGCTTCTAATAACCGTTGTAAAGAACAAGTATATAGCTGGGAAATCACGGGTAAAGTATCATTCGATACGTGTCCGCAGCCAAGTACTACAATATAATCTAATGGCTTAGGTTGTTGTTTAAAAACCTTATATTGAGCTTCTAAAGGTTTAATAAAATAATTTGATACCGAAGGTAACGAGGTAATAAGTAACAATGCAAACCCTGATACAAGCAAGCCTTTACTCACTTTTTGGTGATATATGGATAAAATAATAGAGGCAAATAATAATATAATAATAATATTGATTGGCATTAATAAAATGCCTAAAAGTTTTTTTATAAAAAATAAATCCATTATTACAAACTCTATTTAGTTAACCATGTGTATTAAGCTACATATACCCGTTACCATTCAAAATGCTCGTTTCAGAGCGCTTGAGCAATATCAATTCAAGGCAATGCTTTATTGCAATGGTTGTTCCCTTGTAAAAAGCATTAACGACGAAGTGATTTTGCTCAAACGCTTCTTCGATGGGTCTAAAAACAATTTATGCGGCGTTATTAAGTGTAGTCAGGGAATAACCATGACATAAACTTAATGCCTTACCTAAATTGTTTTTAGTTCCCACTGAAACCTGCATTTTGATTGGTAACGGGTATAGTATAACATTACTATTTTCTTACCTTATTTAATTATTAATTACCCGCTATTTACTTGTCTCCTTAATGCTTATAATAATTTGTTAATAGCCGTCTAAAAGGCTATTGCATTGTTTTTTTATTTAGTGTTTAATACTCGTCATTAAAAATAGTATTTATACTTAGTACAAGTAAATTTATATATTTTTATACCAGAAGAGGAGCGTTAACCAGGTAGATAATATGAGGAAGCCACAATTCCTGTGATTATTATTGAGGGGGATTACCGCCGAGAATATTACTGTTATTGGCACATAATATTCGGTCTCTGGGGTTGAATCCTTAGGGCTGTCACCAAGTTGGTGGAGAGCTTCTGGCTGAATGTTTAGTTTTAAACTGCACGCTTACTTGCGCACTAACCCAATCAGTCATGCTCTTCCTTGGTTTCAAACGTGTGAACACGTATTTAGGGGAGACGTTAATGTTAAAAACCTCGCCTAATAATGCTATTTAAATTATTCAAGCAACAAGAGCGAGTTTATAATGTCGATTGTAAAAAATTTAACCGTGTCAAAATTTGGCGGTACAAGTGTTGCTGATTTTGAAGCAATGCTACGATGTGCAAATATTATTAAGAATGATCCTAGCAATAAAGTTGTTGTCGTATCGGCCAGTTCTGGTGTTACAAATTTCTTAGTTAGGTTAAGCCAGTCTCAAGTGCCATTACCTGAACAAGCTAATATTATTGATAAAATAAAAGCAATTCAATTAAATATTACTCAGCATTTAAGCGCTGAAATTGAATTAAACCAAAAAGTAAATCAATTATTAGCTGAGTTAGCTCAACATGCAAAAGAGCAATCATTAAATCACAGTTTACGCACCGCAGACGCAATACTTTCTTACGGTGAACAGTTTAGCTCTATTATTTTTGCTGATGTTTTACAATCAATTAATGTAAATGGTAAAGCATTTGACGTTCGTCAGGTAATGAAAACCAATAGTTTATTTGGTAAAGCTGTTGTAGAGCTTGATGCGCTACATTCAAAAGCTCAAGCTCTGCTAACCCCTGAACTTGATAACTGCGTTATTGTTACTCAAGGCTTTATTGGACAAAACCAAGCAGGGCAAACCACTACATTAGGCAGAGGTGGTTCAGATTATAGCGCAGCATTATTAGCTGAAGCTTTACAGGCAAATAACTTAGCAATTTGGACTGATGTAGAAGGGATATTTACCACAGATCCTCGCATTACTGAACAAGCACGAGCTATTAAAGAAATAAGCTTTGGTGAAGCAGCTGAAATGGCAACTTTTGGTGCTAAAATTTTGCACCCAGCTACATTGATACCCGCAATGAGAAAAAATATACCGGTATTTGTTGGTAGTAGTAAAGCGCCAGAGCAAGGCGGCACTCGTATTCAAAAAGAAGTTGAATCGTCACCTACTTACCGCTCAATAGCCCTAAGACGTGAACAAACACTAGTTACCGTTAAAAGCCCTGAAATGCTTCATGCTAGTGGTTTTTTAGCTAAGGTGTTTGCCATTTTGGCAGAGCATGAATTAAGTGTTGATCTGATCACCACCAGTGAAATAAGTGTGGCGTTAACTTTTGATAACCCAGCAGGTTCAACCCAAGCGGTGATCACTAAAAGTGTTGTTGAAGATTTAGAACAATTATGTGAAGTAAAAGTGGAAAATGGCTTATCACTTGTTGCCATCATCGGTAATAATATTCATACCACCAGTGGCATTGGTAATGTTATATTTGATGCAGTTGAAGGCGTAAATATAAGAATGATTTGCCAAGGTGCAAGTGCACATAACTTGTGTTTTTTAGTTCCTGAAAAGCAAGCTAATAAAGTGGTTGAAAAACTTCATCATTCTCTTTTTTCAGTAGCTTAATAACTTAAGCTACTTATTTAATAATTTTTAGAATTATCTACAAAATAAACTCAAACTTGTTAATAAAGTATTAATATTAGTTTAAAAAAACATTAACAATGATTATAGTACTTACATAGAGCCTAAGGTTTGGGCTAATAATTTGTAAAAGGTGAAGCATGTCACAAAGCAGCGATTTAAATAATATAAACTCAATACTTTTTGTGTGTATGGGAAATATATGTCGCTCACCCAGTGCTGAGGCTGTTTTTCGACATAAGGCTAAACAAGCTAACTTATCTATTTTAGTAGATTCAGCTGGAACTGTTGGTTCTCATGCTAGAGAAAAACCTGATCACAGAGCACAAAAAGCAGGCATGGCACGTGGTTACTCGTTTGATAAAATTAAAGCTCGTAAAGTCACTGAAAAAGACTTTGAAACCTTTGATCTTATTCTACCCATGGATAATCAAAACTTCGATTACTTGAAAAAACTAGCACCACCACACTTACATTATAAAATTCAATTGTTTTTAGATTACGCCAGTAACCATGAAGAAACTGAAGTGCCAGATCCTTATTACGGCGGTGCAAAAGGTTTTCAATACGTAATTGATTTAGTTGAAGACGCCAGTGATGGTTTATTAGCGAAGTTAGTGTAATTTTATATTGAATATTACAACTAAATCCATTTTGCTTTCGGCGTTGGTTTATCCCGGCTCAGGGCACTATTACTTAAATAAAAAACGATCGGCGATAATATTAGCATGTGCTTTTACCTTGCCATTAGTTTTTCTTTTTAACGAAATATTTCAAATAGCGCAAACCATTGCTGGGCAAATTAATTCAGGTAGGCTTTCTCTTGATCTCTATGATATTAAACAGCAACTCACTATCGAGTTAGAAAGCTTAAATAATTATTATAAAGTGAGTTTGTTTGCTATATGGGTTATTGGTGTAGTGGATTCGTATCGAATAGCTCGAAACGCCACATAACATTTAGTTTTTAAAAAGCACTTAAATTAAATTATTACTAAAGCAACACACTACGTTACTCTCTTCCATATTTTTTCATTAATACTTTCGACAAAATTGAATTATCTATTGATTTCCTCTACTTTATTAATTGCATTGTTTAACAATCTTGTTTTAACCATAAATTTAAGAAAAAAAATATGAATACAACTTTTAAAAAGTCACTTTTGTGTGCGCTATGCTCTTTAAGTGTTTTTGCTTCAACCGCTAATGCCGCAATAATTCAATGGGCTGACTGGAAATCAGGTACAACCAATGAAGTTTTAGGAGAATTTGTTACTCCACCATCCATTGTGGACATTACTTATACCCGTTACCATTCAAAATGCAGGTTTCAGTGGGAACTAAAAACAATTTAGGCAAGGCATTAAGTTTATGTCATGGTTATCCTCGGTAACTGCTCCTGCGTTACCCTAATATCCTTCATCCTTGTAGGAACCTGACTACACTTAATAACGACGAATAAATTGTTTTTAGACCCATCGTAGAAGCGCTTGAGCGTTTATTCCTTTAAAAGATGACTTCATCGTTAATACTTTTTATAAGGGAACAACCATTACAATAAAGTATTGCCTTGAATTACTTCCTATAAACATTGACGCTCACGCACTCTGAAACGAGGATTTTGATTGGTAACGAGTATACATATAAGCCTTGCAATACACTTGTATTACAGGGCTTTTTAACGTCTGACAATAAATTTATTAACTATAAATTTTTTATCTACGATAGAGGTAATTGTTGTAAGATTTAGCTTTGCAATCATCAATTACTTACTTCAGCATGGTATACTTACCCCACGTTAAACGTTGCTGAAATATGATAATTATATGTTACCTAGAATTGATCACCTCGAAGTAGTAGCTCCGCTATATCAAGAATTTGCCAATATATTACAAACTAAGCCTTACCAAGGTGATATTAGTTGTCAATATAGCGCGCGTTTATCTGTGGCAACCGATAACAGTATTTATCAACAATTGCCGCAATTAGTATTAAATCCTCGTAATAAATTTGATGTACAAATAATTACTCAACTCGCTAACGAAGAAAAATTTAATCATATTAAATTTAGCGCAAGGGGCGGCGGAACCGGTACAAATGGGCAAAGTTTAACTCCAGGTATTGTGGTTGATTTATCAAAGTACATGAACCGCATTTTAGAAATAAATGTAAAAGAAAACTGGGTTAAAGTTGAAGCAGGAGTAGTTAAAGATCAACTTAACGACTATTTACGACCTTTTGGCTTCTTTTTCTCACCCGATTTATCAACCAGTAACCGAGCAACTATTGGCGGTATGATCAACACTGATGCCTCAGGCCAAGGCTCGCTAGTTTATGGTAAAACATCAAACCACGTTTTAGGTTTAGAATGTTTGTTAGCTAACGGTGATTTTTTACATACTTCACCAATGAGTATGGAAAAGGCGGTTGAGCTAGCCCAGCAAGAGACAAGTTTGGGTAAAATTGTTAAACAGGTGCTTTCAACCTGTAAAGGTAATCGAGCAGAAATTCTTGAAAAATTTCCTCGCTTAAATCGATTTTTAACGGGTTACGATTTAGAAAATGTGTTTAATGAAGACTTAACTCAAGTTGATTTAAGTCGTATTATTACCGGTTCTGAAGGTTCATTAGCTTTTGTTTGTGAAGCTAAATTAAACCTTACCCCAATATTAAAAGCTAAAACTTTAATTAACATAAAATATGACAGTTTCGACTCAGCTTTACGTCATTCCCCTGCGTTAGTTGAAGCCAAAGCCACCTCAGTAGAAACCATTGACAGCAAAGTGCTTAACCTAGCAAAGCAAGACATCGTTTGGCATTCAGTCAGTGATTTAATTACTGACGTTGCAGGCAAAGTGATGGATGGTATCAACATTGTTGAATATAACGGTACTAGTGTTGAAGACTTAGCTGACCAAGTTGCTGAGTTAACTGCGCGTTTAGACCAAGACATTGTGAATAATGTTGGCGGACTGATTGGATATCAAGTGACCAGTGATTTAGCCAGTATCAATAAACTTTATGCTATGCGTAAAAAAGCAGTAGGTTTATTAGGTAATACTAAAGGCAGTAAAAAGCCACTAGCGTTTGCAGAAGATACCGCTGTACCACCTGAGAACTTAGCCGATTTTATTGTGGAGTTTAGAGCACTACTTGATAGTTACCATTTACATTATGGCATGTTCGGACATGTTGATGCGGGTGTATTACATGTTAGACCTGCGTTAGATATGTGTGACCCTGATCAAGAAGTTTTACTCAGAGAGATTTCAGACAAAGTCGTTGCACTTACCGCCAAATATGGCGGCCTTATGTGGGGCGAACACGGTAGAGGATATAGAAGTGAATACGGGCCTGAGTTTTTTGGTGAAGATTTATTTTTAGAGTTACGTAAAATAAAAAGTGTGTTTGATCCGCTTAATAAAATGAACCCCGGTAAAATATGTACGCCAATAGAATCAACTGAACATTTAGTATCAGTAGACGCTATTAAACGAGGTTATTACGACCGACAAATTCCAATTGAAGTTAAAACATCTTTTAAATCCGCCCTTGACTGCAACGGTAATGGCTTATGTTTTAATTATGATGTTGATAGCCCAATGTGCCCTTCAAGTAAGGTAACGCGTGACCGTAGACACTCACCTAAAGGCAGAGCTGGCTTGATGCGTGAATGGTTACGTTTATTAGAGCATAAAGGTGTAGATGTACTCAAACTTGAAAAAGATGTTAGCGGTTGGTCTATAAAACAGCTACTAGATCAAACTATTTTTAAAATGAAAAGTCGCTTTTCTAGTGATTATAAAAACGATTTTTCGCATGAAGTTATGGAAGCAATGTCAGGCTGTTTAGCGTGTAAGGCTTGTGTAAGCCAATGCCCTATAAAAGTAGACGTTCCTGATTTTAAAGCACGCTTTGTTAACCTTTATCACACGCGTTATTTTCGTCCATTGAAAGATCATTTAGTAGCAAACGTAGAAGTTATTACCCCAATGTTAGCCAAAGCACCAAGGCTGGTAAACAAGGTGTTAGGTACCAAGCTCTACGATGCTTTTTCGAGCGCTACTATCGGATACGTTAACACACCTTTATTATCGATACCCACTCTTGAAAAAAGTGTGCAGCAACACATAAACAATGGTTTGTTTGAAGCATTTGACTTAGATAAATTAGAAGCGCTAAACGAAGAAGAAAAACAACGTCGAATTTTAATAGTACAAGACCCTTTTACTTCGTTTTACGACGCTAAAACAGTAGAGTCAATGATGTTGTTAGCGCAACACTGTGGTTTTATACCCGTATTGTTACCCTTTAAACCTAACGGCAAAGCTCAACATGTTAAAGGCTTTTTAGCTCGTTTTGCAAAAACGGCTAAAAGCACGGCTGAATTTTTAAATAAATTGCATACACTTAACTTACCTATGATAGGTGTAGATGGATCTTTAGTGTTGTGTTATCGAGACGAATACAAACAAATATTAGGTGAAAACCGAGGCGACTTTAACGTAATGTTGGCGCATGAATGGTTATTACCTAAAATTGATGTGATTAAGCAAAAACTGCAATTAACTTCAAATATCAATTATAAATTATTTTCTCACTGTACCGAAAAAACTGCATTACCAAATAGTGAAGCTCAATGGATAACTTTATTCACTGCGTTAGGGCTTTCTCTACAAAACGAAAGCGTTGGTTGTTGTGGTATGGCAGGAACCTATGGGCATGAAAAAGTAAATTTAGAAAAATCTAAAACTTTATTTGAATCAAGTTGGGAGCCAAAACTAGAACGTCTGAATGCGCAGCAAATTGTTGCTACGGGTTTTTCATGCCGAAGCCAAACTAAACGATTTACTCATTTAAAAGCACGTCATCCTGCACAAGTATTGGCAGAACTACTGTAAAGTTATCAATTTTTAGTATTAAGTATTAAGCTCAAAAATAAGGTTGAGATTAAGTTGAGTATAAAAAAGGTCAGGTAAATTACCTGACCTTTTTTATTTTTAACTAAATTTATAGTAATTAAATCACACTATCGAACATCTAACTTTTTGCTACTTAATTTTCTAGCAAATAATTGTCTACTCGATAACATTCCAAATAAAACGAGCATTAAACAATACATAGCACCACCAGAATCACCAGAAGAGGTAGTTTTAGTTGAGTCGTTGCCTGTAACAACTGTGGTTGTTTTAGCCGCTGATACGGTTACCGAATTTGTTACGGTGTGGGTTTTGTTATCAGCATCGGTAATGGTTAAGCGCACGTTGTAAGTACCTGCAGCGGTGTAAGTAAGTTCTGGTTTTTCTTCAGAGCTAGTTTGTGAGTTTCCAAAGTCCCAAGCATAGCTGTAAGGTTTACTACCACCTGAAACGTTACTGTTAAAATTAACCATTAAATTACTTTTAATTGTTGTAAACGCTGATGTTAACGGGTTATCTACAGTAATATTTTTGTTAAAAACAAAAGCTTCTCCAGTCTCATCTATAACCGTTAATGTTACGGTGTAGTTACCGGCATTTTTATAATTGTAGCGACCTGAATCTTGGGTTGAAACACCTTCGCCATCACCAAATACCCAACGGTAGTTATATTCACCTAACCCTCCAGAAATAAGCGCACTGAAAGTTAGTTCAGTATTATTTAGCGTTACCTCAATATTACCTTCAACGGGTGAGGCTAAGGTAATTAACTGAGCAAGACTTTTATTACCATCGATTGTAGAATAAATGACGGAAACCTCGTAATTTCCTGGATCCTTATAAAGGTGGTCTACAGAGCTAGTGGTTAATGTTGTGCCATCTCCCATCATCCATAAAAAGGTACTATCGTTCGTTATATTCTTATCATCAATTGACATTCTTAAACGCAAACCTGATTGTGTTTTAACCAATGTACGGGTTGATTTTTGAGTTAACAAAATGGTTGCTGTTGAACTGTCTGACGCTTGAGCAGTTACTTCCATACGTAAACCTAGCTTAGGTAATTTAATACCTGACTCTGGCTGTAAAGGAGCAGAATAATCTTGGGTATCATTAAAAGTGGCATTGTTTGTTCTAGCGGTATCGTTAGCTGAAAATGTTTGGTTATACAAACTAAAGGCGGCATCTCTTAACTGCTTTTCAGTATGTTCAATCTTGCCATTACGTTTTATAAGGTTTTGGTCAGCATCTACAACCCCAATAAATACCTCTCCTGCGTGTTGGCTAACATTGTTGTTGCCAGCATCTACATTTCTATACCACAGTAATACACCGGGATCGTAATCCAAATTAACCAATGCTGAATCGTTTGCACTATGATTTCGTAGCTGAACATAGTAAAAATGATCAGAACCTTCAACAGTATCAGTAACTCGACTAAAACCATTTAACTGCACTGGTTCAAGTGTTTCGGCGCCATTACTAAAAGTAATACCATTATCAGATGTTATTTTTAACTCATCAACTACAAAGCCGTAACCTGATTCAGCCGTATCGGTAACATATATAATTTCAATTTTTACGTTTTGATTTGCAAAATTTGATAGGTCGAAACTTAAATCAACCCAGCCAAGAGGTGATGATGCGTTATTAATTTCACTTGATTTACCACTAATAAAATTTTTGATATTGGTGTCAAACTCATTAGTTGTTTTAGTATGGTTACCACTTATGGTTTCATCATTTACGTTAACTAAAACATAATCATAATCTTGTTCTATATCCCATCTAGCTTTCATAGTAAGGATAGGGTTCTCACCAGAAATTTGCGTCGTAAAACTCAAACTATTATTTAATAAATGACCTTCATTTGAGTAATATTGATAAGTGCCAGAAAAAGGTAATGCAAAGGCTTTTTCGGTTTTTGGTAAATTAATTTTAAGTTGGTTAAACCCTTGTTCATAATTAGTTGCAGTAACAAGGTTATGACTTTCGTTTAAATCATCAACAAGATTAATCTTTTGCTGATTAACCCAATTACCATCATAACGGGTTTGAAAGTATTCTTTAGCATAAGGGCTAAAGCCTACAGGTTCAGAACCTCTTGGGTTACCCAGCCAACTACCGCTGCCCATAACAGACCACGCTTGAACTGGCGCACCAACACTGTCATTACCAGTATCATATTCATCAGGCACACCTAAGTCATGTCCAAATTCATGAACTACAACTCCAGGAGATGCATCAAGTGGGGTTATGGTATAACCAAAAATTTGCGTTGTAGATCCGGCAATCGATATTGGTTGATTATTTTCATCAAATACAAAAAAACGATGTGACCAAATCGCCTCAGTACCCAATTTACCACCGCCAGATTCTTCACCAATACTTGAATGAAAAATCATTATATGATCAACAATTCCGTCAGGTTCGTTAATGTTACCGTCATTATCTCGATCGAAGTAATCGGTTTTATCAAAATCACTTAAATTAACTTGTTTCTCAGCAACGGCTTTAGTCACCGCCTCAATAACTAACTCAGCAACATTGCTATCATTTTCATCATTATTATTACTCCCGTAATATTTAGCATCGTTATCTGCGGTTATCCAACCGAAAGTATCTCCTGTAAATAAAAGGCTTTCACCTGATTCCTTTTGATAATACTGGTATGCAGAATTGATTTTATTATTATTAGGTCCAACAAAACCTGATTGAGAAAATAGTAAATTATTATAATGTGTTATTGGGTATTCATCGTAATACATATCAGTGTCGTTTGAATTTAAACCGTGATCACTGTGTTTTAAATCTTGAAAATCAATCATTATGGCCAATACCTTTACGGTATTCTTTACATTTGATACTGCAAAGCCAGCCTGACCGATTACCTTAGCAGCTTTGTTTTTTTTAGCTGAAGTAATTTTTTGCATTGCAGCACGCGAAGATAACACACCAGACATAGCGTTTAACGTTGCTTGATGTTGCCCAACAATTTTTTTATTTAATTGTTTACTCGAGTGATGATTGGAGGCAGTTCTATTTGCAAGATATTGCTCAAGTGCTTGTTGCTTATCGTGTTCAGAAGCATTAGGCAATAATTCACCTCTTTTTTCTAACCAATATAAAATCCTTTCTTGGTTAATTACCCCCATATCCGTAGGGTTAGCAACTTTTTGGTTAGATTTAGCGTGAGAAAAACTCATCGAGCATAAAATGCTAGCTAAAATCGTTATTTTACATATTTTATGCATCATGTATTTTTCTCATTTATTAATTAGGTGTTGGTGAATTAATTAAATTTTATAATGGGGCTTTACAGGCCTTTTGTGATTTCTTTTTAATAAAATTATTTACATAAATATCAATTTCTTCATTCGTCATGGCATCGTTCAATTTGCCTTCATGTATTAGCATTTCTTTAATTTTATTTTTTTCTTTAACTTGTGGGGCCGAAAAGTTTTTACAAGGAACGGGGAGGGGTTTAGTTTCTACAATATCGCTATTGGTTTCATTATCGATAACTTGAGTGGTTGGCTGAACTTGGCATCCCATAGCACTTAATGAAAACGCCAAAAATAAAATAGGCTTTATAGATTGATTAATCATGTTTATCCTTATCTGTTGGTATGTTATTCGCTATACACAGTAAAATGTAAATTAAATTTTTCATACCTTAATTGTAAACAAGTTTATTAATTTGTGATCAAATATTTTGTTAACAACTATTAATATGACTTTACAAGCATAGTTTTCATTCGTTATTTTAGTGTTTTTTAAACAAAACAAAAGAAATGATAACTTTGGCTAAAAAAAACTTTACAAAGCTATCAAGTGCCATTAATATTCGCCTCGCTTTAACGCAGTAGCATTAATTGCATTCAGGTGAGATGGCTGAGTGGTCGAAAGCACCGGTCTTGAAAACCGGCAAGGGTTTGTAGCCCTTCTAGAGTTCAAATCTCTATCTCACCGCCACATTCTAAGAAACCGCTAATGTATTTAGAGGTTTTTTTATTTTAAGTTTAGGTTATTTAGTAAGAGGGTTTGTAGCGCTAAACCTTTTTTAGAGTTCAAATTTCTATCTCACCGCCACATTCTAAGAAACCGCTAATGTATTTAGCGGTTTTTTTATTTTAAGTTTAAGGTATTTAATACCATTCCATCTTAATTTGTTCCCACTTCAATCCAATCTCTACTACACATTTTCGTTACTCGCTTAGCATCACTAACGAATGATTTCCATGCATCTGAACAAGCATCAAGGATGTCATCATAT
>Ga0209185_1001692_pt1 | contig 17994 bp, 11 predicted proteins | sample SidtaG_2_FD_187425 | JGI IMG/M metagenome (GOLD analysis project Ga0209185, IMG submission 187425) | Marine algal microbial communities from Sidmouth, United Kingdom - Sidmouth_Asex2 metaG (SPAdes) (version 2) | ecosystem: Host-associated > Algae > Red algae > Unclassified | place: Sidmouth... | reverse complement strand
CTTCCTAGAGCGGCATCCTGAATGGGTGGATTACACTGGATGGGACACTGCGGACGGCTTTGAATGGAAATGGTATTACGCCTTCCAACACGTCGGCGACCAAACCGCTGAGCCGCTGAGCAAGGCTTACCGCGAAGGCCAAGCTCGCCGCGATGAACTTGCCAAATGGTCGAGCCTGATGTCCCCCGCCACGTTATTGCAGCGGACAATGGAACGCCTGGCCGAAACCGACATGCGAGCCGCAATAACTTACGAGCAAAGCGTGCGAGACTTCCACGCCAATCTTCGGGCCTGGCATTATCCAAAAATGTTCAAGGCCGACGACTTTAACTCCGATTGGGCGATAGGTGCAGTGCCGACTTTCGACCCTTCGACAAAAACGGGAGCCGAAAGTGATCTCTCAAACTAGGGAAAATACAAACAGCATCGAAACCCATTTTGCCTATGCGGAGCAAATGGCGTCAGAACATAATGCGCGATTGACGCCAATCAGAAAGCATATCTACCGATGTCTGCTAGAGGCCGAGGCACCGCTTGGGGCTTATGAGTTGTTAGATATGCTAGACGGTGTGGGCTCGTCAAAACCTCCGACTGTTTATCGCGGTCTGGATTGGCTTATAGAAGTTGGACTCGCTAAGAAGATTGAGTCCGTCTCCAAATACATAGCCAAGACAGAATCTGAAGAAACTCAACAAGTGGCTTTGCTGCTTTGTGATAAATGTGGACATGCCGAGCCTTTTGACGCTGGACCGGCCATTCTGAGCTTGGGCGCAGCGGCGAAGTCAAAAGGTTTTGAAAGCCATCAAACCGTGATTGAAATTATTGGCAGATGCGCGGAACATAATGCTGAGTAATGCAATCGACATTTAATACTTAGTTTGACCCGCTACCCTTCAATTATCCAACTCTTTTCTTCGTAAAATTCGGGGCAGGTGAGTTATAATCCCTGCGTGGATAAAGCCCGAAACAAAACGTCAAACGCCCCAATAGAGTCACCATCTCGATCCGATATTAAGAGCGGCATGACTGTCGCGGCGCAGCTTGTTCACAGATATGGCCCTAAATACTGGCCAGTTTTAGACCGTCTGAAACAAGAGTATGACGCTATGGATAACCGCGAAGCGTTGCTTAATTCGCTTCTCGTGGACGCCGACCAAGCCGCATAAGCCGTTAAATTCAGCTCTTAAACGGATAGCTTTGCAATAGCGCGTCACTCACGGGATGCGCTATTTTCAAGAGTTCATCACGACGATAGGAAAGTGAGCCTCCATCCTGCCATCTCCTGCACTCGCCTTTTGAAAAGGCAAGAAGTGAGGCAAATCGCGCGAGTTACCGTGTGGAAAGTACAAGGAAGAGAGATTTTCCGAGACTTTTCAGAGGCTTACGCAACTTGCTATGTTAGGAAAATGGTGCCCCCACACGGACTCGAACCGCGGACCCCCTGATTACAAAACCGAAAATGGGCCATTTTATAGGGTTTCATTGGATAGCTTATAATGCTATAAGTCATTGATAAATATAGATTAATTGACGCATTGGCTATTATTGGTTTTTATTGGAGCGCATTGTTTTTGTGACCCCAGTGTGACCCCAGAGCCTCTGGGGTCACAGGCCGAAAACATGAAACGACTAACGAACCAGACGATATTAGCGCTAAAAGGGCAAGAGAAAAGGTATGATATTTCTGACGAGGGCGGGGTAGCTGGTCTATCTATTAGGGTTACGCCCAGCGGCCGAAAAACCTGGGCGTTTAGATATCGTACGCAAACCGGTAAACAGCGCCGGATAACATTAGGGCAATTTGGTAACAAGGCCGGCGTGGGTCTGAAGGCTGCTAGAGAAATGGCGCATGGTATTCTTGCGGATGTGTCGCGAGGTGAGGACCCCGCCAAGGAAAAACAAGATGCCCGGAAAGCCGAACAGATACGCGAGATTAGGACGTTGAATGATCTTTGGCAAAGTTATCGTGTCCGAAAAGGAGAAGCCAAGAAGTCAGCGGATAGGGAACTGGATTTGTGGAACCGGCATATCGGTCCAAGGCTGGGTAAGGTGGATATTGACGAACTCTCCAAATCTCAAATCATACGTTATGTTCATTCTATTGGCGACGGCATAAGTGGCCGTCAGATTACGGCCAATCGAACCTTCGCGCTCATACGCCAGGTTTTGAATTTTGCCTTATCGTTGGACTACATCCCTATTAGTCCCATGACGGGTTTGAAAATGCCCTACAAAGAGAATCCGAGAGACCGGTTTCTAAATGAAGAAGAGATTGCAATTTTCTGGAATGGTATCGATGATGTTTCCAACTTATCACCGCCAGTAAAAATAGCGCTCAAACTGGCGTTGGTCACCGGCCAGCGTCGAAGCGAGATCGCCTATATATCTAAGTCAGAGATCAACTTTGAAAACAAGGTTTGGTCTCTGCCAAAAGAGCGAACTAAGAATAGTCGGCCTCACGATGTTCCACTGTCCAATCTCGCTGTTTCTTTGCTTGAGGAAGCGATTGCTCACTCTGGCTATTCAGAATACGTTTTTCGGTCCCCGCGTTTTAAAGATCAAGCAATTGATTGCAAAGTTTTGACCCGAGCGTGGGCGCGAGCACGCGCTCAGCTGGGACTGGATGAAGTTGTTCTTCATGATTTTCGCCGGACCTGCGCGACTGGCCTGCAGAAATTAGGCGTCCGTCTCGAAGTTACAGAAGCCGTGCTGAATCATAAATCTGGATCAGTTTCAGGCATTGTCGCGATTTATCAACGCTATGATTGGAAAGTTGAGAAAAGAGAGGCTTTGGATATTTGGGCAACAGAGGTTTTGGAAATAACGATGTCTTAATGTTGCGTCTGAGATACATTATGAGGGCTCGAGTTTGAGAAAACGTCTAAAGTTTAAGTGCAGAAAATTCTCTTTTCGATTATTTTCCGACCACCAACTATTTTTATCAAGAGCTTCTACAATAACTTTTAGATAGTTCTTATGTCCTGGGACATGACCCAACATTATCCAATCCGTTCCAAACATTAGACGTTTGCAGTCAGGATCAACAGACTCGCAGAACTCAGCAAGTGAATCAAAAAACTCATATGTAAGACCGGGATTACCATTCTCATAAGCCACGACAAACTCATCCATCATACCAATGTCTGCGTATACGTTCGCCTCGCTGGCGGCGCTTATTGCGAAAAGCTTTTTTATGTGCTCACGTGACCATTGGTGATTATGATTTATAAATTTTTGAGCGACTGTAAAATGGCCTAAATTTAAACGTAACTTTGAATATTTATATCCCGATTTTGACCTCGCTTTACTTTCAATCAGATTAATCCAGTGTCCGGGATTTGGACGATTAACGAAATTATCAGCTGTCAAAACGCTTGGGCTTGCATGGGCCAAGATAGGAATGTCATTCTCTAGGCAAAAGTCATACGCATCGGCGAGCGCGTCATCTAAAGCCTTACCCAAGGGCATTCCGGCGCCGTTCCACTCCGACTTCCATAAATCTATGATGCGGCTACCAACACCATTTGTCCCTCGGAAATCCGAGTCGTTGAGTTCAGAATTGTTCCACGGACGAAACCCCATAGGAGGGTAAAATTTAAACCCTGAAAATGAAGGGCGCCCATTTGGTGCCGTTTTATACAATGCTTTGAGTCTGTCAAAGTGGGTTTCAGCAACACCCAGTCGTTTTTCTACAGCAAGTTTTAAAGGGTCAAACCCTGTGAAAGTATGTATATCAACCTGCGAGATGACAGAGCGACTATAACTATCCCAAAAATCAATTTGAGATATGTGATTAGAGCGAGGTTGTTTCGCGTCTTTTGAAATCCAATAATCATAATCTACCATAAGATTAATCATAACCTTGGGCTGTATGGCGCGAACTTCTGTAGTGCCCTGTGTCCGAATTTTATTTAAATATTCCCCAACAAGTGCGCACCGCTTCTGCATCAGTAAATACCCCCAACGCATATAGGTATATATTATTTCAAATGAAAACCCTGCTTGGAAATACTTATCTTCGGTAATCGGTTCATTATTTAGTATGCTGACTACTTTATTTTCGTCGATTTCTAGACCGCGCTTAAACACGTCAATATCCAAAACCTCACTACTACTATCGTCAAATAATTTTATGCCTGAGTCATCACCGTTATCTATACTGAGATAATCAGCTAGCCATAAAACACTCAGGTCATCGTCCGCTTGAGTTGCATATTTAATGTCGAAGCCCGCGAATAGTAAGTCCGAATTTTTAATTGATTTTGAGCCTTTTGATATTTTATCTATGGCTTTAATGGCGAGTTTTTTCAATTGGGTTTTGAAATCCGTAGCAAACTCAGCTTGAGTTACATTTAGGGATGATGGCTTTCTGGAAAGCAAATGCTTATCAAGTTTTTTTTGCTCAGCATTAGCACTAGGAGGGATAATATTCGCCAGCGTTTGCAAGGTAATTGCTGCGCCCAGTACGAATGGGTTATCTGAGCCAACGCCCTTTCCTGCCACGTAACGAATAAAGCCGTAGATGGGTAGATCAGATGCATTGAAGAAATGAGCATGCGCATCACCGATTGCTATTGCATTGGGTAAGACTGGAAGTTTTTCACCGCAGGTCATGCAGCTGGATAGAAAGGCTGCAGCCGACCCCCCCATAATTACTCTTCGTGACATATCCATAGCTAGCACCCCTCACTGACAAACATCAAAGTTTTATTGTAGAATCGGTTAAACAGCCATAAAATTTTGGCTCTGCCCAGTCCGGCCATGCATTCAGAGATAAGAGAACTTACTATAATTAATAGGAATTTCATTTTTTAGTTTCCCAAGTTCAATACTTCTAACGCCGTAATATTAATCTCCCGATGCTGTTGCTTGGTCTTCTGGCTCAAGTAATTTTAATATGGCACTTGTGAAGGCGTCATTAAGGTTGTCGCTAGATTTTGACAAGAAACGCTCCCAGTATTTTAATTTGTCTTTTTTCTTATCTCTTCCAACTTCCGTATGTGTAAAAACGATTGTAACCGGTAACGCTTTCCCTTGGTTTTTCAATACGCGAAAGACTGGCTGGCTTGGATTAATCTTAGTCGTCGGTTTCAAAGGCTCAACTAAATCCTTGGTGGACGTAAAACGACCTGTCAGTAAAACTTCGGACTCATTTGATGATGCATTTACATAGAGAACATCACGAGATGTATCTGCTAAAAATGATTTCGCGGTTACAGAGTTGGTGAAAGCGATTATGTCACCACGAGCACCCTTATTCACCTCTTTTCTTGCTTCGAGCTTGTATGGCTGTAGTTGAAACGCCGTGTAGAGAGAATGACTATCGTCAGAAATAATATTGTATTGTATGTCTAAATTCGGTTTAACAATTTTTCCTGCTTCATCACCTTCAATTATTTTTATACCACGACGTATTTTAACACATCCAAAATTTTTAATATTTTCTAATTCCAATCTGAAGTCTTCCGAATGTTGATATGCTGCTAACTCTCGCTTAATTTTAGAATCAACATCTTCCAAAAATATCGATACAACTGACTTCAACGCAATGCCAAGAAATGGTACGACTACGCCAAGCCCCCTAGGGCCGGGGTTTGGGTTTGTGCCATCGCAATAATTTTTCTCGACGACTATCTCAGAAACATATCTTGATTTAATATTCTCAGATGTTGTATTTCTGAAAGTCGATGGTTGGGCAGTTGCGGCGAATGCACTGGTAAACATCAACGATGTTAGGGACATGGACATTAAAAACTTGGTTTTCATGATTTTTCCTTTCAGAGGTTTTATTTTTTATTTCTGTTGATCCAATCAACATATTGCGTGACGTCGGTGTATACACCTGGACGGTTCTGGGCTGCACATCCCCAACCCCAGCTCACAATACCAATTAGTTTTCTCTGGTCATAATCGACCAACGGTCCGCCGCTATCTCCGCTGCAGCTATCTTTGCCACCCGACATGAAGCCTGCACAGATCATGTCCGGTTTTAACCGTGAGCCATAATCTGACTCCGCTAAGCATCTTTGCTTGGTGATATAATCAACTTGGACATATCTTAAGTGATTAGTTGCGTTGCCTCCATCCGATGTGGTCCCAAACCCACTCACGATGAGCTCTGTTTTATCAACAAGTTCTTCTGCGTTTTGTAGAGGCAATGTAACTGCCTCAGCTTTGCCTGGGGTCAAGCGCATAGGTTTTTCAAGTTGGAGGATAGCAATGTCATGCTCTAAGCGGTCCGGCCTATTCGGAATGTAGCGACTTTCAATTATTATGGCTTCAACATCCATACGCTTCATGCGTGATAACTTAACGCCCCCATAACGTATAAATACTTGTGTAGGTTTGAAAGCCGTTCCAATATCATCATAGCCACAATGCGCAGCAGTCACTATATTGTTTTCGTCTAATATAATCCCGCCGCAAATCCAGCTGCCGCGCCGGTTCGACATACTTACATAAACTTGCCATGGAAAATCCCCAATACTGGCTTCTTCACCTCCTACAATAAAGGCGGCTTGATTTCTTCTGCCGATAGCCCTGGGAGGTTCATCATTGTCAAGAATAGCGTTCTCAACCGCCTTCCAGTTCATTTCCTGTTCTATAGTTTCGTCAGGCGAATCATTTGGAGCTTTAGTCTTTAAATCGCTTTGATTGCAAGCCTGCAAAAACAGCAATGTTGTTAGTGTTAAAGAGATTTTAAATAGTGAGGGCATCAAGTTTGGTTCCTTTCTGTAATCATTGTTGCAATTGAGGGTCGACACGAAGAAAGCCAAGAATCAAAAAGTCGATTTTAATCACTGCTGAGTCACTCGGTCTGACAATCGAAGAAGCTAAATCACAGCTATTTAGATTAAAGTATGTGAGTTTTCTCACATTAACCTTGAGTTAAGCCGTTAAAACGGTTGAAATACTTGGGGAGGGAATAATGGCAGACAAAAAAACACACAAAACGACCGTAGGTGAGTGCCCGCGTCATGAACCAAGGTTTCCAACTGAAAAACGTGATGTAACCAGTAAAAATATTGGCGGTATAAGTGACCTTGTCGTCTGGGCCCCAATAAAAGAGGGTTTCATTGATGCCTTTGGAAATGTCACTTACGCGTCGCGGCTTCGTATTGTCACTGAAGCTCTGAATAAACTCCGTAAAAATGTTCGTGAATTTCAGCTTGAAGAACCTTTCGCGGATTCGACAAAGCGCATTCTGTCTTTACTTGATTTCCGTATCGGGATTGTTGAACGCGACATTTATGGTTTTGGTGGCGCGCAAGATGATGAGAAGGAAATATTACGTCCACGCCAATATATGTACCTTACGGCGACTTTTGATGGCCCGTGGGAACCCTATATGCGCCAAATATGGCAGCCATTAGGCAACTTTTTGGACCTGGTTTTGTGTAACTGTGAAAGTTACACACCTGCCGCTACAACAGATTTTGAAACTTATATTCAATGGGTGCGGGATCATTCATTGGATACCGGAATGTTTTATCTCGTTATGGGGCAAACGGTTAAAGACCACCTCTATTTGCGTGAGACTGAGCGTATAGAGCGGGAAACGCTGGATGACGCAGAGCGAGATGTTAAAATTGGGACTTACAAGACAACTGCGCCTGAAAAGGAGGCGTTAAATGTCAGAGATCCTGACAGGCCAAGTAAATTTGTAACCGTTATAACACTTTATGGCGCAAAATCTATCTCACAGGATGCCTTAATTCTGGCGCTTGAGGCTCTAAACGTTCTTTATCAACTGACGCGCTACTACCCTGCGGATTCGATTTTTGACGGGCACGGTGACTTTTTATGGAGAGCCACACAAGATATACTCGAGGAAGAACCACTCAAAGAATATGTGAAAGCATTGAAGGATTTCGAGCTGCCTAAAAAGTGCCATGATCCTGAACACGCGGATTGTCCGGAGTGTCAGGTCGCTAGGCTGAAAAGGGAAATAGGGAAAGCTATATGGCGTAATCTCCGGGATCAGCTTGAATGGTATTCAGGAGGAAGTTTTGATACATGTGATGATTTAGAGAGACGCGAGCCTGAATGTCAGAATGTGCAAAAAGGACTATTAAGTTCTTATGACGACGCCGGAAAAACGATAAAGAATTCGGCCATGCTTCTTTTGAAAATTACTGATTTAGAGAAGGTAAAATTATTCCTTCATCCGTATCTTTGGAGCTGGGAGAGACGTCAAAGTCCGATGAGCTTTTTTAGAAATATAGCCCTGACATATAAAGGTATCGAAAAGCTTCCATTTTTTTCCGATGAAATTCGAGCTTTTCCTAAAGAGTTCAGACAAGGGATGGAAGAACGCGCTCCTCATATAGGGGATACGTATTATAGTCATCCTCAACGTTGGAAAAGACCAAGAAGAAATGGGAAGTCTTATGATCAAGGCGAAACATTGAACCGAGTTTCTCTTTATGAGGTCGATATAGTTGTTCAATTTCGTGTGCCGGCCCCTTCTGATGCTATTAAGCCCCAAAAAGATATGTTTATAGAATTTGAAAACACAGCATTTAGAACGGCAGAAACGAGTTCTATTCCGGAAAAGAACACAGATGATGATCCTGTAACTCGTGACGATGTTTTCGGACCCTATGAAGAGGATGCTGCATTGCCATTGCCTAAGGCACTAGAAGCTAATCTAGATGTTTTTATGGATATATTTAACGAGACACCGGAGGACCCAGAAGACCTTATTCATGCTTTCATAAAACTGCTTCGTGACGACGGAGAAAAATTTGGTGTTGAACTTCTCTCCATTCAAAGCAGCTATCGTCCTGATACCGAAGATAACGAAAGTGTCGCGAAAACGTTTGTTACAGAACCTACACCCAGAGATCATTTCGGATTTAAGGATGGTATAAGCCAGCCCGTTATTTCTGACACGGAGACTTTGCCAGACAACCCTATGGCCATTAAACGGGGCGATCTCATTTTGGGACATTCTACACAAATCGGAGATCCACCAACAAAGCTTCAAGAAAAATTTATTCAAAGAAATGGTAGTTTTCTGGCCATTCGGAAAATGCGTCAGGATGTTGAGGCCTTTGAGAGCTTTCTAGAATCAAACAAAGATAAAACGAATAATAACAAAAACTTACTCGCTGCAAAAATGATGGGGCGTCATCGTGATGGTACGCCTCTCGTAAAAGCTACAGACAATGATTTTGACTTTGAAAAAGAAACTGACGGAACAACATGTCCGTTTAATAGTCACATTCGTCGTGCTAATCCGCGCGATATAATTCATGGCCGGAAAGCGCCTAAAATTTTGCGTCGAGGTATGACCTATGGGAAACGGTTTGAGGATGACCCTACTTGTAAGGAACGCGGCGCACTTTTCATGGCTTATTGCAGTAATTTGGCAGAGCAATATGAGCTCATTCAGCGTTGGGTAAATGGTGGTAATAGCACCGATATAGTGAGCTCACAAACTGATCCTATCATAGCGCCGCCGCCTAGAGATGGGGCCGATGTTTTTAAATTTCCAATCAAGGGTACGACGAAAAGGGATAGATTTCCGATAAATTGCCTTAAAAAAATCTTCAATTGCCGAATTAAACATGCTCAGGATACTGAAGTTTTGCGTTTTAATCGAAATCCCGACCGACCATTTGTACGACTTGAATGGGGTATTTATGCTTTCGCACCAGGAAAGAATACACTTGAGACCCTCATCACTCGGAATAAAAATGAAAGCGACAGTCAGCAAAGTCTTCGCGGTCAAAAAGTCGTAAAGCAAATAGAAGCATTACAAAGCGAGTCTCTGAAGCGGCAAGAATGGAAAACTATTCTTGAGGATTTCCTGACGAAGGATCCCGCCGAAAATAATACGACGGCAGACGTTATGGCCTTTATTCGTGAAAAGCATAAAGGTGTGTATCAAATTTCCGAAGGAGTTTTAGGGGCTGATAAAGACAAAGGAACTGTATTTGAAAATATGAATAAAAATCCTGTTCTATTGGTCGCCGACAAGTCAACTATTTTAGATGTTTTAAGTAAGCCCAAATTATTCTCTTCTAAAACTATAGGCAGCCGTTTAAACAAAGTTTTTGGTGAACACTATATCGGCATGGATCCACAGCCAGGGACAAAAAAAGATCCATATCTTGAGAACTCTAGGGAGACTAATAAGGTCTTACTTAATTACTTAGAAGAAGACGCTTACAGCCTTGGATATGGGAGTGCTGCATTAATACTAAATGGGAGAAAAAAAGCTGCGATAAAACTATTCTGCAAGGATAAATATAAAATAGAGCTGACTCGGGAATTGTTTGCGATTTCGCTGGCAATAGTTTGTCATAAGTGGTTTGGGATACCGGATGATATTGAGAATCCACAATATTTCATGCCAGGTGGTTTTCCATACTTGCAATTGGCCCGCGGCGATGAAAAACGATTGCCTCGATGTCCTGGAGATTTTCTGGCGCCTTCTCGCGGATCTTTCTACCCTCGTCCAACTCCCGCTATTGCAAGCTATGCTCAGGATCACGGACCACGATTGAGAAAAGCCGTGGATAAGCTAACCAAGTATTGGGAAAAGAATGGCTTCCCTGAAGAATCGGCTTTTCTAGCTCAGCAAATTTTTAACAATATGAAAGTGAAAGATTTTGATCTTTTAGGACGAAACCTTGTCGGCGCAATGATTGGGATGCTGCCATCTTCCGAAGCAAGTTTGCGTGCTGCGACTTATGACTGGGCCGAGAATGATAAGCTCTGGCAAATCCAAGGCGATTTGGTTTCTTTAACAAATGGCAAACCTGCCACTTTTGAGCAAGCTAAGGAGATTGTGAAACCACATTTAGTTGAAGCTATGTCAAAACGCCCGGCGCCCGACCTTCTATATCGTACGGCGACGAGGTCTGGCGTATTAGGCGGTAAAGCTTATAAAAAAGGTGATACAATTATTCTGTCCTTGGTCTCAGCATTACAAGCTGATCTCGATGCAGGAAAACCCGATATATTCACTGTGTTTGGTGATTATCGGGATAAGAAATGTCCGTATAATACGGGGCGAAATCCTCATGCTTGTCCGGCTACAGATATGGCTATGGGAAATTTACTAGGGATTATTACGGCTTTACTGCAAGCAGGTGAGATACAAACATTACCAGCTTCTCTGATTTGGGAAATTAGTTTCAAAACTGACAAATCTGAAATGCCATAATTAAACTAAAAAGACTAGCCAAAGTGAGTTTTCTGAAAAACTTCATTGTTATGGATTTCTCGTATTGATTGTTTGTATTGCGCTGATCGTTTTGAATGCTCGAAATAATATTCGGGCGAAAACTGGCTATTTCCAGATTTTGAGATGAGAGCCAGAGATCGTAATATTTGGCTTTCACATCTTTTATCACCTGCACGTATACGTTTGAGCCCTCTCGCGGCATAGATACGCGCGCTCTCCCAATCTTTGATGTCTGTTAGCGCCTCACATATAGCGCCATAATTTAGTGACATGTTCTGCCCAGTTCCATCGAAAACAAGCCAATTCGCGGCTTTTATCATTTTGTCGACGTGGCGGATTTTTTCGGTTTGTTTGAAATTTGCAGCGGCTGTGAGGAAAACAGATTGAGCAAAATTGTAACGCGATTGCATTCGGCGGGACATATCATTGGTAAGCTCGGTTAAACGTAAGCACTCGTCCAGGTCGCCTTTCCAAAGATTGACTACAGCACGTTGGTTTAAAATGGATGTACCAGCCGAGTGTTCATGGCCCGCCAAGACATCTATAGCCTTGTCGAAACACTCCATAGCATCAGTATAATCGCCTTGATCACCTAGAGCAAAACCTTTACAGGAAATGGCATAAGCCAGACCACTAGAAACGCTACTCAGGGACCTTTTGCGCAGCTTTATATCTATTGCGCGGTCCAGATATTCGTAGGCGGTTTTATATTCACAAGATGCGGCATAAGCTTGTCCCAGATTAGCAAGCAGTTGGGTTTGGAGTCTTTTGTCCTTTATTTCGCAGGCGGCTGATTGAGCGGTCTTAAAATGCCGTATGGAGCGATTTGGAAAGCCTAGGCCATAGAGATTATTACCGAGCCAATATTCACTCCAGGCAATCATTGTTTTATTACCCGTGAGACCAGCTTGTTCAGTAGCACTCTGCAAAATAGGAAGCTGATCTAGACTAGGGTCTACAACACAAGCAAGTCCATATTTTTTCAAGATGAAAAGCTTGTCTTCTTCTGATGTTTTTATTTTGGAAGCTTGGATTAGGGCATTTTTGAAATGTTCCTGCGCACTGTTTAATGAAAAAGCTCTCAAAGCAGCTTCACCAGCAATGCGGGAATGATGTAGCGATGCAGATAACTGACCGGCATGTTTTGAGTGAAGGGCTAGCTGGTCGTGAGGTTCTGGTTCTCCATGAGCCGCTGCTTGTGCCGAAAGTTTTTCGATCACCCTTTTATGAAGCTCTTGACGTTCTTTCAGATGAATCATCTCGTATATCACGTCCCGTGTAATGCCGTGTTTAAATCGAAGAGAGTTTCCAGTTTCAGCAGGATATAAAAAGTCGGCGTCCCTCAAAGCTCTTAGATTTTTTGCGTTAGGTTTTACGCTGGCGAGATCGTTCAGGAGCCACTCTGGGATAACGTAACCAATCACGGATGCAATTTTAACAAATTCCGATAATGTTTCATTTAGTTGCGAAAAACGCGTATATATTAGTGAACTTAGCCACGAACTAGTTTTTGGAGTGTCAAAGCCAAATCTTGAGTCATTTATAGCGTGGCATAATTCCTCGACATAAAGTGGGTTCCCACCTGAATGTTTCTCAATTCGCAAAAGTGTGAAGGGCTCTACGCCTGGCACCATGGCGGTTATAACCTTCTTTGTATTTTCCGGCGTAAAGGGCTTTAAGTGTAGGCTCTCTGCCCCGTTCATTTCCAGAAAAACCAAGTCCTTTATCCGAGAGGCGAGAATGATTCTTAACGGCGCAATTTCAGACTTTGCCAAGCTTTCGATGAAATTTTTACTAGCGTCATCAACCCACTGCCAATCATCCAACGTCAAGATTATTTTTCTATGTTTAATAGCCTTAGATAAGTTCACAAAGGCATCTTTGATGTCCTCAGCCATCAGTCTAAAACTATTTGATGATACTTCCATCGTGCCAAGTAATGCTGACAATTCTTTCACGATACGCGGCGCATCCGGAGGTAAACTTTTAAGTGTTTTACCTGAATATCCAAATTCAGATGACAAAATCGACCTAAGAATATGCTTGATAGGCTGGTAGGGTTTTACACCTAAATATGACTCGCATCTGCCTAAATGAGTTATGTGACCACAATCCGCCATTCGATTTGAAAATTCATGTAACAACCGGCTTTTTCCCATGCCAGCCTCAGCTTGAATGTGGCCTACTAAGGGCGTTCTCGTTTCAGACATAACAAGGTTATGCATCCAGGCCAGTTCGTTTTCGCGTCCTACAAAATCACCTGAAAATGAGGCCCATATTCTGCTCATGTCGCCGGTACTATTTTTTCCAACGATTTTTTTTACCAATAGCCTTTGAGCCCTACCTCTCAGGGTTATCAAAGTTTGTTGCGAGATTTGAAAGTAGTGACCCATACGGCCCAATGCCTCATCACTGATAACAATCTCCCCGGGGCCTGCAAACTCACAGAGCCGCGCAGTGATATTTGTGGGATCACCTAAAATTTCGTAGCGCCCGCGCGCCAGATTACCTTGTTTTAAAAGAACTATACCGGAATGAATTCCAGTATGTAGACGCAGATTTATATCGAGACCGTCATAGTCTTTCTCTAATACTTCAAGGGATTGATGTAACTCTAGAGCTGTATCAACAGCACGCCTAGAGGAGTCCTTGAAGGAGGTGGGATAACCAAATACAATTATGAAGCCGTCACCATCGATACGGATAACTTCTCCGCCGTGATGGTTAACAATTTTAAGACAAATCTCTCCGATTTTATCTAATAGATCACTATATTGTTCTGGCTCTAATTTTGATGCAATCAATGTTGAGTTGCTCAAATCTGTAAACATGATTGTCAATTGCGTCCGTTGACCTAATACCCCCAATTTTTGTGACATACTAAAACCCCATTATCTTAGACAACGTAGTTTCGAGTTTTTGAATTGAAGGAACAGTAATTTGGTGGGCTTTTTTTTCTATCAATTTACTTTTGGCTAATGCGCTATATTCACGGCTTATGGCTTCGCGGTGTGTTGCAAGTTCGGTTGCAATTATCGTCTGGTCTTTAGGCAAACTAAATTCGGCGCGATCATTTTCACTACCACTTCTCTTAGCACGGCGAATAAGGTCGAGAACAATTCTGCAACGCACATTCATCGTAGAGAGTTCAAAGACTTGTCCTGACAAATTTCGAACGCGTTTGACTAAGCTGATCATCAGGTAGTCATAAAATTCTCTATTTTGACTCACAAAACTTAGAAATTCTTTCTGTTTCATTTTATAAAAAATCGTATTATCAGTCGTAACTACCATGACCGACCTTTTCTCTCCGTCCATAGCAGAGAGTTCGCCGATCAGATTCCCTCTCCCAATTTCGCGAAATATGTATTCTTTTGAATTTGGTGCCAAAATTGAAATTTTTACGGCGCCGCTATAAATATAATACACGTCCGTGGAGCTATCCGATTGAGTAATAATTGTCTGGTTCTGCTTCTTCGTTACTTTTTGTGAGTGACTTGTGAAAAGCTCCGCTAAAGCCTTGGGAAGCTTTATGTCAGACTCATCGTAGTAAGAAATTTGTTCCCATAACATAATCTGCTCTCCCCTGAATTGTATAAAAGCACGAAAGTGGGTTTTCCCACAAGGTCAGAAATATGTTCGTTTATATTACGAGCCTACGCTAGTAGGGTAGTTCACATATGGATTATGGAAAAAATTTATAATGGCACAATTAAGTGAAAACCCGCGTGTAATAGATATGCACACGCATATGTTCAATGCGCGCTATCTTCCCTTGAGAGGCATTTTCAAATCTTTTGGTACAATTCCGGACAAATTTATAAAACCTCTGGCCATTATTTCATGGTTTTTGACAGATTATTCTAAATTTCCCAGCATAAAACGCGTGACGCCCTCACATCTGAATCGATTGGATTTTGACGATAGGAAACTTCCAAAGCTCGAAGAGAGTCAGTACACAGCTTCATATATTGAAAGCCTCTCTCTTGATTGCCAGGCTCTAATTTTAGAGTCCTTAAAGGGAAGCGCAACGTCAGTTAAGATGACTGAGGCTGTCGTCTTAAACGATGATCTCGATGCATTACAGTCAGCCTCAACCCGTCAACTAGCTATAACGACTGTTAAAGCGACGCTTGAAGCGTCGGATTTTTCAGCCGCTGCATTCGGTGATAAAGATGTTGCCGACAATGTTTTGAGTCTGAGTTGGCAGGACTTTCCTTTTGCTGATATGTTTCGAACTTTCTTTACTGAAGTGTTCCAACCTATCGAGCACGCTTTAGATTATCTCGATTTTATATGGAATCTAACGCAGTCCGAGCAGCAAATTTACACACGAATAAAACAATTTTACGAGTCATTAGGTGTTGATTGTCATCTGGTGCACCACATGATGGATATGTCCCATCCTTATCAGACCGCATATGGAGATAAAAAATACGGTAAAGTGAAAATGCCGTATTATGGAGCGGGCAATCAAAGATCGCAACTTTCGCAGATGAAAAAGTTATCAGAGTTTGCCGACGGAAGCCTCACAGGTTTTTCGGCGTTTGACCCTTGGCGCTTTTGTCATGTTGCGGACATAAAAAGTTCTGTAATCACAGCTTTGGAGTCAGCCCAGAACCAGTTTAACATGATGGGATTTAAAATCTATCCCCCTATGGGTTACAGGCCTGATATGAACGAAGGTCATCCAGAGCTGCAAATAGCTGTAGCCAGTTTTCTCGAATATTGCGCGGCTCATAACATTCCCGTATTTGCCCATTGTACGCCAAGCGGTTTCGAAATTGGAAAAAACTCCGGTTTGAATTCTGACCCTAAATATTGGCGAAATGTCATAGAGAAAAATTCTTGGGGCCGAGATTTGCGCTTGTGCTTAGGGCATGCGGGCGGAGGACGGCACCCTCGGGAAGAGGGTAAAGCACTCATAAGTGCGGGCTGGGTGAGTAGTCAGAAAGAATGGGACATGCCAGGTAACTACGCCGCAGAAGTTGTCTCATTATGCAGAGACTTTCCTAAAGTATATTGTGAATTGGCTAATATAGACTCTATTCTGGATGACGAAACTCATGCCGAGAACTTGGCAAGAAATCTAAGTAGAGAGCTCAACTTGGCTCGACCGGGTTCTTATGATTTTTCAGAAAAAATAATGTACGGGACGGATTGGCATATGGTTGGTATGGTCAATGATGTCGTCAAATATTATTTGATGCTGTCCGGGATGTTTCAACGCCCTGCATTGCGTGATTTTAAATCTGAATTTTTTAGTAAAAACGCTTTGAGATTTTTAAAATCTGAACTTTCATATTAATTCCAAATAATACAATTTTATTTATCCAAACCCTAAGTTTTATTTTTAAAATTTGTGAATTTTCTCACATCATTCAATGCCCGATCGGTTCAACTAAGCTTTAAACCGCGAACCTAAAAAGGGTATATCAATGAAAATTCAAAAACTAATAATATCAAGTGCAGGCTTTTCGATTTTGACAGCCTGTGCGTCAGCGCCAGCCAACGTCGTTGAGCTCGATGCTGTCCAATTCAAAGGCGACAGTTTCCCAGCAATGACCTCTTCAGATCTTAAGCGTAGTGATTATTCAAAACTTTCTGAAGGAGAGACAGTTATAGTCGCAATTGCTGATGATAATTCAGGAGCTGTCTCTCATCCCAACCTCGCCTCAGCAAGCATTACAGAAGTAATAGCCAAAAATAGTGAAAAGAGCATGGAGCTCCTTCGTTCCCAATGTGACGTGGATAGCGATGGAATTTGGGATAGTTATTGTCCCGAATTGATCAGCGAGCTTCGAGAATCTGAAAATTTCGTGATGTTTAAGTCAAACTACACGATTTCCCAAACAACTTCGGGGAGGGATGATTGGTCTAACTCCACATCAATAGATCGAAACGAATTTGTCGATAAGACACAGCCAATTTATGTTCGTCTCCTAACCGTGAATGAAGGTAATAAGGCCTTCACTGGAGATTTAAATATAATTGTTAATATCCCGCCTCAGGTAGAATTTAAGCAAATTAAAGAGCTTTATAAGGTTAAAAGTAATGCTGGTACTAAGGCTGTGGTTGGCGGTTTGGTCACAGCAATGACGGCTCTTTCTGGGGTGCCAATCTATGCAACGACAGGTGATGTCGGATGGATAAAAGACTTTGATCGTCAGAAATCTTATGACGACTTTTCAATTACTAACACTAATAAAAAATTAAATGTGACAGCCAACAACGTTAGCATCGAACCCAATGAGGGAATGGAGTTAATATACGAGGTCAGCTATGAATATTTGGATAAATAGAATGCTGACGCCTGTTAGAATAACGGTATTTTTTATCTTGATTTCTGGGCTTTCATCTTGCGCGACTTCATCTGGTTCCTCTTGTGATAAGCTTGCGAAAAATCAGAAAAGTGAAATTCGTAAGATGGTCAAGAGGTTTGAAAAATCAGCCTCCGGTAGACATGTGATACTCTTAGAAACAGGATCAGGTATTTCTGACCTTTGTCGATCTCACTTCATCGAAAAAGATGAGTTTACTTCTTTGCCAAGTTCCGCGTCGGATTATTGCCGGTCTCAGCAAAGAGAAGCTGATACCTACTGCACGCTTTATTCTGTGGACGGGCAGTATACTGGAAAACCAATTCAGTGAAATCGCCATTTCGAGCAGAGTTTCAAAAAATCATATCGCAGTGAGAAATATAAATACAAATAAAACTATGTAGAAAGGAGACGATAATGCAGAATGCTACTTCGTTAAAATCAATATTACTAATCGGAACTTTGATTGCGTCTGCT
>Ga0209185_1001689_pt1 | contig 18006 bp, 10 predicted proteins | sample SidtaG_2_FD_187425 | JGI IMG/M metagenome (GOLD analysis project Ga0209185, IMG submission 187425) | Marine algal microbial communities from Sidmouth, United Kingdom - Sidmouth_Asex2 metaG (SPAdes) (version 2) | ecosystem: Host-associated > Algae > Red algae > Unclassified | place: Sidmouth... | reverse complement strand
GGTTATTTTTTCGATATTTTTTCTTACAAAAACCGCACATAGCCTACGCTACGTAAGGATTTTTGTAGGGAAAAATAGCGGAAAAAGAAACCGTCAAAAAGTAAGGATATTTTTGTCTCACTACTTATATCGCTTGAATGTAGTTGGAAGGCAGTCCGTTTTTGGTCGAAAAATTGTTAAATTTATTCCCATCAAAACGGCTTAAACCACCACCTTGCGTACCAAACCAAATATAGCCGCGACTGTCTTGGTGTGCAGCATAGACTTGCGACTGGGGCAAGCCCTGCGAAATACTGTATTTGATGAAATTATACTGCTGCCCAAAGCCCGAAACAGCAAGGCACAGATTGATGAGTAGGAGGATATAGTGGTTTTTTTTCACGGGGTAAATATAAGGAATTTGAGCGTTTTAGTAACTGGATTTCAGGCATTAGGTAGCTGGGGAATTAGGAAATCAGGTAAACTCCTATTTAACAACATCTTACAAAGGTAAAATTATTGCATTCCACTTGTTTTCAATAAAAATTAAATACCTGAATATCAGATACTTACGGCGTCAAGCCTAATTGCCTAATTCCCCAATTCCCCGAGCCCGTTTAAATCTTTATACCTACTGTCAAATAAAAACTCAATCCATCCGAAGGGATGATTCCCGGACCGGGATAGCCCGTTGCACGGCGAGTGAAATAAGTATGATTTGTTAGGTTATTGATACCTGTTTCTAAGCGTATTTTTTTGTACTGATACGACAGCGAAACATCAATGACGTGATACGCCGGAATCTCCCCAACGACACCACTTCTGATGTCGCCATCGGGTGGAGTGGCGGAGTTTTGTACATCTGTAAATTGCTGCGACAGGTAGGTAAATTGAGTAGAAGCCAACAGGTTTTTGTAGCCAATTTGGATGCCTGTTTTCAGATTGATCAGTGGAATAAATTCGACCTGTTTACCGACTACATTATTTTCTTCCGAACGAGTGTAACGCGAATAGGTAAACGCCGTATTAGCAAAGATGCTAAATTTAAATTGCTCATTTTCAGGATATAATAAGCGTTTTAAATTCAAATCACCAAAGGCTTCCGCACCCACGATAACCGCTGCACCAATATTTTTCCGAATACGATTGGCACGGTCATCCAATATCACGCCGATACGGTCATCGTATAATAACGTGAACGCCCCGGCATCGTAAGACAATGCCTTGCCCCAACGCCCGCGCAGACCCGCATCAGCCGTAAATCCGCGCTCATCCGAGATGTCGGGGTCAATGATAAAAGTTGGGTTCACTACGCGTATATCGCTGAATGTCACCGAACGATAATTCTGCGAAATATTGGCATATACCTCTAGCGTTTCGTTTGCCTCATAGCTCATCCCTATGCCGAATAAAGCGAGATTGCGCGGAAAATTTCTATTATCGGTAAACGCTTGATTGGCAATAGGATTATTGGCATTGTCGAAAATGACTTGTCGATAATCGCCTTCGCTTTTCGTGCGAATATATTCAAACCGAAACCCTGGTGTGATAGCTAATTTTTCGGATAAATAAAAAATATTTTCTCCGAAAAAAGCCACATTAAAATTTGGAAAAAGGAAATTTGATTGATTGGCATAATCAGGAAATTCATCGTCATACAAACGAAAATTCGCATCTGTACCACGCGAACCCGCGCCCTGCTGTGCCGTATTATTTGCTTTGTATAATTTCGCTCCAACTAAGAATACCGCTTCCTGTTTTCGGAGTGAATAACGGCTCAAAAAGCGCGTTTCTGCGCCCCAATTTTGGAAGGTTCCTTTAATCAAATCGCGTGGCAATACGTAGCTACCATCCGTACTTTGCTCATCCAATGAAGTGACGGGATTTTCGTTCAGATTGATGGGATTGCCTCGATAGCCGACGCTATTACGTGCGGCATTTAAACCAAAAACACTCACGCTAAGGTCTGATTTTTCGCCAAAACTGTGTTCCAATTTCGCATTAAATAATCGCCAATCTACTTCAAACCAATTGCGTGTGCGAGTGCTTTGTCGCGGATTGTCAGCGAGTTGTGCATCGGTCAGACCACCGGCTTGTTGTGCCAAGTAATGAAAGTAAGTTGATTCGAATGAAAGGCGTGTTTTCTCCGAAAAATTGTAGCGCATAAGTCCAAAAAAATTATGCGCCGTAAAACCTGAATTTTCGCGATAGCCATTCCCGTTTTTGAAGTTATAATAGGTGTAATAACTTAATTTTCCGACCGTGCCGCCGATAGAATTAAAGGTGTTGAATAAGCCAAAAGACCCTATCGACTGCCGACTGACGATTTCGTATTTTTTCCTCAAAGGCGGTTGACGAAGCTGAAAATTTATCAAGCCGCCAAACTGCGTTCCGTATTGCAAAGAAGCCGCACCGCGCAAAACTTGAATCTGACTCAATGCCTCGGCAGGCGGCGTGTAGTAACTTTCCGGGTAGCCTAGCACATCTGCGCTGATGTCGTAGCCGTTTTGTCGGGTATTGAAATTGGCGGTACGATTCGGGTCAAGTCCCCTGCCACCGATGCCGAGTTGCAAGCCCCCGTCGTTGCCTTCGTAGATATTTAGCCCTACGATTTGGGCGTAAATTTGTCGGCTGTTGTTCGCTGCGAGGTTGCCTTGCACCTTATCGAGTAGTACGACTTCATTTTTTTTTCCGGAGTAAATAGCCGTTCCCTCTACGGCTTTTAGGCGTTTGAGTGCAAACAGTTCTTCGCGCTTCGCAATGAGCGTAACGAGCGAAAGTTGTTCTTTAAGTCGCTCTAATTCAAATACTTGTGTCGTATTTTTTTCGACTAAAACTTGTTGTGGTTTGGTGCTATATTCGTAAGAAAAAATCGCAATATCGTAAGTCCCGGACTTTAGATTCGTGAATTGGAATTGCCCACTTTTGTCGGTCACAGTAGATGCGCCCGTGGTCATATTATATATTTCAGCATCAATGATAGCTACTTGTGTTTCGCCGTCAATTGCAGTGCCTGTGAGGGTGTGTTGGGCGTGGAGGGTGAGCGTATTTATCCATAAAAAAAGGAAGAGAAAGACTCGTATATTCAAATCTATGAGGTTTTTAGAAACCTTATAGGTTTTGGATTTATTTAATGTGCAAATAGGGGCATATAATTTATTTTCCATAAGTGTAATGCGAGTATTTTGTTTGTCAATGTTTGTACTAATTCATCGGACAGGAATGTCTGAGTGACATAGTATCCAATCTTTGTGCTGCCAAGTATCTCGAAGTTCCAACAAATTTATATCGGGGTCAATAAACGGACGACTCGACCGACCATTCAGCGCAACATAACTTTCTACATAAACTTCTACATCTTCATAGCCATATTTGGTATACGTTTCTCCCAAAAAATGAGCGTATTCGAGTATGAAGTCGGGCTGTGTTGCCATTTGTTTTTCCTGAAAGGGCGTGAGAAAACTACCATTATTTACGTACAAACGTTTGCCTGTCGCGCCTTCTACGATTTTGAAATTGGCATAACCTGCCTTCTCCATCAACATCACACGCCAAGCGTAGCGATAGCCCTGTTCTGTCCAAAATACATTGCCCGGATAGCATAAATATCGCCACGGTAGTAGTAATTGAATGACAAGAAAGCTGCTTAATATAGCAATTTTTATTTTTGTAAAAAGGTTTGAATGCGGTCTACCCCCCAGCCCCCTCCAAAGGGGGAGATAAGCGCGAGTGACTTTTCGCGCAGCGAAAATTTCCCCCTTTGGAGGGAACTCATGTAATATTTTTTCATTGTCAAAATACGCTTTATTTATACGAAAAATACGCGACAGTAATGTAAGTAATTTGTGATGAAAATTAGCCGAAAAAAATATCAACGTACTCCCAATCATAATGTACGGAAACATGCCGATTGGAAATAAAACCCTTGTCATTACATGAAAAAGAACGACCATAATAAACGCAGGTACGCGAGTAGGGCGGTAGAGTAGAAAAAAGACGATAGTGAGGTCATAAATCGCACCGCCCCAACTGAATAAGTAGTGCACCCACGACTGCTGCATCAGGTCGCCGAGTAGCGGAATGCCGTATTTTGAAGGCAGCCAAATTTTGAGCGGAAGAGCGTGTAACATCCAGTCACTGTGCAGTTTAGCTACTCCGGCGTAGATGTAAACAATGGCGAGTAACAGCATTATCGCATGGATATTGTAGGCAGGTATGCGCTGTACGGCGAGTTTGGGATTTCTTTTTGCATCCAATGAAAAATAACGATGGGCGGGAAGGAAAATCAGTAGAAAACTAAGGACAGAAATGAAGTAATAATGGTTGAGATAGGTCGTTTTGTCCATCAACTCAATGTAAGTAAAAGTCAGGAAAAACGCCACAATCGCCACCCGATACCACAAACCCAAAGCCACCAAAATCGCAGATAATCCGCAGAGTATAAACAACGCATATAGCACCGTATTCGGCGGCACTTGCACCCACGCGAAGCCCCAATATTTAAAATGAAAAGCTGGCTCCATATACATTTTTTCTATCCAGCCATAATACCAAAATCGAATGATACTCAAGCACATAAGCAGTCCAAAAAAAATACGAAAAGCCGCGAGTGGTGCGGCTTCAGTTGTCTTGGACAGATAGTTTCGTATGCTTTTTTGCATCGCTTTGATTTATATGGGAGTTGGGTTGGGGGAAATTGGGGTACTTCCTAATCACCTAATACCCCAGTACCCTAATTACCCAATTACTCAATCCCCATCAGCATCTACGTAGTCTATGACGATGCTAAAGGTTTGTACCATATCTACTTTCAACATAATGACTGTTTTTTGTAATTCGTCATAAGTTTCGAGTATTTTATAGTGGTCGGTTTCAGCTTGTTGTTTGAGATCAGGCAAGAGGTCATTGGCAGTATTTCTCACTGTATTCATCTGGTTGTCAATGGCTTGTGCAAGTCCGTTATTGTCTTTGAATGTTTCAAGATAGTCGAGGTAATCGCTCAGTCCGTGATGTTTTTGAGTGTTTCGAAAGTTTCTGCCATTAAAAAAATCCTGTACCGCATCCAAAGCTTCATTGAATAATTCTTTAGAAAATTCGCCGGAATAAGGTGCTTCTACGTGCGTAGCGAGGGGCATACCAGAAAAGACACCTGCCGGAATACCGATTTTTCCTGCGCGTAAGAATTTTTCATAATAAAAAATAAAGTCATTCACCAACTTATCCACAGAACCCGTTGCCGAAGACGCGCTATTGCTGATAAATGTATCGCGGTAGCCAGATGTCCAGTCATTTAAGACTTCATTGGTGAGGTCGTTTAAACGAGCAACAATATCCGATAAATACTGTGCATAATTGGCTTCGGAAAGCGTGGCAACAATTTGTGTATCGTCATCATTTAGACCGTATAATAAGTAATCTAAAGCAGGAAAACCCTGTGTATCAAAATTTGATGGTAATTCGAGCTTATAATCTCCCGTCTCAATATTCAATAGAATCATTTGAACATCAGTCGGATAAATATTAGTAAAATTTCTCAAACCAATTGTTTCTGCTTTACCAATATCAAACATGGCTACCATTTGCCACATTTTATACGATTCCAACCAATCTGCACGAAGGGCATTCAGCGTTTGCTCCGAAGGGTTGGTATTGAAGGCATCGGTAGTTGCCTGCAAAGCGACCAGACTCGTTGCGTAATCTTCAAATCCGGGAATAATAATGTCATCTGCCCAATGGGTCAACATCGCTGTTCGGTCAAAATCGTCGATAGCCTGCGTTGTATTTATTTCATCATCTTTACAAGCAGAAAATGCCAGTATTGTAAAAGTAATGAAAGCAAAAAAGAAAATTCTGATGTCCATGATTTGTTATTCGTTGATTCGTTATTCGTTGATTCGTTGATTCGTTGATTCGTTATTCGTTGATTCGTTATTCGTTAATTCGTTGATTCGTTATTCGTTGATTCGTTATTCGTTGATTCGTTATTCGTTGATTCGTTATTCGTTGATTCGTTGATTCGTTATTCGCTATTTATTTGATTTGCCTTCGGCAAATACGAATAACGGATACACGAATAACAAATACACGAATACACGAATAACGAATAACGAATACACGAATAACGAAAATTACTCCGCCGCTTGTGCGACTGTGAAGTCAAATTTTGCTGCAATTGCCGCTGAAACAGCATCTAAGGTTTCGGGTGTTACCTTCCAAAAACCGTTTGTGGGCGTATTATAAATTTGGTCAAGAAAGCCGTCTACTTCTGCTCGTGTAAAAACGGGCGCATTGCTATCGCCGCTACGTATAAAACGCAAACTGTACACAAAACCGAAGCCTTCGGAAAGGTCGTGAAATGCGCTGCCATAATCGTTGCCGTCTGTTGGAAGTGCGTTTTTACCTGCTTGGAGATAATAAACTGCACGTATACCAATCACTTGCGAAAGCTTGTTGCGCAATATCGCTGCTTGCTCATTACGCACATCATAATCGCCTGTTACGATAGCTGCGCGACCGAGTTTGAACGCCTGATATATGTCATCCGCAATACCTGCAAAATCAGAATCGCCCTCTACACGCGAGAGATATTTGCCAAAAAAACTATCGTTACTATATGTCTCCAGTGGATTCGCCACATCTTCTACCGAAGCAAAAAGGTAGCCGTAGGCTTCATCCCATTTATGCTCCATGTCGGTATAGTTTTTTCCTTCTACCAATATTGTGGCATCGTTGTTCGCACGATTTTCTCCTGCATCCAATACGCTTGTGCTGAGGTAGTTATTTACCATCTGGTCGAGCATCAATCCGCCGATTAAGGCTTTATTGACGGCTTGGTTATACTCCAAACCTTTCGCGCTCACGTAGCGGGCAGATGAGCCGTCGGCAATCTGTCCGGCGATGCCGGGCGTTGCGAGTTCGGCGGCATTGGGGCTGACTTCGTTGGCTTGTGCGCCAATCCATGTCTCAAAATCGGCTTTGATAAGCGCACTTTCAGCGGTGTTGCTCCCAAAATAATCTACCGAAGCAGCTACTTTAGATTTGATACTTTTGGTAGAAATATTCAAGTCAGCATCCGTGTATGGGTTGACATCTTCGCCTGTGGCGGTTTGGTTGCGGTACATTTCGAGTAGCTCGGCTTCTGTCGTTGCAAAATCTGTCATGGCATTGATAAGTTCGGTTGCCATTTTGATGCGAGTCGTTTGCCCTTCAAATGAAATAGTAGATGTACCGTCCCGTTCAAAAGTATAAGTTGCAGGATTGTCAATACTAATGGTTTCATCGTCTTTACAAGAGGAAAAAATTGTTAGTATAGATAATAACAAAACGGAAACTAAGTTTTTCATGCTACAATTTATTGACGTGAAATGTTCTTATTTAGATTGGTTCTAAGGCAAAGATAAGTGTGAAATTTTACTTTTGCAAACTTTATTAGGATTTAATCTAAATAAGAATAAGCTCACAGGTTTTTTTGTTGTCAAGTGTCTGATAATCAGTTATTTCAAAAGGTTATACAAATTCAAAACGGTATAGTAACGGCTGCTTAGTGAAAGAAATTAAATAAATTGTTCCATAATGCGCCGTAATTTTTTCTTCTAAGGTCGCACTGAAATATAGCCATTTTTTAATTAATTAAAATTATTTTGTAATTTATTTATTATTAAAAATGAATTATTTATAAATATTTTTTATTATAAAATAATTTAAAAATATTCTTATTTCAGCAGAACCTTCTAAAGAATTCAAAAAATCGTTGCATAGCCATAGCTACGGAACTATTTTTTGTGTTTTTAGAAGGGAAAAGAACAAGCATAATGGGGCAAGTTATTTATTTTCTTTCACTTAGTAGTAAGTCAATCTAATTATGATATGTTGCTTTGAGTGAAATTTTTTCGAGTACGAGGCGGAGGTTATTCAGCATAGCCGTAGCTACGCTGGATGTTCTCCAACAAAGTAATCGGACAAATTTCGCCAAATGAACTTATCATAATTAGTTTGACTTACTACTTAGGGAAGACGAAGGTTTTTGTAAAGTATTTTTTCAAAAGGGTACACAAATTTTCTGCGACCTGTTTTGCCCCACTACTTAAAAGAACGAATTTATACCAATTTCAAGTCCTTATAAAGGTACCAATCTATCTTAGGAACAGGGTTTCAATAAATGCAGATTTTGACTTTTTCTTTTTCCCTTTTTCTGCGTTATGAAAATCCTTGTATAGCTTGGCTATGCGCGGTTTTCATACCTTGAAAAAGAAAAAAATAAAGTCGTCAAAAACCTGCATTTATTAAAACCCTGTTCCTTAACTTGCGTCATAAATTGACTTTGATAAGCAAAAATTGTAACTTTGCAGCCGTTTTTGTGTTCTTTATAAAATTTCATTAAAAAAGAACACGTAAATTAGTTAATAAAAAATATAATGACGCAGACCGTAGAATTTCTCAAATACAAAGTAAAAGACATTTCGCTTGCCGATTGGGGGCGTAAAGAAATGGAACTCGCCGAAGCAGAAATGCCCGGACTCATGGCACTCCGCGAAGAGTATGGCGACACAAAACCGCTTGCGGGCGCACGTATCGCAGGATGTTTGCACATGACCATCCAAACGGCTGTGCTTATCGAAACACTTGTCCACTTGGGCGCAGAGGTGACTTGGTCATCTTGCAATATTTTCTCTACACAAGACCATGCCGCCGCCGCTATCGCCGCCGCAGGTGTGGCTGTTTATGCTTGGAAAGGCATGAGCGAAGAGGAATTTGATTGGGCTATCGAGCAAACGCTCTTTTTCGGTGAAGAACGCAAGCCACTCAATATGATTCTTGACGATGGTGGTGATTTGACCAATATGGTACTTGACCGCTATCCCGAACTGGTATCAAACATCAAAGGTTTGAGTGAGGAAACGACTACGGGCGTGCACCGCTTGTATGAGCGTATGCGTAATGGCACACTCACGATGCCGGCTATCAATGTGAATGATTCGGTGACAAAATCAAAATTTGATAACAAATACGGTTGCAAAGAATCTTGTGTAGACGCGATTCGTCGTGCTACCGATGTGATGATTGCCGGAAAAGTGGCTGTCGTTGCGGGTTATGGCGATGTGGGAAAAGGTTCTGCGGCTTCTTTGAAAGGAGCTGGTGCGCGTGTTATCGTGACGGAAGTGGATCCGATTTGTGCTTTGCAAGCAGCTATGGACGGCTTCGCAGTGAAGCGTATGTCAAAAGCACTTGAAGAAGCGAATATCGTTGTTACAGCTACGGGTTGTAAAGATATTATCACGGGCGAGTTTTTCAAGCAGATGAAGGACAAAACCATCGTTTGCAATATCGGTCACTTCGATAATGAAATCGACATGGGCTGGTTGAATGACAATCATGGTGACTCAAAAGTCATCATCAAACCACAAGTGGATAAGTACACGATTGATGGCAAAGATGTTATCATCTTGGCTGAAGGTCGCCTCGTAAATTTGGGTTGTGGCACAGGTCACCCTTCATTCGTAATGTCCAATTCATTTACGAATCAAACTTTGGCACAACTCGAATTGTGGCAAAATACCGATAAGTACGAAAACAAAGTTTACATGCTTCCTAAGCACCTCGACGAGAAAGTAGCTCGCCTACACCTCGAAAAAATCGGCGTGGAATTGGAAGAACTTTCTACCGACCAAGCAGATTACCTCGGTGTAAAAACTGAAGGACCATTTAAGCCGGAATATTACCGTTATTAATAATGGTGAACGGTTAATGGTTAATTTTTTCGCTGTGCGAAATGTTTCTACCTGATTAACCAATCAACCGATTCACCGATATACTGACTATAAGAGTTATCAAACGGAATACATCCGTTATATGGAAGAGCCTGCTCCTTTTGGGAGTGGGCTTTTTTTTTGTTTTTGCTAAATTTTAAATAATGAAAATCATTAGACTTTATTCCAAAATAGTTTGGATGAAAGAGGAAATAAAGATTTTTTCACTAATCAAGGCGGCTGAAATTGAGCTATACCTTAACATAGTGAATTTTCAGGCAATGTAGAGTAGTGGAAAAAGATTATTTACTCAATACAAATTATTTTGAAATAAAGTCTATTAAGTAACTTAGTGAAAGAAATTAAATAAATTGTTCCATAATGCGCCGTAATTTTTTCTTCTAAAGAATTCAAAAAATCCTTGCATAGCATCGCTACGGAACTATTTTTTGTGTTTTTAGAGGGAAAAAGAACAAGTATAATGGGACAAGTTATTTATTTTCTTTCACTTATCTACGCTTTACTTATTCATTCATTCAAAATTCACTCATTCACTCATTAAATTTACTATGACAAAAGCACTTAAAATTATACTTGGCGTGGTGTGGTTGCTGCTCACTATATTCTTGTTGGCGGGCTTGCTCGTTCCACAGGTCAAATACGAGGCACAAATCACCGTAGACATGCCACTCGACAAGACATTCGCCTTGTTCAACGACACCAAAAAAATCCCAAAATGGATGCCCGAAATCAAAAGAATCACCCCAATAGAAGAAATTCCCGGCTTCGTTGGCAGCCGTTACAAAATGATAATGGACAATGGAGGGACAGAAATTAAAATGAAAAGAAAAGTATTGGACTATAAAGAAAATCAACTCGTCCAACTCGAATTTGAGGCAGAAAGCATGAAAAAAACCGACCGCTATACTTTCACGGCGAAAGATGGCAAAACGCTTATCCAACACCAAGCCACTACACGCGGCAATGGCTATATGAATCGCTGTTTTTTTGCTTTTCTGAAAGGTTCATTCAAAAAAATAGACCAACAATACCTCGACAATTTCAAGCAATTTGCTGAATCGTAGTCGATAGTCGATAGTCCATAGACGATAGGCTAACGTGAAACGTATTGCGCATTAACTATCGACTTTTTTACTCAAAAATCAGGGCATTTGATACCACCGATATGATATATAAGGCTGACCCCGAAGGTCATATAAGCGTCGTTGCTAAGTGGGTCACCGCGCTGTCTGCCCGGTTCGCCGATAGGTGCTTCTACGACTTCCCATGAGCGGTCTGCCAACTGTACAGCAAGCGGTCCGCGTAGGTTTTCGAGCGTTTGAGCATCTGCATAAGTCGTGCTTACGTCGTCGAGATAGTCCGTGAATAAACGTCGCGCACTCGCCTCTATATTTATGCTCCACGCATAATTGAGCGCGATTTTCACGCCGCCGCCATACGCAAGTATCGGCTGCGTGAGGGTATATTCCTCGTTTCTGCCTTGCCCCTCTGTGCCGAGCGGTTGGAGTTGTACCCATTCATCATCGAATCGGGTACGCGGATTGAAATGAAACACGCCCCCACCGACAAATAAATAAGGTGAGAAAAACTTGTCATATGCAGACGAAACGAAAGGCAGAAAATTAAATTCTACCTGCCCAACGCCCTCAAATATATTGGATTGAAAACTCAGGTTACGAGCCTGTTGGAAAGGATTATTGGACAGCGCATCGTCAAAACCAACATTAGCATAATTGGCTGACAACTTGAACGATACACGCGGATTCACGTTGACACGTCCCAAAATACCGCCAGCAGGACCGAGTCTCGCTACGCTAAAATTGGGGTTGAGGTCGCCGAAATAATTCGATACCCCCGCCCATGCGCCGAGTTCATAACTTTGCGCTATTAAAGATGTTGATAAACAACAAATTAGAATTATTGCTGAAAAAAATCGCACCATCAATTGTTTTAATTTGAAAATCGTTTGTTACCATACATTTCGATAGTTGATAACTGCACCATTAGTGAAAGAAATTAAATAAGGGAAGACGAAAAAAATAATCTACCCGTCTGAATTGTTCTTTTTCTTATATGTTTCACTAAATCTTCCTTACGTAGCTCGGCTATGCGCGTCAAATTTAGCCAAAGATATAAAAAAAATAACTTCTTCATTTGGGGTAGATTATTTTCTTCCTCTTCCCTAAGATGTCCCATAATGCGAAGTATTCTTTTTGTCTTAGTGAAAGAAATTAAATAAATTGTTCCATAATGCGCCGTAATTTTTTCCTCTAAAGAATTCAAAAAATCGTTGCATAGCCATAGCTACGGAACTATTTTTTGTGTTTTTTAGAAGGGAAAAGAACAAGCATAATGGGGCAATTTATTTATTTTCTTTCACTTAGTAAGTAGTGAGACAAAAATATCCTTATTTTTTGAAAGCCGCACATCCCGATAGCTACAGCTTGTCCCGAACTCCGATTCAGGATAAGGGTTTCAAAGGATCCTTAGACGGAAAAAAAACGAGTATAATGGCACATGTTATTTAATTCCTGATACTTAGACAAATATTTCGTGTTCCTTGTATTACTTACTGGACTTTGGACATTGGGTAATTAGGTAAATCGCTCATTATCAATAATTTATGTTAATTTGCATTTTATTTTAAATTAACTTTATTACAATTTTTATTATGCTGATGAATAGCGAATTATGCTTTCGTCAGCCTAATTACCTAATTTCCTAATTTCCCAGTTACCTAATGTCCAAAGTCTAGTTACTTAGGAACGACGCAAGAATAAATTCAGATTTTGACTTGTTCTTTTCTCCTTTTTCTTCGTTATGAAAATCCTTGCGTAGCTTGGCTATGCGCGGTTTTCATGCCTCGAAAAAGAAAAAAATAACGGCGTCAAAAACCTGCATTTATTAAAACCCTGTTCCTTACACGAATTTTTTAGGAAAATATTGTCTTAGAAAGGCTAAAATAATAACATCGGTGCATCTACATTCATTCGCTCTCCGAAACGAGTACGGGATTTCGCTTCACTCATTCACTCATTAATATTGTAGCATTACGTTATTTAAGCATTTAAGTAACGAGTAAATAATAACTTCACGATTTGGACGGCTTCTTTTGCCCTTATTTTCCTCCTCAAAAACAGTCATTTATCCCGATAAACTCCCGCTTTCAAGAAGAAAACTAAGGACAAAATAATCTCGTCGAAATCGTAAACTTATTATTTTCTTTCACTAAGCATTGTTTAAGGTGCAAGCCGTCGAGTCCTCCATTTACCATTATTTTTCTCATAAAAAATACGGTCATGTAAGCGGCTACTGCGTCCCTGCCAAAACTCTATCGCTGATGGCTCGACACAATACCCGCCCCAATACGACGGACGCGGAATAGGTTTTTTTTCACCATAATCGGCTTGGAGTTCGTCCATATTTTTTTCGAGTATTGCTCTATCGCCAATGGTCTGACTTTGTGGAGAAGCCCATGCGCCAAGTCTGCTTTTGCGTGGTCGGCTGTCATAATAATCGTCTGACAATGAAGGTGCTAACCGCGCTGCTTGTCCTTCAATTCTAACCTGCCTTTCCATTTCATGCCAATGAAAAACCAATGACACATACGGGTTCGCTGTGATTTGCTGCCCCTTTTTGCTATCGTAATTCGTATAAAAAATAAAACCTTTTTCGTCAAAACCTTTCAACAAAACGATGCGTGCGGAAGGTTTGCCATCGGGCGTAGCGGTGCAGAGTGTCATGGCATTTGCCTCAAATCTCTTTGATGCGTTCGCTATTTTCAAGGCTTCGTCAAACCAGCCTTTAAATTGAACAAAAGGGTCGGGCGATACCTCTCCAATGTCAAGGCTACGCAATTGATAATCGCGACGAAGGTCGGCTATTTTATTTTGCATTGTTATGTTGTAATGATTATACAGTTGTAAGTAGTGAGACAAAAATAGGCTTAGTGAAAGAAAATAAATAATTCAAGGTGCTTTGACAAATTTTGCATTTTCCTCCAATACGGCTTTAGACCATTGAAATAAGTAACTGAATAACAATGGGTTAAAACCATATTGGAGGGGGAGAAAACCTTTTTTATAAAAATTGTTTAAGAAGTAAAATATTTGTCTGACGACTACACTTCGTAAAATCATAAAGTACCAAAAAAGTAACCATTCGCCGTCAAAGATGTTAAGAGTCCTATGAAGCATCTTATATGAAGGACTTGACACAAGACGAATATCTACAAAAGGTAGAAGAAAACAAGACAATTTTTCGAGAAAAGTACGACTCGGAATTTACCATAAGCCTATCGCGCAATGTGATGAATATCATCGACGATGTATTTTTTCGCTCGGTATTCGTGGGTTTTGATGAGCCGATTGAGCGCAATAATCTCGATCACCCTGTTATACTCGCCAGCAATCATTCCGGGATGGCTTTTCCGTGGGATGCGATGGCTTTTGGTTCGGGCTTGCTACGGCGTATGGACTACGATGATAGCAAAGTTTGTCGCGTATTGATTTCGCCTGCGCTCTCCTATATCCCAATTATGTCTCCTTACCTGATGCGCGGTTTGTGGAAAAAAATAGGCGGCGTGGATGCGACTTACCTCAATTTTGAAACCATGATGCAGTACCCTGATGCCAATATTTTAGTTTATCCGGAAGGCATTCCCGGCATCGGAAAGGGCTGGAATCGGAGGTATCAATTGCAACATTTTGCGACCTCTTTTATACGAATGAGCCTTAAATATAAAACCGATATTGTGCCTATCGCTACCGTCAACGGCGAAAATATCAACCCCAACACATACAGTTTTAAATGGGTCAATAATCTGAGTAAAAAAATTAGTATTCCCTTCATTCCCGTCGGTTTACTCTTGGTTTTATTGCCGCTTCAGCCCTGGCTGTTTTATTACTCATGGCCTGCCAAACTCACTTATGTACGCGGCAAGCGCATTAGTCCATACAAATGGATAAACAAGCCTTACGAAGCAATCAGCACGGAAGAAATTAAGGACATTTGCAGCCGTGTACAAGCCCAAATGCAGGCTGAACTCAACGAAGCCGTTGCCCAATACGGACGCCAACCCTACCGCTTCGGCGAACACCTCCGCAAAGCCTGGCAACAGCGCCGAATGTTCCCGTTTTATCTGCCTTGGGGGTGGTTGTTTCTATTTCACGAATTTATGCGTTTATGGAACAAACGCAAGTCCGATGAGGAAATAAATATTAAATTTGGCTTCGGGTCACTCTTTATGATGATGCTCAAAAACCCATTTACAATTTTTTATTTTCTCCCAATAATCGGCTGGCTACCCATCATCTGGCGCGGCTGGAAGAGGTCGTAATGTTGGGGAAGACGAAAAAAATAATCTACCCGTCTGAATTGTTCTTTTTCTTATGTGTTTCACTAAATTTTCCTTGCGTAGCTCGGCTATGCGCGTCAAATTTAGCCAAACATATATCTTCCCTTAGCAGTCTATCCCCTCGCAGTCCGCAGTCAATAGGCAAAAACATTTCACGTCAGCCTCGACTATAGAGGGTTTTCTTATAAAGTAATAATTCTCTGATAATCAATTAAATAGAATTTTGTTTGCATTGCCTTTTTCCTCCCCCACCCCCTCCAAAGGGGAAGATTCTTCGCTTCGCGAAGAACTACTCGCGTTAGTCTCTCCCTTTGGAAGGATGACACATACTTTTATCTCCCCCCTCTGGAGGGGGTTGGGGGGAGGAAAACACGTTTTACAAGAAAACCTTTATCGACTATCGACTCTATAAATGTTTCGCTAAAAAACGCTCCATAGCGGCATAAAATTCAAAGCGATTTTCTTCATTATGAAAACCGTGTCCTTCGTTTTCCTTCAAAATATACTCTACATCAATACCGCGACTGCGAAGGGCTTCGACCATTTGGTCGGATTCGGCTTGTACTACGCGCGGGTCTTTCGCGCCCTGCGCGATGAGTAATGGTGCTTTGATTTTATCGACATGAAAAACGGGTGAAGTGGCTGTGAGTCGCTCGTGGTCTTGCGCATTATCGGGGTCGCCGACCATCTCTTTGAGCATTTTGAGATAGGGTTTCCAGTAGGGTGGAATCGTTCCCATGAAGGTAAAGAGATTGGAAACGCCGACAAAATCTACCGCACAAGCATAGAGGTCGGGCGTAAACGTAACGCCCGCAAGCGTAGCATATCCGCCATAGCTTCCACCATAAATAGCAATCCGATTGGGGTCTGCAATACCTTGATTTACAATCCAATGCACACCATCTGTGATGTCATCTTGCATTTTAAGTCCCCATTCATTGAAGGAGGATTCCCAGAATTTGCGTCCGTAGCCCGTGCTGCCTCTGAAGTTCATTTGCAAGACGGCATAACCGCGATTGGCAAGAAATTGTACATCAGGTTTGAACGTCCATGTGTCTCGCGCCCAGGGTCCGCCGTGCGGATTCACGACGACAGGGAGGTTTTCGTGCGGTACATCTTTGGGGAGTGTGAGGTAGCCATTTATTGTGAGTCCATCGCGCGAAGTGTAGGTGATAGGCTTCATTTTCGCGAGGTCATTTTCATTGAGCCAAGGGCTGACTTCGGTTATTTTTTCGAGTATGTCGGTATTTTTATCATAAAAATAAAATGCTCCTAAAGACCTATCACTATAGCTACGAACCAAAAATTTGTCCTCCGCTTTGCTACTACTAACTACGACTACCTCATATTGCTTGCCGATTTCATCTTCAAGGCGATTTTGGAGGGTTTCTCTTTCTTTATCCAAAAATTTGTATTGCCTTTTCCAATCGACATAATGAATGAATGTCAGTACTTTACGCTTTCGCGAATAGGTCAAGCCCGACACGTCTACTTCGTCATTTTCGTATAGTACTTCGAGTTCTTTTCCGTTGGAAATATCGAATTTGACAATCGCGCTTTTGTCGCGATTCAAATTTGAAGAGGCATAGAGGTGTTGGTTGTCAAAGGTGAAAAATAGCGGGGAGACGGTTTCACGGAAATTGGTGGTCAGTACGACTTTAAATTCGTCGCTTTCTGTAGGACGATATAAAATACTACCGTTTACACCATCAGTGGAAATGGCTACACGCAGTTTCCCGTCGTGGTCGGTCATCCAACCGGTGATATTGCCGGGGTTTTGGGCTATCATATCCAATTCTCCAGTATTGATATTGAGTCGATAAGGGTCAAAAATCTGTGGATTGCGCTTGTTGAGTCCAACGATAATATGCTCGTCATCGTCTTCCAAATCATCAATAATTTGTGCCAATACGCCCTCGAAAGGCGTGAGGTCTTTGTCATTGCCGCCGTTAATATCGACGCCAAATACGTGAAAATTTTCGTCGCCGTCAAAATCGCGTACATATAGTATGCGGTCATTTGTTGCCCAAAAATAGCCTGCAAGGTCGCGGTCTTCTACGCCTGTCAATCGAAGGGTTTTATCGCTGCCTATTTTTTGCACATGGATATTCATGCGGTTTTTGTAGGGCGCAAGGTAGGCAAGGTATTCTCCATTGGGAGATAGCGTGTAACGCGTTTTTTCGGAGTTTCTAAAAAAATCTTTTAACGGTACAAGTTGCTTAATAATCGTAGTGTCCATTGTTCGTAAATTAAATATGGAAGGCGAAATAAATAAATTTACCATCTTGACAGAATATTTTGCCCTCATTTTACACTTTGAAATTCTGAAAATATCAACATTTATGCGAGTTCCAAAGTCCAAACTGAGAACAAAGTCTTTCAGTCAAGAAAGCAAAGTTATTTATTTCGCGTTCCTATGGTGTTTCTAGTGTATAGTAGTGCAATATACGATTTAGGGATGAAAAAACAATAAACACTACATCTTCACGCTGTTATTTTTTCTTTACACGAGCCAAATTTGACGCGAATAACGGGTTATTTAAGGAGAATTTGGTGAAGTATAAAGGAAAAATAACGACGCGAAGAATGTACATTTATTTAATTTCTGATACTTAGTACACTGTTTCACAAATTTATTTACTTTTTTGAGTATTTCTTTTAAAATGACTCTTCACCAAAAAATCCTTAAATACAGTGAGTATTCGCGTCATTTTTGATTCGATTCATTTCAAAATAAACGTCAAAAAATGTAAATAAATTTATAAAACAGTGTACTTAGGGATGAAAAGATAATAAACGTTACATCTTCACGCCGTTATTTTTTCTTTACACGAGCCAAATTTGACGCGAATAACGAGTTATTTAAGGAGAATTTGGTGAAGTGTAAAGGAAAAAGAACAAGTC
>Ga0209185_1001686_pt1 | contig 18023 bp, 14 predicted proteins | sample SidtaG_2_FD_187425 | JGI IMG/M metagenome (GOLD analysis project Ga0209185, IMG submission 187425) | Marine algal microbial communities from Sidmouth, United Kingdom - Sidmouth_Asex2 metaG (SPAdes) (version 2) | ecosystem: Host-associated > Algae > Red algae > Unclassified | place: Sidmouth... | reverse complement strand
ATATTAAATTTTTTATTATTTTATTTTTTTTGGAGAGAACGGTAAATTTCTCCGTCGTTACGTTTAGGTCCCGCTGTCCGCTACTACACCAAGCCACCGCAAAACACTCTAGCCAATCTATTGGTATAACGCTACCATCGGGTCTATCTTGAAAGGTCTCAACTTCTATGCCCTTATATAACTTATATGGTTTAAAAAAAGTTGCAAAAAAAAAATCACCGAACCACATTTTTCTTATCGGAATCCAAACGAATCAGAATAAACAACAAAACACTAAATCCTAAAAACGATGAACCACCATAACTAATCAAGGGCAAAGGAATCCCAATAACAGGTGCCAACCCAATCGTCATCGCCAAATTGATCCAAAAGTGAAAAAACAAGATAGAGGCAACACCATATCCATAAATTCGAGTAAAATTCGATTTCTGTCGTTCTGCCACGGCAATGATACGCAATAACAGGAATAAAAATACAACAATCACTGCCACACTTCCTATAAAACCCAATTCTTCGCCAATGCCACAAAAGATAAAATCTGTATCCGATTCAGGCACAAAGTCCCCTCGAATCTGCGTACCATTCAAATAGCCTTTACCCGTAAGACCACCCGAACCAATCGCAATCAAAGATTGATTCAAATTATAGCCCATACCTCTCGAATCATCCACTACCCCCAACAGTACCAAAATACGCCCCAATTGATAAGGCTGCAAAATATCACTACAAATATAAGATATAGTTTGAATATAAGCTGCTGCACTCGCTAAGATACCCGATAACAATGCTCCACCGTTTTGTTTTCCAATTTTATCAAAGAAAATAGCTACAAAAAAGCCTATAAAAGCCATAACACCCAATCCCACCAATAAGTGCCATCCTGCTAACAAACTTGGCAAGAAATAGATAACCAATGCTGCCACTGCCACAATTACTGATTGTACCCAATCTATCCTAAAAAGAAACAACGCCACACCAACCATCAATGCAGATATGGAAGTTGTCAGGGTAAACGAGCCACTTTTCAAAACTTCCAAACTCACAGGGTCAAAGGTTGTCAATACTAGTGTCAAAATAAATAAGGCTATCACCGAAGCAAACAACACCAGAAACCATCCAGAAAGCCCTTCCCGATACAATACCAAAAGAAAAGAAGTATAGACCAAAGCCGTTCCTGCATCTCCTTGTAAAACAACCATCCCAAAAGGCAAAAGTATAATTAAAGCAGTAATCAAAAAATTAGGCAGTTTCCGCAAATTGATGTTCATGCCACTCAAATAAAACGCCACCATCAAGGCCGTCGAAAACTTTGCAAACTCGGAGGGTTGAAACCGAACAGGACCTAAGACTATCCAAGACAAAGAGCCTGCAATCTCTCGACCAAAAATCAATACTGCCCCCAACAACAATAAGGTCGTCACATACAATACGGGTGCCATGCCCACATAAAATTGCCGATCAAACAACTGCAAAAAGAAAACAACAACCAAAGTTACTGCAACCCAAGCAAGTTGTTTTCCCACTTTTATTCCCTGTAAATCCCAAAGACTATTGATTTCATAGGTAGGATCATAATTGGCAGAATAAACAGCCGAAAGCCCCAGTCCCACCAACAAAAAATACAATAATACGAGCAACCAATCGGTTTTCCGTTTGCTCTCTACTGCCGTATATAGACTCATTCTTCTATAGGTTTATCTATCAAATTCATGTCTAATATTCTTTTTTCTCGACGTTCTGCTACTTTACTTAATGTACCTGTCAGGTATTTTTCTGTCATTAAGGCGCAAATTGGGGCGGCAAAGGTCGAGCCATAGCCAGCATTCTCGACAATGGCTGCAATCGCTATCTTAGGGTTGTCTCTGGGCGCAAAAAAGATGAAAATCGAGTGGTCATCTCCATGGGGATTCTCGGCTGTTCCTGTTTTACCACAAGTGGAGATTCCGTCAATTTGCGACCATTTTCCTGTTCCTTGTGTCATGACTTGTTCCATACCTTCTACTATCGTCTCAAAATGTCGTCGTTCGATGCTCACGCTTACTGGTTTCAAGGGTTCTTTGGTTCGTACAATGTGAATGGGTCGATAGGTTCCTCTATTCGCTAAGATATTTACGTAGTTGGCGAGTTGTAGGGGCGTTGCGGTAATTTCTCCTTGTCCGATACTGAGGGATATAATCGTATTGGCTTTCCATCGCCAACCTTTGTAAATCCCGTTGAAATACTCTACTGTTGGAATATTTCCTTCTACCATGCCTGGTAAGCCAATATCTAATTTCCTTCCAAAACCAAATTCATGGGAGTAATCTACCCATCGTTTTAAAGCGACATCTATATCATCATGAACAGGATTTTCCATCGTTCTTTTGAAAACATCGCAAAAATAAGGATTGCAGGATTGCTCTATACCTTTTTGTACATTCTGACAAGGCGCATGCCCATGTGAACATTTGACGCTCGTACTCGCTCCGATCCAATACGCTCCTCGACAAGCATAATAATGATTTGCCCTAATGACGCCTTCTTGTAGGCCAACCAAAGCGACAAAGGACTTAAAAGTCGAGCCAGGTGGGTAAGTTGCCGTAATACAGCGATTTAATTGTGGCTTTAAGGTATCATTATTGAGGCGGGCAATGTTAAAACTTCGCTGCCGTCCTGTCAGCAATGCGGGGTCGTAAGAGGGACTACTCACCATCGCTAAAATTTCCCCTGATTCGGGTTCTATGGCAATGACACTGCCTATTTTTTTTGCCATTAGTTGCTCTCCATAGCGTTGTAAATCGGTATCCAATGTCAATTGAAGACTTGTACCTTGTTTGGCTGCTTTATCCTGTTCTCCTTCTTTATACCGAGCCGTTTCTCTATTGAACTTATCCACTGTTACAATGCGCTGTCCTTTGTCTCCTCGCATTACATCTTCATAGAATTTTTCGACGCCACTGACCCCAATATAATCGCCCAAAGCATAATACTCATCTTGTGCTAAAATCTTCTTATCGACTTCTCCCAAATAGCCATAGACGTGTGGTGCTACTTTTGCATGGTAATTTCGGATGGTTCGGACTTGGGCATAGAATCCTGGATATTGGTACATATAACCTTGTATGTTCGCATAGGATACAGGAGAAATTTGTTTGACTAAGATAGAGGATTTGTACCAAGAGTGCTTTTTGGCAGCTTTCAAACGTTCCTCTAAACTCGTTTTGCTGATATTCAACAACTGGCAAAATTTTAGGGTATCAAACGTACCAATGTCTTTGGGAATGACCATCATATCATAAATGGGCTGATTGTCTACCATCAAATTTCCATGACGGTCGTACATCAATCCCCTCGCAGGCAAAGTCGGTATCTTCCGAATTATATTACTCTCCGCCTCCACTTTATAGTTTTCATCCATGATTTGCACGGCATACAAACGCATCAATAGCGTTAATGCTCCAATGACAAATATGCCCATAACAACAAAGACTCTTACTTCTTTCTTCATATCTTAAATCGTTAAGCGGAAGATGTAAGGCATTTTTAAAATGCCTTACATCTATACGTTCTATCCATCCAAAATAGACTCGATAGTAGCGGTATGGCTTTCTTTGGTTTTTGTGGTTTAAGTAGTTTTTGTAGTTTTTGTGGTTGTTTGACCTTGATAGATTGGTTCTTCTTTAGCCATAATAGTGGATAGCGAGACCGTGCGTCACGACGAAGGACTTTACCGTTCTCTCCTTATTATAGTTTTTGTGGTTTAATTAGTTTGTGTGGTTTTTGTAGTTTTAGTTGTTTATGTAGTTGTATAACCTATTATTAAAAAGCTATTATTATTTCCTTACCAAACCACATAAACTACAAAAACCACAAAAACTACAAAAACTAATTCCGAGGGACAAAAACAAACTGATACAACATCACCATCATAATCGAAATACCTGTGCTCAAAAATATTTTAATGAAGGTAGATGGGAAGTCGGAAAAGCTGCTCACTTCTACAAAAAACAAAATAAGGTGGTGGAGCAAGATGGCAATGCTCACGTAAAGAATCGTCCACCGAAAACCCATAATGCTCATAACGGGGCGATGTTCTGGTTCATAACCTCCACGAGGCTGATTGAAACTCAATAGGTAAGGTCGTACAAAAGCTAGCCATACCGTTGCGGAGGCATGAAAGCCAAGTGTGTTGGCATAGATGTCTATGATAAGCCCAAACACAAATCCAATGACCATCAACAACCAATGGGGGATTTCCAATGGAAGCAATAAGATGAAGAGTGGATATATATATGGATTGACAAAACCATGCAATTCGATTTCATCCAAAATCAATACTTGAAGCAACAAAAGCCCCAAGAATCGCAATGCGTTCGCTAATACTACTTTATTCATTTTGCGTTTGGGATTCTAATGCTTTTATTTCTGATTGGTCTGTAAAATCTATCACATAGACATAATCTACTTTTCTAAAAATAGTAGACAAACGGACATCTATTAACTGAAAGTTATTGCCTGGTTGTAAATGGATATTCTCAACAGTGCCGACAGGAATGCCTTCGACAAATAAAGAAGAATAACCACTGGAAACAATCATGTCACCTTTTTCTACAGTAACATTGTTAGGAATATCTTTAAGTTGTGCAATATGCTCGTCTTTTCCGTTCCATATCAACGACCCAAAATAATTGTTTTTCTGGATTTTCGCACTCAATTGAGTCTCCTTATGTAATAACGAAAGAATCGTCGCATAATTGGCTGAAACGTGATCTATTATCCCAATAATTCCATGTGGTCCAACAACACCCATTTCTGGCCGCAATCCGTCGTTACTCCCTTTATCAATCGTTAGGTAATTTCGCAAACGAGTAACGCTTTTATTCACAACTTTGGCTTTGTGAAAACGATACAAAGGAGCAACTCTATTGCTGTCCACCACACTCGTATCAACTTTGTTGATCAAGTCAACAACGCCCCGTGAAGAATCAACGACTGCCACTAAATTGTTTTGCTGTAAGAGATTAAGCTGTGTTAACAAGGTCGCATTTTGTTCTGCCAAATCTGCATTCTTATCCCGAAGCCCAAAATAATCCGTCACTGCACTACGCACGCCAAACACACCAGAAGTCACCTCACCCGCCGAACTCATAAATTTGGTTCGCTGAAAATGGTTGTTCTGTATAATCAATACCACACACACTGTCTCCAAAAATAAAAACAGAAAAAAAGCATGATACCGTGTAAAAAATAAAATTAAGTTGCGCATTCGGAGGAATTAGTTTTTTTTCAAAGGGACGGGTGACGGGTGACGGGTGACGAGTGGCAGGTGATAAGGAAAAACCACATAAACCACATAAACTACAAAAACCACATAAACTACAAAAACCACATAAACTACAAAAACCACATAAACTACAAAAACCACATAAACTAAAAATACTGAATCCCCGTCAATCGTCTTACACCCTCCATTGTTTTTTCAGCACTTTCATACGCCTGTTCCTTTCCATCAGTTATCACCTTTTTCATGGTAGCCGTGTCCCGTTCCAAATCTTCAATACGATCCCGAATCGGCGCAACCATTTTGATCAAATCTTCTGCAATCTGTTTTTTCATATAGCCGTACTTAATGGAACAGTCATTGTATTGTTTCTCATATTCTTCGACCACATCAGGCGCAGACACACAACGCATCAACCCAAACATTCCAACCACACCAGGCGACTTTTCAGAATTAGGCGTAGTCGGTCCAGCGTCCATCGTTGCCTTCTTAATTTTCTTTTCAATCACCTTATCCGAATCACCCATAAAAATCGAATTATTCGGATTATTATCAGACTTACTCATCTTCGCCCCACTCCCATCCAAACTCATAATTTTTGCAAGTTCTTGTTTGAAATTAAAAGCTTGAGGTTCAGGAAACCAGTCTTCCCCAAAAGTATGGTTAAAACGCCCTGCCAAATCTCTCGCCATTTCCAAATGCTGTTGCTGATCTTTCCCAACAGGCACTTTATTAGAACGGTGAATTAATATATCCGCAGCCATCAACACAGGATACGTCAGCAAGCCTGCATTTACAGATTGGTTTTTTTGGCGAATCTTTTCTTTGAAGGTCGGCACTTTTTCCAACTCACCCTTATAAGAAATCATATTTAACAATAAATATAATTCTGGAATTTGCGGTATATCGCTTTGCAAATAAATCGCCGCTTTATTGGGATCAAGCCCACATGCCAAATACGTTGCCAAAATTCTACGAACTTGTTGTGGCAACAAACTTGCATCCTTCTGCGTCGTAAAAGAATGATAGTCCGCAATAAAAAAGAAACAATGATCGAAGTCCTCTTGCATCTTCACAAAATTGCGAATGGCGCCATAATAATTTCCAAAATGTATTTGTCCAGTAGGTCTGACCCCACTCAACACAATTTCTTTATTTTTCATAGTGCAAATTTAATTGAATGAAACTGGTTTATCATTGGTTACAATCAATATTATTTTATAAAAATTCCTTTTATCGTTATATTTCCATGATTTTGTTGATTTTTGGCTATAATTTTGCGCTAAAACTCTAAAACACCTGATATTCAAAGATTTTTGAACACCAGATACATTAGCTTGTTCATTTATATATTCTTTAAAAGGAGCGAAAGGTCAGCAGCTTCGTCGCAACGTCTGGTCCTGCTATCCGCTAATGGATGGCACCTCAGGATGCCTTGCGTTTTTCGCAATACGTTCTGCGAAAAGCCAAAAAATCGCCAACGCTGCATCCAACCACTCCTATCAGGGCTATTTTTCATGGTCGCTATCACTATCAAAGAACAATTTTGGAATTTATGATTTAAATATTAGAATTTGAATAACAGGACTATTTTGCAGGGCAGCAACAAAACAGAACAAATCATTCTTTGCGAACCTTGCGTAAAATCTTAGCGAACCTTGCGGTTAAAGAAAAATGCAGAAAAAACAATTTCAACCCACACAATTAAAAAAAGAAAAAAATATGGAAATAACCAACGAATTAATCAACAAATTGGCAAGACTCTCAAAATTAGAATTTGACGAAACTGCCAAAGCAGCCATCCAAAAAGATTTACAGCAAATGATAGGCTTTATAGAAAAAATCAACGAATTAGATACAGAAAAAGTTGAACCACTCATTCATATGTCAGAAGATACAAATGTATTCAGAGAAGACATCGCCAAAACCTTAATTACCCAAAAAGAAGGACTCAAAAACGCCCCCGCCAAAAACGAGGAATACATCTTAGTCCCCAAAGTAATTAATAAATAAGGTAAGTAAAGGAACGATTTTAGTGGAACGAAAGGGACGTGGTGATTATCTTACTACCAATCCTTTAAAACGCAAAGCTCAACAGAAACCAATTTCTTAGCGACCTTTGCAAGAAACACTGCGGTCTTTGCGGTAAAAAAAACCACAGCACCAAGAACCAAGAACCACAGCACCACAGCACCAAAAAAAGACCATGCAAAACATCATCAGCCTACAAGCCATAACGAAGCACTACCGAATGGGGCAAATCATCATCAAGGCCCTCAATGGCATAGACATCAATATAAAATCCAACGAATACGTCGCCCTCATGGGACCATCAGGCTCAGGAAAGTCTACCCTCATGAACATGCTTGGCTGCTTAGACACACCCACATCAGGAAACTACATCCTCAACAACCAAGCAGTCGCCCAACTCACGCAAGACCAGTTAGCAGAAATACGCAACCGAGAAATCGGCTTTGTCTTCCAAACCTTCAATCTCCTACCCCGCCTATCCGCCTTAGAAAATGTAGCCTTACCCCTCATCTACTCAGGCATGGGCAAACGCAAAAGAAATGACCGTTCCAAAGAAATGCTATCAGCCGTCGGCTTAGGTGACAGAACCGACCACAAACCCAACGAGATGTCAGGAGGACAACGCCAAAGAGTCGCCATTGCCAGAGCCTTAGTCAATCGCCCCTCTATCATCTTAGCCGACGAACCCACAGGAAACTTAGACAGTAAAACCTCCGACGAAATCATCAAAATATTCGCCGACATCCACGCACAAGGCAACACCGTCATCATGGTCACCCACGAAGAGGAAGTCGCCCAACACGCCCACCGCATCATCCGCCTAAAAGACGGCTTAGTAGACTCCGATGAAAACATTAAGTAGTTTTTGTGGTTTAAGTGGTTTTTGTAGTTTGTGTGGTTCGGTTCTATATTCCAAAAACTTAAAAACCAATTAAATAAGTTTTTGTGGTTTAAGTGGTTTTTGTAGTTTGTGTGGTTCGGTTCTATATTCCAAAAACTTAAAAATCAAACAACACTTTCTCAACCACAAAAACTACGTAAACGACACAAACCACATAAACTAAGCAATAACACTGACCTTCAAAAAGTTAGTTGATCCTTTCTCATGAATCGGCATACTCCCCGTATTAATCACAATATCGCCCTTCTCCAAAAGTCCCTTCTCTTTTAAAAAGTCGTGTACTTCTGCAATCGTATTGTCATTACTCACCATCTTATTATAAAAGAAAGCCCGTACTCCCCAAATCAAGCTCACCGCATTCAGTAAATACTTACTCTCCGTAAACACATAGATATTTGCCTTTGGTCTAAAACTCGCCAAAGAAAAAGCAGTATAGCCCGATTTTGTCATCCCAATGATTGCCTTAGCCGCCACTTCTTCAGATACATCAATTGCATTGTGGCAAATCGCATCTGACAAGAACTTAGGACTATCAGGATCCAATGTTCTTACTCGATTATAAATGTCAGACATTTCCTCAGAACGCATAATAATACGCTGCATCGTCTCAATGACCTTTGCAGGATATTTTCCGACAGCCGTTTCCCCACTCAACATGACCGCATCAGCTCCTTCCAAAATAGCATTAGAAACGTCCGTTACCTCTGCTCTTGTTGGGGAAGGATTGTGAATCATACTTTCCATCAATTGTGTCGCAATAATCACAGGTTTTGAAATGGCCAAGCACTTGCGAACAATCATCTTTTGTAAGGATGGTACGTTTTCCACTGGTACTTCTACCCCTAAATCCCCTCTTGCGACCATGATTGCATCAGCCACCTTTACAATATTATCAATATCCTTAATTGCCTCTGGCTTTTCTATTTTAGCGATAATTCGAGCATCATGACTCTTAAATTCCAACATGCCCCTTAATTTGATGACATCGTTGTATTGTCTCACAAAAGAAAGGGCAATCCAGCTAATATTGGGTTGTGTCAAAATAAATTCAAGGTCTTTGATGTCTTTTTCAGTCAAAGAAGGTAAGGAAATATTGGTATTGGGTAAGTTTACGCCCTTTCGAGGGTTAATCATACCGCCATAAATCGTTTTTGCCACAACCTCTTTGGAATTCAAGAGTTTGACTACCTGCATCTCTATCTTACCATCATCAATCAACATGCGATCCCCCACACGAGCATCTTCGGCAAAACTCTCATAGGACAGGTATAGTTTTTTAGCCGTTCCTTTTACCTTTTGCGTCGTAAAAATCACCTCATCCCCTTTTTTAAGTTCAAAAGGGCCATCTTTTAGCTCACCCAATCGAATTTTGGGTCCTTGTAAATCTGCTAAAACAGCCACATTTTTACCCAATTTCTTATTGATTTTCTCAATCATCTTGATGGATTCGCCATGTTCCTCATGTGTACTGTGTGAAAAATTAAGGCGAAAGACATCTACTCCAGCCTCTACCATCGCCATCAAAGTTTTTTCATTTCGACTGGCAGGCCCTACTGTCGCAATAACTTTTGTTTTTGTTTGTGTATTCATAGTAATATTTATCAGAAGTATTTTTTGTTTAAAACGTTCAAAAAAAAGTAATATTTTCACAGAAAGACGAACAGCCCAAAATAGACCCGATAGTAGTGGTATGGTGGCGTGTGAGCGTTGAGACACAGGCCGTGTGTCTGTGACAGGCCAGCCACCATAAGAACGGATAGCGGGACCAGAAGAAACTACGAAGGTCATACCTTTCTCTCCAAAAACATCAACCAAAGTGTCATGATGACACAGAAAGTAGTACAAATGTATAGAAAAAACCCATTAAAAAGGTAAAAACTGAAAACTAAACTTTATTAAAATCTATTAATCAAAAGGTTATATAAATAAAAAACAATAATATAAAATTCCCACTCCTACATACATACATTTTTCATTCAAATAGTTTACCTTTGCGTCACTTTTTTCATTTTATCAAATTAAAAAGCTATGTCTCAGATAGAAGCAAGAGTAAAGAAAATCATTGTTGATAAATTAGGTGTTGGTGAAGATGAGGTTACAACAGGAGCCAGCTTCATTAATGATTTGGGGGCTGATTCCCTTGATACGGTAGAACTTATTATGGAATTTGAAAAAGAATTCAACTTATCTATTCCTGATGAGGATGCGGAGCAAATTCAAAAAGTAGGAGATGCTTATAGCTACCTTGAAAGCAAGGTAGAAAGCTAATTTTACTTATCAACTGATTTTTTTAAGAATTTAATGTTATTTTGGGGTTTGACAGCTTTATGCCTGTCAAAATACAAAAATTAATGTTATATACTTAAAATACTCAATATGGCTGCTCTTTTAGCAGTACATGTACAATCAAATCCCTTTAAATAGGACGTTTGGTGTAAAAAATTCGAGCATACATCTGTCAAACAGTTGTGGATGTTCGGATTTTTTATTTTAATCTACCCAACATTTTATCTTTTACCACAAAAGAAGACCCTACGGCTTTAGGCTTGGGATGAATTTTGCTTTTTTTGTAAAAAATATTGTTTTTTCTATACTAAAATCGTATTTTTGGTTTTAGTTCTTTGATAACATTTAGGTTACTGATAAAACCCTTTAAGCAGTAAAATGTGTACTGTCTTTCAAGGTAAGAACCAAGCCAGATAAATTGGGTCGGGCAGATCCAAAAGTACAGACCATAGGGCGTTGGCTCATGCGTGTGCTTAGAATCCCCTCGCCTTTATAGGAAGGGGAGTGTCAAACTGTATTAACTAAAGCAAACCTTATTTAATGAAAGAAACGAAAGTTGTTGTTACTGGATTAGGTGCATTAACAGCTTTAGGCAATAATCACAAAGACTATTGGAATGGTCTCATAAATGGAGTGAGTGGTGCAGTACCTATTACTCGTTTTGATGTGTCTAATTTCAAAACACAATTTGCTTGTGAGGTTCAAAATTTTGATCCCCAAGCACTGATTGATCGGAAGGATTTGCGAAAAATGGATCTATTTACACAATATGCCATTGTTGCCTCTGAAGAAGCTATCCAAGATTCGGGAATTTTATCAGAAGACCTTGACAAAGACCGTATTGGCGTCATCTGGGGTTCTGGTATTGGCGGATTGATTAGTCTTCAAGAACAAATGATTGATTTTGGAAAAAGAGGGGAAAACAACCCCAATTATAAGTTTAGCCCATTTTTCATCCCTAAAATGATTGTGGACATTGCCAGTGGCTATATTTCGATTCGTCATGGCTTTAGAGGCCCCAATTTTAGTGTGGTTTCTGCTTGTGCTTCTTCGACCAATGCTTTAATTGACGCTTTTTACTATATCAAGTTAGGAAAAGCAGATGCTTTTGTTACAGGAGGCTCCGAAGGTAGTGTTGTAGAGGCTGCTCTTGGAGGTTTTGGCTCTATGCAAGCACTTTCTAAGCGCAATGATGAACCAAAAACCGCCTCTCGTCCGTTTGATTTAAACAGAGATGGTTTTGTTTTAGGGGAAGGGGCTGGTGCTTTGATCTTAGAATCAGAGGAACATGCCCTTAAAAGAGGGGCGAAAATCTATGCTGAGATTGCAGGTGCAGGCTTATCTGCGGATGCACATCACATTACTGCTCCACATCCAGAAGGATTGGGCGCAAGAAATGTGATGCTCAATGCTTTAAAAGACGCCCAAATGAACGTCGAAGATATTGATTACATCAATGTACACGGTACTTCTACTTCTTTGGGCGATATAGCCGAAGCAAAAGCCATTCAAGAAGTATTTGGGGAGCATGCTTATAACCTAAATATTAGCTCAACCAAATCTATGACAGGTCATTTATTGGGTGCAGCAGGGTCTATTGAGACCATTGCTTGTATTCACGCAATTAATGAAGGCATTGTTCCTCCTACAATTAATCATTTTACGAATGATCCTGCTTTTGATCCTAAACTTAATTTTACTTTCAATGTAGCACAAAAGCGTAAAGTTCGTGCTGCTTTAAACAATACGTTTGGATTTGGCGGACATAACGCTTCTATTATTTTGAAACAATATAATAACAATTGAGATTTTTAAAAGTCATTTACAACCGACTCTTTGCACCACCTGAAATCAAAGTGTTTTGTAAGCAATTGAAAAACTTGTTAGGCTTTTACCCTGCCAATCCGAGTATTTTCAAGCTTGCTTTTAGGCACAGTTCCAGTGCGAAAGATATTAATCGTAGTAATGAACGGTTGGAGTATCTTGGTGATGCTGTACTTGATACGGTAATCTCGACTTACTTATTCAAAAAATATCCCCGAAAAGGAGAAGGTTTCTTAACAGAAACTCGCTCTAAAATCGTTAGTCGTAAGAAATTAGGAGAAATCGCCAACAATCTATCGTTACAAGAGTATTTGGAATACAATGAAAGCCATGTAACGGTCAGCCCTACCATTATGGGCAACGCTTTAGAGGCCTTGATTGGCGCAATTTTCTTAGATGCTGGCTACAACCAAGCTCGTCAATTCATTATCTATAAAATGGTCATCAACCACATTGATTTAGAAATCTTACAACATAGCGAATACAACTACAAAAGTAAGCTCTTAGAATGGTCCCAAAAATACAACCGTAAGGTAGAATTTAAGTTGGTAAATCAACAAATTGTAGACGGCAATAACCGACTCTTTACGGTTTGTGTCCATGTCGATGGCAAACAAATCAGTAAAGGCAAAGGAAAGAACAAGAAGAATGCACAGAAAGAGGCTGCAAAAAACGCCTTCTCTACCCTGAAAATCTCTATCGAAGAACTCGAAACCACCTAAATTAGTTTTTGTGGTTTAAGTGGTTTGTGTAGTTTTTGTAGTTCAAAAAACCACAAAACCAATACTAGCACAACCACAAAACCAATGCTAGTACAACTACAAAAACCACCTAAACTAAAGAAAATGCGTATAGCTGTATTTCCTGGATCTTTTGACCCTATTACCATTGGACATTACGATATTGTAAAGCGAGCTTTACCGCTTTTTGATAAAATCATTGTAGCCATTGGGCAAAACTCCAATAAAAAATATCTCTTTTCTTTAGAAAAACGCCTTGAATTACTCACCGAACTTTTTCAAGATGAACCCAAAGTAGAAAGAAACGCTTATTCAGGACTAACAGCAGACTATTGTAGAACTGAAAATGCAAAATACTTGCTTCGTGGACTCCGTTCTTCGGCTGATTTTGAATACGAAAAGACGATTGCCCAACTCAACAAAGACCTTCATCCAGACTTAGAGACAGTATTTTTTGTAAGTGCGCCCCAATATACCCACATCAGCTCTACCATCGTTCGAGAAATCATCATCAACAATGGCGATGCCACACAATTCTTACCTGAAAAACTACGCAATCTGATTGCTTAAAAAAGACCAAATCATTTCTTTTTTATCACTTCCTGCATTACAATTCCATAAACCTCATTAGCTTTGTCTTTTTTTTGGAGACAACGGTAAAGTCCTGCGTCTTACCAGAAAGGCCCGCTATCCGTTCTTATGGCTTATCACTGTTTATCTTACGGAGTCGAGATACAACCACAACAACTACAAAACGACTTAAACCACAAAAACCAAAAGCCATACCACTACTATCGGGTCTATTTTAGACGGTCTCAACAATGATATTTCGCAAAAAAGCGTTTGTTTCCTTGAAGCTATATGTACTGTTTAGACTAACAACTTGGGGATTTATGAAAATACAACTTATACTTTTTGTGCTATTAGGATTCATCTATACACAAATCAATGCCAATTCAAGCATTGCTTGTCCGACTATGCTTGTGACACCCATAGCAGAGGACGCCTTCAATCATTTTTGTGAGAATGATCCTATTGACCTGACAGTTATTTCGGAAAATGTGACAACCGATAATGACGAGACAGCTATTTTTGTTTGGTTGGATGAAGACGGCAATCAAGTAGCTGATCCTACGATGACACTACCTTTTTTTCCATCTTCCTGTGTTCCCTTACAATACACCTATACCCTACAAATATTGTGTGAGGAAGACCCTGCTGTTCTCATAGATGGTGGCTCTTTCACCTTCAACATCTACCCTATTGAGTCTTTAGAGGAATACCTAATTTTACCCAATGAAAATGGATGTGAAACGGAAGTTTTTTCGATTTGTGAGGAAGGAGAATTAACAATTGTCTATAATGTAGCAGGTGTTTTTAGTGAGGACCCTCCTATAATCGAAAATACAGACGAGCCGTTTTTCTATGTGGTACAAGTTTATTCTGAAGGAGCTTTTTTTAATAGCCCACAGGGTAATTTAGATTGTGTTTGGGGCGATCCGACCATTATCAATTGTCCAAGTGGCTGTCCTTCCATGGTTTTCAATGTATTGGAGGAAGTACAAGACCATTGTGCAGACGAAACCATTGATTTAAATTTTTATTCGGGTTTAGCCGTAACAGATTTGTTGGAAGCAACGATTCCTGTATGGTACGATCCTTTTGGCAATGTCGTCTTAGATCCGAGCAATGTTACCTTACCCACACCGCCAGCTTGTGAAATGACGCCTTATGTCTATACCTTAGAAATAGATTGTGCCTCTGACCCCACTTTAGATTTAGTCGGTGGCACCTACACCGCCAATACTTTTCCAGTTATTTCCTCTAATTTATTTGAGTTACCTACAGGATGTGAAACAGCAATAACTCCAACTTGTCTGGCAGGAAATCTGGAGATTTTGTATTCTACTGATGGAGTGAACTTTAGCCCAACACCGCCTCCACCCTTAGAAGAAGGCGACCCGATTTTAAATATAGATTTTACCATAGCTGTTCCAAATTCACCTATAAACTGCACATTAGCATCTACTTATGTCGTCAATTGCACAGACAATATGACAGCCTGCCCAACATTTGCCATTCCCAACAATACGGTGGCAAGTATTTGTGAGGGCGACCCCTTTGATTTGCAAACCTTTATTGATGAGTTGAATATTGATGGGGCGGATGCTTCTACGATTTTTAACTGGACAGATGAAAATGGCAGTATGGGCGAAATAGAGGTTCCACTAAATTTACCATACACAGAAGATGGCTGTCACGCACAAACCTACACTTTTCAATTAGACGTAAATTGTGCAGACGACCCAAGTATCAACATCAATGCAGGAAGCTTTGATATTGTAGTATATCCTGACTTAACGACTGATTTGGTGAGTTTACCCACCGATGATTGCGAAACAGCCATTAATGTTAATTTAACTTGTGATGTAGATCAAACCTATGAGTTAAACATTGAGTACTCAACTGATGGAACGAATTTCAGCATTATACCACCCGTATTAAACGAAGGCGATAATATGGTCAATATTGACTACCAAATATATCTGAACACAGACGAAAACAACTGCTCTTTTATCAATGGGTCTTATCTTGTTAGTTGTCTTGATACCATGAACATTGATACGATGATTGTCGATACAATGGTTATCGAAGAACCTGACACCACCATTGTTGATCCACAATGTCCCTTTATCTTCCTTCCCAACTCCCCTACTGTTTGCAACAACATTGTAGGACAATCAAGCATAGACTTAAATAGTTGGTTGGGCAATGAATCTTTGGGAAATTGGTCTGCGGATTCTGCTTTTATTGATTTGACGAATCCGTCTTTTGTTGATTTTATGGATGTACCAACAGGTTTTTATGAAATTGTCTATACACCTACAGATACTTTGTGTACTCAAGCATTTTCTAATACCATCAAAGTCGAGTATTGCCCCATACAATTAGCCATTCCCAACGCTTTTTCCCCCAATGGGGACGGCTTAAATGATGAATTTGGCTTAATTAATCCTGAAGGCATCCAAGATTTGAATTTTAAGGTTTTCAATCGTTGGGGACAAGGTATTTTTTCTACCAGTAATCCTTCTACACGTTGGGACGGAACATTAAACGGCAATCCTCAGTTATTAGGCGTGTATCTTTATGTCATTGAAGTCGTTTTTATTGATGGAACGATGGAGGTTTATAGTGGAAATGTTACGTTGGTTCGGTAACTTTTTTGGAAATTTCAATAGCGTTGAAACCATGTAAAATAGCCTCGATAGTAGCGTTATACCAAAAGTAGCGTTGGCTTGTAGGGGCAGACCCATGTGTCTGCCTAATGGCTTTTGGTATAGTAGCGGATAGCGAGACCCTGCGCCACGACGAAGCACCTGACCCTGCGCTCCAAATTAGGAAATGTCAATCGTAACGCCTCAATATATCGTTTAACGTAAACCTTAAAAAAATGAAAAATACTTATCGTTTAGAAAAGATAGATCCTTTGACTTATACAGAGGAAGATTGGAATAGCTATTATGAGTTTCGGACTCAGACAAGTGCTTTAAAAAATGTGCCAATGCCTTTTGCCTCGATGGATGCCTTAAAGCAGTTTGATTTGAAGAATATTAAGGAGAATGGGGAAGAAAGATATCAAGTCTGGAAAAATGACCAAGCAAATGGCATATTTCTCTTTGATACGGAGTTTGAAGATGATTTAGAAAAGCGTTTTACCAATCTGAATAATTATATGGTTGATAAGTATTTAGCTCCCAATTTACTTGAAATGGTCTTTAAGCAATTTCTTGATTATGATGAAAAATCTAATGCTTTGGCAATACAATCTACCAATAAAATAAATGATTTTGTAGCGGATGTATATAACGTTCGTACTGGTTCCATTTCAGAATTATCTGAGTTGAATGTTAAGGAAGCCAATATGGAAAAAATTGATGCTTGGTTGGCTGAAGCACCTGCTAAATTTCCGAATTTAAGGATTAAATTTTATAGGGATATTCCAGATGATTTATTGGAAGAATATGCGGCATTTTTCACGCAAATGATAGAAGATTTGCCTGCTAATTCAGAATTAGGTGATGCGAAGATTACGGTGGCAAGTATTAAGACAGAACAAGAATTAGGAAATATGGGCAATTATTGTTCTTATCGTTATTTAATCTTTAACGAAGCCAATCAATTAATTGCTAAAACGAATGTGATGCTTGATCTTAAAGAGCCACAAGTGATGGACCAATACATGACGGGCGTGATGAAAGAATATAGAGGGCGTGGATTGAGTAAATGGCTAAAGGCTTCTATGTTTAAAAAGCTAATGGCAGATTTTCCTACATTGGAAAAAATAAAAACAGATACACATCCTGAGAATCATGCATCCAGAGAATTAAGTAAACAAATGGGCTATAAAATGGTAGGGATTGAAAAAAACTTCTTGATTGATAGGTCTGTCATTGTCCAACATTTAAATGCGAATGCTTAAGTAAGGGGACGATTTTAGTGGAGCACAAGGGACGTAGTAATTACCTTATTATCAATTATTTACGAAATTTTTAATGTGCATTTTATTTTTTCACCCGCTTGAACCAGAAAAACTTAAAGCAAAACTCTTAAATCAAATTAAACATTATTAAAAAGAAAAAAATGAAAATTTTAAAAAACATATTACTATTATTTACACTGACAGTCTTCCTGATTTCCTGCGGGGACTCCGATGATAATATGGACGTAGATCCTACATGCAGCGACAGCATTCAAAACCAAGATGAAACGGGTATTGATTGTGGCGGTGTTTGTGCGCCTTGCCCTACTTGTACGGACGGCATTCAAAATCAGAACGAAACGGGTATTGACTGTGGTGGTGCTTGTGCGCCTTGTTCTACCTCTACTTGTACGGATGGCATTCAAAACCAAGATGAAACGGGTATTGATTGTGGCGGTGTTTGTGCGCCTTGCCCTACTTGTACGGATGGTATCCTGAATG
>Ga0209185_1001680_pt1 | contig 18043 bp, 15 predicted proteins | sample SidtaG_2_FD_187425 | JGI IMG/M metagenome (GOLD analysis project Ga0209185, IMG submission 187425) | Marine algal microbial communities from Sidmouth, United Kingdom - Sidmouth_Asex2 metaG (SPAdes) (version 2) | ecosystem: Host-associated > Algae > Red algae > Unclassified | place: Sidmouth... | reverse complement strand
AGTTTGTACCAATCGATTACCCTGCTGATTAATTCTAAATTCGCCATTCCAATTATCCCTAGTCAATACACTACCAGCCTCACTAATGATTGGCTCCTCTATTCCAGCAGCGCTGATGGGATAAGAAATTAAACGATCGCTATCGCGTTCGTGTACGATGAGCCAATTCTGCCCACAGTCTCCTTGCACCGTAATCATTTTTTCAGTTAGGTTATCTCTGATGAGGGTATTCTTAGATGATTCTACCACATCACCAAGACCGTCATTGAGTGACATATCCACTACAGAGTAGTGAAGCTTTCCAGTACCCATAGGTGCTGAAAATCTACCGTCTAAATAGAAAATATAGTATCGTAAGCTGTCCTGATATGATTGTGATATGGCTACGCCTTGAGCTGTATTTTTGCCACCTAATAATTTATCACCATTTGGCATGGGAGAGTGGTTGCGATTATAGACTTCCCTACCACTAGTGTAAAAATTTAATTGTCCTTGAGTATTAGAAACTGTAACAGTCTCAAATATTAGAGATTCATCTAATCCATTATCAACCACTGAAAGCGATGTAGGATTAGAATTGAAGTTCAGTTCTGCTCCAGAAATCTGCCATATATGATTTTCTTTTTGCGCTGTGAGATTCAACACAAAAAAGAAAATTGAAATAAATATAAAGCTATCTTTTTTCATAAGTTAAAATAGTAAAGGAAGCTATTATCAGGCTTCCTCTACTTTCAATTTATACAATGATTAGATACAAGGTAAAAAGCCTAAAACTACCTCTTCAGCAGTTTCAATATCAAATTCAGTGAATATATCATTTTCAATATTGTGGTAGATATGTGACATTTTACCAAATCTTTCTGTCTTAGTATTTTCAATCCTTCCTAAAGCGTTCTGAGCACCAACCAAATCAGAATTAGATAATGTTCCATTTCCGTTCCAATCACCTGAGAATACAGCAAGCTTTGAAGCTCCACTACATCTAAATTCTACTCCAGAGTTTATCCTATTTTGGGCATCTTGATATTCTTGTTCTGTTTTATTAAGATCTTCTAATCTAAGAGGCTTTAACCCATTTTTAATATAAATGACATTTAATTCATCCAGTGATAAATATTCAATACCATAGCTGTCAAATTGTGATAAGTAAGATTCGGCCTCAGTTTCAATTCTTGCATCAATATCCTCAATTGAATTAATAAATTCTTCTTTCTGGCAAGAGATTAATGTCATCATGAAGATGACCATGGACATAAATAATTTCGTTTTCATAAATATATTTTTATAGAGTGGTTAAAAAATAGGATGGCTGCTTGTATCAGTTATCTAATATCCTGAGATGAGCTTTCTGTACAAAATGAACGTGGTGTAACTATTTTATTTGTGCAAGCAATAAGCTATTATTTGCTAATAGTGCACCACCAAGCTAAAACCTTCCTTTACTTGAGTAATCTTAATTATTAGATGTTGTACGTCGTTGACATATAGTCAGTTCGCAGAGGTGTCAAAAGTAGCTAAAAATACCTGTTGTTCTTTCATGCAGTTCTTTCCAAATATTTTATTTCTTGTCATTATATGTGTGCTTTAAATACTATTATTCTGCCAACTATACTGCACATCAATATAAATGTTCGATTTATAATATAAATAATTTGAATTGATTGTTTTTGCAACCCCACTGACCCAATCCCTTCATGCCATACCTCTGATCCCACATCCACAAATCCTCACCCCATGATCAGAGCTACACCATTCCAGTATCAGGTCAGCTTACACTCCCGATAGCTATCGGGATCCACCCACTCTGCCAGCCTACAGCAGGACTGACTGCTCGCGCGTTTAACGAGCTAGCGAAGATGGTAAATCCATCTTTGAAAGGAAGGAACCCATTCATCAGAATGGGATGGGCAGCCCGTCCAGCTGCAGATCCATTTTTGATTCGAATGACTGACTGGTAGCGATTGTAATGAGCTATCTATGATGGTAAATCCATCTTTGAAAGGAAGGAACCGATTCATCAGAATCGGATGGGCTGCTGAGTTTCCCAAAGCTGACAAAATACCTACATTACATACTCTTGATCTTCATCAGCACAAATCAGCCCAGAGTCAAACGTACTCCATACCAGTATTTAGTCAGCTAGCACATATCAACCCCCTCTGCCAGCCTACAGCCCATCCCCTCAAGTGTCCATCGCTCGATGCCATACGCACACATGAGCGCAAGAGCTGCAGATCCATTTTTTTTCGAATGACTGACTGGTAGCGATTGCAAAGAGCTATCGAAGATGGTAGATCCATCTTTGAAAGGAAGGAACCTTTTCATCAGAAAAGGATGGGATGCAATCGAAAATTCCCACTCCGATAGTACCTCTCCTTTAATTAAATAACATTATCTACTTCAGCGGTATCACGCTAAGGCGTGATGTATTTTAGATTGACTGCGGTTAAGCGGTCTTCGGTCACTTGCAGAGCATGCAGGTCGCCAGAGAGGACAAGCCGTCTCTGTCACCCTGCACCGTTACCCTCAGTAGCTCCTACTCCTGGTGAGCCAATGCACAAAGCATCGCTGATAGATCACCAGCCGGAGCAGATAGTTTACCCCACTACCTGAGATGACTCTTGCTCTTCCCATCTCATAACTCAGTCCCTTCAGCCAGCGGGTCCCGTGCTGCCTTGATGCCCACCACAGGCGACTAGCTCCACTTCTGATTTGCTGTAGCTGTCTCAGAATCATTTAACCGTGCTAGTCAATGAAATATCGCACTGATGATCTGAGCCATTACAGCTACATCAGAATCCAGCCCATAAGTCTTCATGCCATCACCTGACCCTTGGTCAGTCTCGGATAGCTGTCTATGGTGGGCGCAGCAGAACAATACCGTTTCGGTAAGAACAATCCCCTACTCTTCGGATACACCTGTACGGTTATGAATTAAGGCAGCAGAGGAACCGCAGTTTTTAAGATTGAGTATCTCAGTATTCTACTGACCTCTTTAATAGAAGAAGCACTCCCGAATAGTTAAAGAAGAGATCTCATTCCAATTCAGCTTCCCAATTAAAAACAAAGCCGATAGTCAAAGTTTTAGCGACCGCCATATTAGTTCAATGGAGATCCTACGCCCCTTATCATTCAGAAGAGCTCTTCCGTATTCCTCATCTAATGTGAGCATATCGGCAGGGCTCCTCCATTGCTCTAATCCCCACCCTCATTTTGACGCCTATCGGTTTTGTTTTTGTGCGGGCTCTGCCTGCGATAAGCAATACATTTTTTTTCATCAAAAACTTTTCAGTTATGAAATTTAGACAACCAAAATTCATCAAATCAAAATTTAAGACTCGCTGTTTTGAGACTTCCAAAATCATTCTGCAGGGGCAAGAGTGCTTATACTATCCCAGTGACAAAAAAGTCTACCACTTAGATAGTGCGACTGTCTACAGATTTAAGAATCAGCAGTTTGACGAACAAGTTTTATCTCCTTCATCACTAACATTTACAAATCATTAATCGAAGGTTCGACGCCAGTCGAATGAAAGCAAGTAAACCTTGCTTTCAAATCGATTAACCGAAACATCAGTTTCGGGTGGGCTGCAAAACCAATTCATCATTTTTTAGAATAAAAATTATATGAAATCAAGACAAGAAATCGCAGATACCCTCCCCCACTTCCGTGGATCTGCTGAATATTATCAGCATCCCTTTTTAGATTATAAGTTGATCCTTTCAGAAGGTGCGATTTACCTCAGGGAAGCTTGCCAGTGTTATTGGTTCTTTGATATCGTTGCTCAGCAGAGCGTGAAGCATCAAGAATTTCAAGTGACGCTGAGACAGCTACATACAGGAGAATGGATGATCAAGTTTCAAGATCTGGATTTAGAAAAAGTGCTGTATCGTCAGCGCATTCCGTATAGTGATTTTCCTTTGGATAAAATCAAGCTGTGGTTTATGAATGGGGTTTGTTATTTGCCGAGTGAGCATTGAGTTTTTAAAAGTGAGATCTCGTTCACCAGGCGGTGAACGAGAATCTCTTTAAAAGAACAACTTTACTTCTGCAAGATAGTCAATTTTAAAACGATATGTGATGCCAATTAAACTATAAAAATGTATCGTACGATACATTTTATGGATAAATATTCGTATCTTAATAACAGAAATAGACACATGCCTCAAACAAAAAAACATACACCCACCAAACAACAATTCAGCGCTTTTGAAAGCGCATACGAATACTTCAATAAAGTCCTTTTCAGCAACGAACTCCCACCCGTAATCCTGAACCTCAGCCGAAAATCTAAAGCGATGGGCTTTGTCGCGCCTAATCGCTGGCGGTCTGCAGATACCGAACCCGGCACCACTGGCCAGCTCCACGAACTCAGCATCAATCCAGAAATCCTCTGCATGGATCTGATCGAGGTTTACTCTACCCTGGTGCATGAGCAATGCCATATCTGGCAGTACACTCTTGGTATGCCATCACGTCCAGGCTATCACAACAAAGAGTGGGCAAACAAGATGATCGCTGTCGGCTTGATGCCCTCCACCACTGGCAAGCCAGGAGGCAAGATCGTCGGCCAGGGCATGAGCGACTACCCTATCGAAAACGGTGTATTTCTCAAAGCTTTAGACAAGATGCCCGACCGATTGAAATTCCCTTTCATCTCGACCGAAGCAGAGGCACGTTATATGGTGATGATCTCTGGCGGTAGCTCACCTGCTGCTACCGCAGCTCCTGCCCCTCCCAAGAAAAACAAGGTCAAGTATACATGTCCTTCTTGCCAGACTAACGTCTGGGGCAAGGCTGATTTGAATTTGATTTGTGGGGATTGTGGGGTCGGATTCACTTTTTAAATAGCGGTGTACTCTTTAAATTCAAGATTATATAGTTCTGTAGCCCAAGACCAATCTATTTCATATTGGTACTGTTCTCTACTTCTATATTAAAAGTAACATATAGATACTATTTTGACCTCAAAATTGTGGCTACTCATTATACCTATAGTCTCTTTCAATCTCCCATTTGATATTTTTGGTCAAACCATCTAAGTCTGGAAAAAGAGTAAAATAATTAATACCTAAAGAATCTAAATTTCGTTTTAGCGTAAATTTAGATTTCTCCTTAATTTTTACACTTTGAAAATCGGCAAAACCAGAGAAATCACCATTAGTAACTACGTAGTCTTCATTATCTTTTGGGTGATAATGCAAGGAGAAGCAACCTTGCTGAACACTTGTTCTTAATGTATATAAGCCGTGCTTGTGCAGTGCTGGGTGGTATTAAATGTCTATCATTCTCAATCGCAAAGCATTAACTATGACTGAAACCGAGCTAAAACTCATTGCTAATGCTGCTATCATTGGTGAGAGTAAAATGCCAAAGAATGGGAATAACACTCCTGCTGCAATAGGCACACCTAATGTATTATAGATAAGTGCAAAAAATAAGTTTTGCTTGATGTTCTTCATTACCGAATCACTTAAATTTCTTGCTTTTACAATTCCGTTTAAATCGCCTTTTACGAGAGTTATCATTGCACTTTCAATCGCTACATCTGTACCTGTACCCATAGCAATACCAACATCGCTTTTGGCCAATGCAGGTGCATCGTTAATCCCATCACCTGCCATAGCGACTACTTTCCCATTTTCCTGTAGTTTCTCAACTTCTTTGAGTTTGTCCTCTGGTAACATACTAGCTTTAAAATCTGCCAGATTCAATTCTGATGCAACTGCTTGTGCGGTATCGTGATTATCGCCTGTAAGCATTATTATATCAATACCTTTATCTTGAAGTGCTTTAATAGCTTTGGCACTTGTTTCTTTTATCTTATCGCCGATGACTACATAGCCAACAACAGTTTTATCTATCGCTAAATAAGATACCGTTTTGCCTTGTTTTTGATAGGTTTTGGCTTGGGCTGCCATTGTTGATGTAATGTCTGATTTGGCATATTCCATCATTTTAGGATTTCCCAATGCTATTTTCTTACCTTCAATTTTCGCTTCAACACCTTTACCTGTAATAGCAATAAAATCTTCAGACTTTAATAATTCACTATTATGCTCTTTTCCATATTTAACTGTAGCTTCTGCCAAAGGATGCTCACTATTTGTGTTTAATGAAACGATGTACTGTAACACTTTCTTTTCGCTTAAAGCTTTATTAAAAGCACCTACCGTTTCAACAGTTGGTTTTCCTTCGGTAATTGTTCCCGTTTTGTCAACTATAAGCGTATCTACCTTATTCATTTTTTCAAGAGCTTCGGCATTTTTAATCAACACACCATTTTGAGCACCTTTACCTACACCTACCATTACAGACATTGGTGTTGCTAAACCTAAAGCACACGGACACGCTACAATTAAAACTGCAATCGCATTGACCAACGCATACACATAAGCAGGTGCTGGACCCCATATAGACCATATAATAAAAGTGATTATCGAAATTATCACAACAACTGGCACGAAGTAACCCGAAACTTTATCTGCCAAACTTTGAATAGGAGCTCGACTACGGCTAGCATCATTAACCATGTGAATGATTTGTGACAATAATGTATCACTACCTACTTTTTCGGCTTTCATTAAAAATGATTGATTGCCATTGATTGTTCCGCTACTTACTTTATCTTCTTTTGATTTGTTAACTGGTATAGGTTCCCCTGAAATCATAGATTCGTCAATGGTGGTTTCGCCATCCGTTATCATACCATCCACAGGAATTTTATCACCTGGTTTTACTTTTAGAATGTCATCTATTTCTATCTTATCGATACTAACTTCAACTTCTTGACCATCTACGATTTTAAAGGCTTTATTAGGGGCTAATTTCAGTAGCTCCTTTACTGCCGAATTGGTTTGGCTATGTGCTCGAGCTTCTAACAATTGACCTAAAAGTACTAATGTTAGAATAACCGATGCTGCTTCAAAATAGACGTGTACAGCACCTGATGGGGTTTTGAATTGCTCTGGAAATACATCTGGAAACAACAACCCTACTACACTAAATAACCAAGCCACACCTGCACCAATGCCAATTAGTGTAAACATATTGAGGTTCCAAGTTTTGATGCTTTTGTAAGCTCTTTCAAAGAACATCCAAGTAGCATAGAAAACAACTGGAATGGATAGTGCAAATTGAATCCAATTCCAATATTTCTGTTCCATTATGTTGTATAATGGATTGTTGTTGAGCATTTCGCTCATAGCGATGAAGAAAATAGGCAAGGTGAATGCCGCAGCCACCCAAAACTTCTTGAGCAGTTTTTTATAGGTTTTTTCTTCTGCAGAAAGGTCAGCTTGCATTGGGACTAAATTCATCCCGCAAATAGGACACGAACCTTCTTCGTCTTTTACAACTTCTGGATGCATAGGACAAGTCCATTGGTTTGTTGAAATGGTGGATAGATTTACTTCTTCCACCAAATCCATTCCACAGACAGGACAATCCCTTGGTTTGTCATAGGTCTTATCGGCTTCACAATGCATAGGACAATAAAATGTGCCTGTGCCTTTACCTTTGGCTTGCATTTTCTTTTTGGCTTGTGAATAATGATGGTGTTCACCTTGATTATGAATACTGTATTTGTCACCACTCTTTTTTAAGGCTTCTTGAAAAGTTTCTATCGAAATATGTGATTTCATTTTGATAGTTGCTTCTGCTTTGTCTAAATCAACCGTAACTTTTGAAACACCTTCTAATTTTGAGAGCGTTTCTTCAACGTGATTACGACAACCATTACAGGTCATTCCGTGTATGTGATATGTATGTATCATTTATTTTCCTTTTTATGCATTCCAGTTGTTAACTCATAGGTGCCATCCGCATGTTGATCTATCTCAAAGTAAAAAGCAGTAGGTGCTTTATAGTCTCCATATGCTCGTGTGCCTTGCATATCACACTGCATGTTATAGATTCTTATCTTACCATCTTGCTCCGCTACCGTATAAAAGTCTTGAGCAAACCATTTCATCCGATCAACTAATTCATCATCAACACCATCCAATAAATCATCATTTATTGCAAATGAAGAAAATGAAATATGGTTATGAGTGAGATCAGAAATTTTTCCGATATACAGACTATCTTCTGTCTTTGCTACACCAAACCACTTAAGGCTTCCAGCTCCTACAGGCACAGATAGTAATTTATCATATCGAATACTATGTTCTGTTAGTTCAGCTTTTATGACATTATTTATATGGTGTTTTACGCCTAATGTATAAAGTAGATATAAACTACTTACAGCCATACCAATAATATTTTAAGTACTCGAAAAGAACCCATTACGTCTGTTGTAATAGGTGAAACATAATCCTAGAATAAGTGGTATAGTATAAACAGGATCAATGATCCCAATACTGTCAAAACTCACTCTCCAATCTGTAAATGGGAGAAATAGTTGAGTACCATAAGAAGTAAAGGCATCTAGTAAGACATGAGTAAATAATGCAAGAAAGTTAAATAGCCATAAAATACCATATGGTATTTCCTTAGTCCATTTAACCTTCTTCAATATACCAGCGAATAAAAATGCACCAAGAATACAGAACAAAATGGAGTGGCTATATCCCCTGTGTAAGCTCACTCTTTGGAGGTCATTGAATAAAGGTGTTAACAAGACATCAAGATCAGGGATCGTAGCGACAACAGCTCCCACAATCGAGGCTTTATTACCTATCTTCTTACCTAGAACTACCTCCCCTATTGCTGCTCCTAAAACTGCTTGAGTTAAACTATCCATTAGTTTTATTATTTACTCCCTAATTATTATAACCTTCTTTGAGAATATTCGCGAATCACTAACTCCTGAGACGATATAAGATCCAGATACCATACTGAATGCAGCTCGATCTAAGACGAGTGATTTAATAGGATCTATTATCTTCGATTTATAAATCAACTTACCCTGTAGATCAGAAACTAGTATGTCACCCCTAAATGGATCAGGGAATTGTATAGTGATCTTGGCATCAGCTTGTGCTGGATTAGGGTATACGTTTATTAGTGGACTTTCATCTATTACATCCAATGTAGGCGTAGAAAAATCATTAAAGTATTTGTGAGCTTTGTTGAATACTTGTTTTGCTATTTCAATCCCAATCAATCTACCAGGTATGTCATCTGCAGGAGGATGAATTCCTCCCCATATACGCGAGAGGCTAGTTTGATCCGACGCATCCCGATAAGTTGCCCATTGTAAAATTATATCTTCGTGAGGCCCTTCTTCAAAAACTAAAAACTCATTTTTTTTAGCATTAAATTCTCCCAGGCCACCTGGGAAATAAGCACTACCTGTCATCTTGGTTAATACCTCAGCTGCTGCTCTAGAAAAAGTAGAATGTCCCGATACATAACCAGCAAACGGTGGTGAAACAAAAGTAGGTCTTTGATAAGGCCACCAATCTTTTGCAAGTATCCAATCCACCCCTGCATAACTGGTATCTGGATCAGTAATATAATCTGGCCCCTTCCATGTTTTGATTTTTAACTCGCCAACAAACTCACCAAGATCTCCAAAAAGAGAATCTTCTGCTTCTACTAATTCAATAAAGCCATCGATTAGAGGTAATCCCATTGGATCATAATTAAGCTTTAAGCTATCTGTAGATTGTCCTCGCTCCGCCATATAACGGATAGCAGATACAGGTCTCGGATAATCATACCAGCCCTTTATACCCCAGGTCGATATTGCAGAATCATGCATTGCGGCAGCGAGAATAAAGTATGTCTTGACATCCCATTCTAATGCCTCCACAAGTGGGCCTTCTCCCTCAAACCTTTTTTCTAACAAAGGATGATCAGATACATAATTAAGTATAGTAAACCAATGCCCTGGTGGTGTCTCGGAGTCTGGCCCATCTGCCCAAAACTCAGCTAATACTCTAGCATAATCACCTCTTGCAACTATTTGAGGGGTATATGGTAATTCAGTAAAAGGATTTATATCGTGGCCTTTACCCAAATCACCACCATCTATTTTGTAGAAATTTTTAAACTCAGTAAGTGTGCTTGGAAATGAGTCAACAGGAGTATTACCCAAACTACCAGGAGAAATATCCCACAAGACACCATCATCTGGATCAAGATGAGATGACCATTGTGATACTAACCCAAAATTCCACTGATACGCCTCATTCTCTTCTATGGTTAATGAATCTAAATATGGTGGAGGGCCAGGATCATGATACACCCAGTACTCAGATTCGTTTCTATCAAAAATTGTTAACTCCTCTTCCGTTAATGCAAAACCAGAAACAGATCCCCATTCTGGACTTAGAAAAGCAGGAATACTTCCTGCAACCTCATTGCCAGATTGATCTATGAAGAGATTAAGAGACAACGGCTGCCATCTATTTGGATCGTCCATATTGGGATTCCCAGTTTTATCCATAACTAAAGCTTCGTTTAGTGGTAGATAAAACTTGTTCTCATAATCAAATTCTTCATTAGATCCATCTTGTAATCCAAAACTTAAAATCTGCTCCGCAACATAATTCCCTAAAGTAGCTCCATCTCCTGATGCATAATCTATGGAAGTGATTCTCTGATCATAGCCCAGACTATCGAACTTAGCATTAAGAGAATTAAATATATCAATAGCGCCAGGAGAATATCTAAAGCGTGCTCTCATGATCCGATATGCTGCAAAACTAATCGCTTCATGAAGCTCTTCTCTCTTGTCACCTATAGCAGTGAAACCATCAAATGGAATAAAGAATCCATTAATAGTGTCACCCAGGAAATATGGTGTACTTGTACCATCTATCACACTCCATACATCATACATTGCCACTGACATATGAAACAGATTACGAGCATGGACAGTGGGACGGGCAAAGTCATTTCTGATAGCATGTAAGAGTTCTTCATTCCACTCTCTAGCAATAGAGTGCTGACTCGAACCCTGGAAACTAAAAAAGCAAAAAACAACGATTAAAATATTTTTCATGATTAATTTTTAATGATTATGACCTTCATGATTTTCTTCTGCTTTGTAGTCTTCATTTTTTACATAGTCCATACCACATACTGGACACTTGCCTTCTTCTGCACTACCGCTTCCGTCACAATGCATCGGACAGATATAGGCTGAGGTATATTCTTTACCTTGTTTTTCAGTTGTTTCCGTTTTTGCTTTTGCTTTATTTCCACATGAGCTTATTGCAAAAGAAAATGCAGCAATTGAAATTAAAATGATTAGTGATTTTAAAAGTTTCATAATTTAAATTTTGATTGTTTAAAAATGATTAAATATTTAGTGTTCTAAGACGTAGAGAATTTAGTATCACTGATACTGAACTAAAGCTCATCGCTGCGGCGGCAATCATCGGGGAAAGTAACAAACCGAAAAATGGATACAATAATCCTGCAGCAATCGGTATACCCAGCGCATTTCCAACTCCTACAGGAATAGTTTTCATTTCGTCATAGGTAATTTGACTCGCCATTAGATCTGACTGTATAGCATTTGACACGAATTGTTTATTTACTAAAGTAAATAGAAGATAGGCTGAGCTTACGGCTAATCCTATGTGGTTTGCTCGACTCCATTTTTTGTTTAATGACAGGTGATAAACTGTGATTACTAATCCAATAAGTAAGGGAATTGTGTAAACTGGATCAACAATACTTATGCTGTCAAAACTTACTCTGTTATCACTAAACGGTAAAAACACTTGCGTACCGTAAGCGGTAAAAGCATCAAGCAAAATATGTGTAAAGAGAGCCAACCAACTGAAAATAAATAGTCTCTTTACGGAGAGGTGTTTTGCCCATTTAATCCTTGTTAAAATGTAGGTAAGAAGTAGTGCTCCCAACACACTGAACAATATGGAGTGGCTAATGCCCCTATGAATACTTATTCGCTGCAAAGAATCATAGAGCGGAAGTAAAACAACATCAAGGTCAGGAATGGTAGCAACTATGGCACCAAGGACGGCTGCTTTGCTGCCTAATTTCTTACCGAGCAGGGCTTGTCCAATCGCAGCCCCTAATGTTGCTTGTGTTATACTGTCCATAGTAATTATTCTTGTTCAAATCTTTTAATCATTTCTTTCATTTTGGCTATTTCTCTTTCTTGAGCTTCAATAATTTCATTTGCTAATTTTTGAACTTCAGGATCAGAAAACTTAGTCTGTGAACTTGTGAGTATGGCAATTGAATGATGTGGAATCATTGCTTTCATCCATTTGACATCTTCGATTGGTGTTTGTGTACGAACAAGTACAGTTGATATCGTCATTAGTAAAATACTTCCAACAACTATCAATACGTTTTTAAGTCGATCGGAGTACATCTGTCGCATAAAGAAAAACATGACCAGTGCCATTCCACCTATCCCTATCAGTGTCATATAAAAACGAGTCCAACTAAAGTATATGTGAGAGATTTTATACGTATTGAAGTACATTGTAACGTACATTGATAGTCCAGAGAATAACAGCATTAAAAAGAATCTAACATAATTGCTTGTACTTGATTTTGTTTGTGATTTTACTTTTTTCATAAATTAGAATTTTAGTGAAATAAATGTTTTAAATATTGTGATATGGATTATTTAAAGCTGTTATACACAAATGATATGAGGTAGCCGGTTGCTCCCCAAAAAACAAATGATACAATCGCTCCAAGGGCAGTTTCACCAATCGGAATATTCATCCGAATGATATTGCTAAAATCCATTCCGTGAAAAAGAAGATTGGACAATTTAACCAAACTGTCCTTTCCCAGTATTGCCATAATTAAGAAGCAACCTAAATAGATTACTACTGAAGTCAGACCTGCTGCAAGTGCAAACTTCTTTTGATGTAATGATTCCATTTTATAATGTTTTTTTTTAAAGATCTAATGATTATGGCCTTCGTGATCATCGCCTTTAATGGGTGTTAAATCCATTCCGCATTTAGAACATTTGTCACCTTTGATACCTGTAATTTCAGGATGCATAGAACAGGCATAGGTGCTATTTTTTACATAGTCCATATTGCAAACGGGACATTTACCTGCTTTGTCACTTCCGCTTCCTTCGCAGTGCATTGGGCATACATAGGCTGACGTATATTCTTTGCCTTGCTTTGCAGCTTGTTCCGTTTTGGTAGAATTGTTCGCCTTGTTAACACAAGAAGTGAGTGTAAGTCCGATAGCAAATAATGCTATGATTGCGAACTTGAATTTTTTCATATTATTACCGTTTTAATAAGTGAATGATTTGATTAATTTATTGGGCGATCGTACTGACAACAACCAGGTAAACTATTATAAACCTCATCTTTTGCTCGATGAGAATCACTATCGTAGCCCACATCAGCAATTTTTTGCTTAATGTCTTCTAAGGTTACTACTTCTGGATTAAAAGTTACAGTCAATACATCTGTCTCTCTATCCCAATCACCTTCACTAATTCCTTTTACATCCTTCAAGGAATTTTCGATAGTTTTCTTGCACATACCACAATTTCCATAAACGGTAAACTTTTCAGTTTTATCTGCTTCGATTGGAATATTGGAAACGAAAACTGCTTTCACTTCTTCACTTGCAGCGGTCTTCTCGGTAATTGCAGTTTTCTTGCTGCTAGTAGTTTTGTCCTTAGCTTTTGAACTACAGCAACTTTGGGCACTTGCAGAAAAAGTGAAACTGACTAAAGCAAATACGATTAAAAAAATGTTCTTTTTCATGTTTAAAAATTTTAAAAAGTTATTTGAATAAAATTGAAATCAATACTCCTGTAAAAAGGAGTCCAAGTAACAGAAGGATAATTCTGTTATATATTTTTCTTGCCATTGATGGCTTGTCACCTGTTTTACAACATTCTTTCATCATTGATTTTTTATTAAAACCTTATACTCAATCCACCTCCTGCGCCAAAACGATTATCGTAATTTCCCATCAAGGAAATATTTTTGGAAAGGATATATTCTGCGCCTGCACTCCATACAGTCTCACTAGAATAATCTTTACCATTTTCCAAGTTATTAATGACACCAAAATCTGCTTGATATTCGTAATAACCGAAAATTGAAAAGCGAGGGAAAAGCATGATGCTTCGCCCTATACCAATTCGGGGACGTAATTTATTATCCACTCTTAAATCGAGGTCAAATAAATATGGGGTCAAAAATCTTAACCCAGCTACTGCCGTTACATTCATGGTATCTAAATTATCAGGAATTTCATTTTCGATATTCACCCCTCCAAAAACTCTCGCATAATCATAGATATAGCGCTCATATGTAAATTCCGCTTCGAGATTTTTATTGTAACCAAACTCTGCGGTGAGGTTAAATTGGTTTCGAATATTTGAAGACACTAAGTTCAATGCGCTCATTTGAGAAGCAACATCTAGTGTCCCCCATGTATAGAATAAATCTGTTTCGTGTACTAATTTTGATTTAGGAAATTTCGCCATTCTCTCATCAAGAGGTGTATCATAACTAAACACTCTTGCCATTCCACCCATCATATGATATAACACATGACAATGGAAAATCCAATCACCATATTCATTTCCATAAAATTCAATGGTGACTTCCTGCATGGGAGGAACATTGACGGTATGCTTTAATGGAGAATATTCTCCATTTTTATTGAGCACTCTAAAGAAGTGTCCATGTAAGTGCATCGGGTGATGCATCATAGTAAGATTGTTCAAAGTAACACGAGTAATCTCTCCTTCTTTAATTTTTATCTCATCAGTTTCCGAAAGAGGAACGCCATTCAAACTCCAAATGTATCGGTTCATATTTCCAGTAAGATTGAGTAGAATTTCCTTTACAGGTGTTCCTTCTGGATAGGTCGTTTTATTTGGAGACTTTAAAAAATCATAACTAAAATCATTAGACATATTCATACCTGCCATCTTGTCTTCTGGCATATTCATCTTCATGTCCTTTTTTCCCATTGACATAGAATCTTTTGACATCTCCATTTTGTCATGATTCATAGTTTGCATCTCTTCTTGCTTTTTCATTTTCCCATGTTGCATTCCTTCCATTTTCCCTTTTTCCTTTTCACTCATGTCCATTTGCATCCCATATTTTTTCTTCATAGCAAAACGAGTATCTTTTTTAGGATTGGCTTTCATAGCAGGAGCACCCATTTTCATATCCATTTTTGCCATAGATTTCATCATTCCAATTTTATCAGGTCTTGGCACATCGGGTGCAAGTAAAATTTCACCATCACCCAAAAAAGCCGAAGTTTGTCCAGAGCCATCTTGTGCAGTTGCTTTGATTTCTAATTTCCCATTAGCTGGAATGGTGATGATAAAATCATAAGTTTCTGCAATCGCAAAAAGGAGTTTGTCTTTAGAGACTGGCACAACATCTAATCCGTCATTGGCAACTAGCAATGGAGAATCTCCACCGAAAGTCAACCAAAAATAAGTGGATGCAGCAGCGTTGATAAATCTAACTCTGACTTTTTCTCCAGGTTTAAAATCATTATATTCTTGAGTAATTTTTCCATTGGTTAGAAAAGCGGGATAATAAATATCAGCAATATCTGCACTTTCCATTCTCTGTTTCCAGAAATTCATTTGCGCTCCAAATGCACCACGAGCAATCACTTGATTAAGTGGTGTTGATGTTCCTTTCTTTATACCGATCCATTCATTCCCTCTTTTTAAATTCCGCAAAACATTCATTGGTTTGTCATTTGTCCAATCCGAAAACATGATTACTAAATCAGAATCATAATCCAGTTTTTTCTCTTTAGGTTCTATGATAATAGATCCATAAACACCTGATTGTTCCTGTAACATCGTATGAGAGTGATACCAATAAGTCCCTGATTGCTTGAGTGCAAACTCGTAAGTAAAAGTCTCCCCTGCTGGAATAGGTGGTGTATTTAGATACGGAACACCATCATAAAAATTTGGTAATAGTAAGCCATGCCAATGAACAGAAGATTCCATTTTCATTTTATTAGTCACATGAATGACAGCATATTCCCCTTCTGTAAATCTTAAAGTTGGCCCTGGAATAGAACCATTGATTGCCATGCCCATCACTTCTTTTCCTGTAATGTTGACCTTCATGTTTTCAATGGTCAAGTTATATTCTCGTACAGGTAAATTATCTATATTGCCTTCAATAGACTTCTCTGTTTGGGCGACCAAATTACTTAGCATAAAAAAAAGTAATACGGTTCTTGCTATTTGTTTCATTTTTATTATTTGTTTTTTATTTTAAACGGAATTTCCACTTTCGTTTTTTCCCAAGCCAAAGAAATAATTCCTGATTGTTCATCAGTTTTACTGACCTGATATTTAAGGTGTTCTTGAATGTTTTCTAAAATAGATGGAGTAACTTCTATTCGGAAAACATCTTCCTTTTCGCTGTATTTATCTGTTCCATGTTGCTTCCATCTTGTATTGAAAACTATCGTCCATTTCTCATTATTCGGGATAGCAAAAATTCCATACTTTCCCTCAGGAAGTGACTGACCTCCTACCTCTAAATCTTTATTGGTTTCTATCCATGTAGCATCATTAGCCCCTGCTCTCCATAGTTCATTGTAAGGAATAAGGTTTCCAAAAATAGTTCTACCTCTCACCCCAGGCGAAGAATAGTCGATTTGGATGTGTGTATCACCGATCATTAACATAGCCGTCTCATGAGGACTTAAGGACTTCTTTTTTGTAACTGTATCTTTAGATTTATCGCTTTTAGAATTGCTATCAGAACCGCAAGCAATGAACCCAATCATAAGAATTATAAAGACTAAATATCTCAACATAGCTTGTTATTATTTAAAAGTTTTCTTGACAATACCGCACTTCATCATCTTATCACCGAAATATGGGTTTTGGATCTGCTCTTCAGTAGCTATCCAATCCGCACCTTCATTACTAAATGCCATTGGGCAGTGCTGCACATAGAGTGCATTCCCTTCTGTACCAAATGCGCTTATAGCATTTATGAGTGCATCCGAAATAAATCCAAATTGTTTACGCTGATATTCTACATCCTCCGACTCGATGATATTTTGTGTATGAGCCGTCAAGCTATTAAGTTGATCCATCCAGTATAGATGGGCATCTCCTTTGACTATAGTCATATCTACCTTTTCATATAGATCTTTTAATGCAGTGGCTTTGCCCATTGCTTGAGAGGCATCTGTTGCTACGAGAGCATCCTTTAATTCTATGTAGCCGTTCGCAACTTGATTTAATTGTTGCTTAAATGCTTGTGGTGTTTCATCTTGGTAGTTTGGCACCTTATCTATTTTATCTTTTTTGATAGTCACATCTCTATTCATCATGCTCATATTGTTTGTCAGTTGTGCTGCTGCATCAACAGAGAACGCACCATGAGTGACGATCTCTTCTCCTCGCTGTACGCCACTACTGATAATCGTTTGTGAGCCAGATTTAGATAAAACAGATACTTCTCTAAATTGATAACTGGGCACCTCTGTGTCTTCTAATTTCACATAGACAACAGATTTATCACCAGTCCATAATACAGCAGAAGATGGTATGGCAATAGCTGTTGATTTGCCTTCTTTCGTTGTGCGCTGAGAGGTGGCTATTATTTCACCTTCTATTAGCATACCTGGTTTTAATTTGTTGCCAGTGTTATTGATCTCTGCTCTAATAGTTGCCGTCCTAGATGCGGAGTTTAATAGAGGATCTATGTAGCTTACTTTAGTTTCATATAGCTTGTCAGGGACTGATGGTGTTGTGAATGAGATCGATTGACCGTTTCTTATATTAGCCAAGTCAGATTCGAATACATTGAAGATCAACCACAACCTTCCAGTGCGGCCTACCGTAAAGAGCGCTTGTCCTTGTCGTACATAGTCGCCTTGTGATACTTTTTTCTGAAGCACATATCCACTATGATCTGCGTAGATATCTATAGTCTCAATTGCTTTCCCTGAATCCAAAATTTGCTGTATTTGAGCCTCTGATATTTTCCAGTTTTTTAGTTTTTGAATACTAGCATCTTTTAATCCCTGCACTTTGTTATCAAATTTTGCTGCGGTGATCAATTCCTGTGACGCCGATAATAATTCTGTAGAATAAATAGTAGCTATCTT
>Ga0209185_1001675_pt1 | contig 18095 bp, 10 predicted proteins | sample SidtaG_2_FD_187425 | JGI IMG/M metagenome (GOLD analysis project Ga0209185, IMG submission 187425) | Marine algal microbial communities from Sidmouth, United Kingdom - Sidmouth_Asex2 metaG (SPAdes) (version 2) | ecosystem: Host-associated > Algae > Red algae > Unclassified | place: Sidmouth... | reverse complement strand
GATGTGACCAATACGGGCGGGACTTATCTGAGCGATATCTCTATCAGCGATGATGCTGGAACGCCAAACGATACAAGCGATGATCTGCTGCTAACTAGCGCCGACTGTGCAGATTTGGCCGGTCCACTAGCGCCGGGCGACAGCGTGATCTGCACAGCCGACATTTTAGTCGACGGCAGTGTCACAAATGTGGCCGAGACAACTGGTACCCCAACCGATGCAGATGGCAACCCGTTACCCGGTGTGGAGCCACCAACTGATGATGATCCAGCTGAGGTGGCGTATGCTCCAGGCACGCCCGGCATTCAGATCATTAAGACAGCCGGTAGTGCCGCGGATGGCGAAGTTCTGACTATCGGTGCGCCTCAACTTGTTACCTTTAATTACGATGTGACCAATACGGGCGGGACTTATCTGAGCGATATCTCTATCAGCGATGATGCAGGAACGCCAGACGACATAAGTGATGATCTGCTGCTAACTAGCGCCGACTGTGCAGATTTGGCCGGTCCACTAGCGCCGGGCGACAGCGTGATCTGCACAGCCGACATTTTAGTCGACGGCAGTGTCACAAATGTGGCTGAGACAATTGGTACCCCAACCGATGCAGATGGCAACCCGTTACCCGGGGTGGAGCCACCAACTGATGATGATCCAGCTGAGGTGGCGTATGCTCCAGGCACGCCCGGCATTCAGATCATTAAGACAGCAGGTAGTGCAACTAACGGTGCGGTTTATAACATTGAGACACCGGGCCTCGTGCTCTTTACCTATATGGTGAAAAACACAGGTGGCACATATCTCACCGATATTACTATTAGCGATGATGCCGGTACCGCGGCAGATGAGAGCGATGACGTAACGGTTACAAGTGCCGAATGTATTGGTCTTGCTGGTCCAATAGCACCTGGTGATAGCGTTCTCTGTACGGCTGAAATTCGGGTCAACGGAGATGCCGTCAACAATGCCAACACAACGGGTACACCAAGTGATGAGGGTGGCAATCCGCTACCCAATGTGGAGCCACCAACTGACACGGACGATGCTGAAGTTGTAATTCCTGGCTCGATCGGTGATACCGTTTGGATGGATACAGATGGTGATGGAATACAAACCCCTGACGAGATGGGGATACCAGGTGTCACAATCATATTGACTTTGCCAGATGGTTCGACGACTACAACCATTACCGATGAGAATGGAATGTATCTATTCCTCGATCTAGTTGCTGGTGAGTACAGCGTAGCGGTTGATCCAAGTACGCTACCGTCTGGTCTTGAGCAGACATATGATGCCGACGGTTTGGAGACGGGAAGTGAGTCTACTCTTACGCTTGCTCCAGGGGAGAATAATCTCGATCAGGACTTTGGATATCTATTGCTTGGTCCGGGTATTCAGCTAGAAAAGACAGTTTATGCCGAGCACAACAGTGGTGCTGATTGCCCTGGTAGCGAGTTAGAGTCAGGTGCAAATCAACCAATCACTTACTGTTTCGAAGTGAGCAACATAGGGGATACTTATTTGATCGATATTGAGATAAACGATGCCGATTTGGGTATCACCCAAGAGGATATGACCATCCTCTCGGGCGAAGAACCATTAGCCCCTGGAGCGCAACTGATCTTCTACTATGAAACTGAACTTGAAGAAGATTTGATCAATACTGCTGATGTCACAGGTACGCCAAGCGATGCCGACGGGAATCCAATTCCTGGTTTGCCGCGGCCAACGGATCAAGATATTGCACAGGTAAAAACAGTTGCAAGTTTAGGGAACTATATTTGGTTCGACCGCGATGCGGATGGTTCACAAGATTCTTCGGAAAGCGGCTTAGAGGGTGTAACTGTCTATCTGCTGGATGTGGAAGGAAACAGGGTAGAAACAACAACCACTGATGAAAATGGCTTCTACTTGTTTGATAATTTAGTTCCTGGAGAGTATGCAATAGAAGTAGAAACACCGATTGATGGCTACATTGTTTCGCCGATGGATAACTTTGACGATTCATTTGATAGCGATATAGATCCAGCAACTGGTCGAACAGTTATCACAGTGCTTGATCCAAATGAGAGTGATAATACAATCGATGCTGGCTTTACCGCACCACCACGGCTGGAGATAGAGAAACAAGCACGAGAAGATGTTACACAGCCAGGTTCTGGCATTATCTATGAGATAACGTATTCTAATAGTGGGGTTGGTGATGCAGCCGGGGTCGTTATTACCGAGGTTGTGCCGCGAGATACATACTTTTTACCACAGGCAAGCACACCAGGCTGGCGTTGTGAAGCTGGCTCTACTCAGGCCGGAACAATCTGTTCGTTCGAAATTGGCTTCCTTCCAGCTGGCACGGTTGATGCTGGTATGCTAATTTTTGCTGTACAAACAAATAACGATATACCTGCAGCCACATCCGTCATTAACAATCAGGTAGTTATTAGCGAGGATGGTACAAACGGGCCGCAGATCGAAGGACAGACTGTAGACGAATTTACGGTAGAAATTCAGCGACCGACGGCCCTGAATGTGGACTTTGAGCCAGGCATTGGCAGCGGTAGTGAGGACCGTGTATTCTTGCCATTTGTCGGCCGACGCCTGCGCCCGGATGGCAATCCCTATACACTGACAGTAGACCAAAGAGTCATGTCGTGGGTCTGTACGTTTATGGATAGCTTTGGCTGGACCTCCGATGCATGTTTTGTTTCTTTGAAATGAAATTTGAAGCAGTGAGAGTCAAAGCTGTGAGAATAAAAGCTGTGAGATTATAGAAAACAGCTAGTGAAAATGTGAAGTGAGCATTCACTACACGCTGAGGGACAGTTTCCACACTGATAATAGAAAAAAGGGCATGTTGATCAAAAAACTTTGATCAACATGCCCTTTTTTATGTAAGGTGGCGTTATGCTAATGCAACGTTAAGCCCAAAAATATGGGTTTATACGTGTCGCTTTTCCAGATCATTTCTTGCACCTCCACATTGGATTAGGTTCTGTACATATATAAGGACGCAGCTTTCGACTTTTCGATATACCGCAAAAAAGTTTGGGCAGCGGGCGTAAATGGACGCTCAACCAGAGAGAGCAGCTTTAACGTGCGCACAAGTGGACGTCCAGCAATTGAGAGCGAACGCAGAGATCCCGCGCTTTCCTCTTCTTCTGCAGAATATGGCGGCAAAATCGTCACGCCCGTTCCACGTGCGACCGTCCGTTTTATCGATTCCATATTGTCGAAGACTGCCGTAACCCGCGGCTGGATCTGATACGTTTCCAGCATCTCATCTAGCCATATACGGGTTTGGGATGTAGGCTGACGCATGATCATCTCACAATTTTCTAGTTCATTGATCTCAATTTGATCACGCTCCCACCATGGATGCTTTGGGCCGACGACAACGCGTTGTTCAACCTCTTGTAGCAGACGAATTGTTACGCCCGCAGCGTTCTTCTCGTCTAATTCACCCTCAATAATCGCCAACTCTATCTTTCGTTCGTGCAGCATAGCTAAATTATCGGCAGATGTACCTGTGCTAAGGTTAAGCGTTAAATTCGGATACTCTACGCGGAATGAAAGGATCCAATCTGGCAGTAGATAGATGCTTACCCCCGGGGTTGCGCCAATCGAAATTTGACCACCTGCAACCTGCTTCACATCTGTAATGCGGTTTTCGGCTTCGGCCAAAACATTGAAGATTTGCGCGGCGCACTCATGCAATATGCTTCCTGCTTCGGTCAAGGTTACGCCGCGTGGCCCCCGTACAAAAAGACGCGTGCCAAGGTGAGCTTCTAAGTCTCGTATGTGGTGGCTCACTGCGGATTGGGTCATCAGTAAGGTTTCTGCCGCGCGGCTAAAGCTACCATCACGCACCACCTGTGAGAATATATCTAATTTATGGAGGTTTAACATATTGCTGTTCTCAGAATGCCCTGTTTTTGCTTACTTATTAGTAAATACTCATATCAATTATACATGATCACCGTACGAAAAACGATTGGTGTCAAACAGCAGAGGTCATCTTAGCTTGGGCGAGAATGTTTCTGGATCGTAAATGTAAACTTAAGCCGTCTAGTGCTCACGCCCTGTGCAGATTCGTAGCCAAAATTGTCGGGATGGAAATATACCGTTGTGCTGCTGCGGAGTATATAATCAGGGAAGACCATAATAGAGAAGCCATTGTCTTACGCCAACTATTCTTGTATGAACTACATGCCTGAGCGCCACTAGCAACTTATCCTTACTACCAAACCATTTAGATAATGACGTAATGAAAACATATTTCCACGAACGAACCGCATATCGGCTATCGAACGATCCGGTGCCAAACTGTTTCTTCAAATTAGATGAGTACTTTGACACAGTTTTCGAGTCAGTCCAGCAAGCCTATCAGCACCAATCATTGCTTTTGGCCGAACAGATCTGTGGCCGCATGGCTGATATAGAGATGTACGCGTTTCTACTGGATGATGCACATAAACGTCACTCGCTCGAAGAATTCTCGACCAACAGTGCCCCGGATGTGGAACCTTTTTTGCGCCATAACGAGCCAGAAACGGATAAAGGTTCTGTGCTGATCCGCTCATTTATGTATGGGTACCTTGCCGCTTGCAAAGCCCTCCTCGACTGTGCGGCTCTAACGCTTTCCGAGCTTTACCAACTACCGCTTCAACAAGCAGATCAACGATTCGAGAATCCAGAATTTTGGCACGATCTTGTCATCACCGCGCCCAATGTCCATCGGCGCTATCACTCCAAACGCACATTTTTCAACGAGGTGATCCGCTGGCGCGATGAAGCCATCAACCGGATCCCGCCGATTGCGCTCTTCCATGGTCATCTAACAAATCGTGATTTACAGCTTCAAGTCATCAATGATAAGAGTGGAAACCTTCCACAAATTACCACGTCACCAACCAATATCGAATGGATAGAGCCACTCGAACTGCATGCTATCTGGAAGCCTAATCTCCTCGACCTGTGTGAGCGGCTCTGTGTGGATATTGAAAGACAAACATTGATGTTGCCACTCTAAGACTTTGGCCATCTGTATGGGCCAGAGTCTTAATTTTAGTAGCTCACCATTTATCGTCGAGTTAGCAGGCCCACGTGTGGATCTATCAAAAAGCAGCCGCACGTGGGCCTGCTAATTGAACGATTTTAAAAACTTCCGTGAAGTACTGAATTTTACAGATTTCCATAACGCCTCCGCAGCCCCGAATAGTACTGCGGTACTAGTGCATCGTTGCACCCAACCTGTTAAGATATATTCTTTGGGCAGCTGACTTATTTTTCTCCCCTTCTTACCCAACCAAAAGACCAGGACCAATAAACTGAGTTACAAACCCGTATTTTAGAAGGATTATTGTATTATGCTGTTAAAAGGATTGAACCTTATTTTGATGCTGGGAAGTGTTTTGTTTGTGATGTTTGCCTATATTGCTATTAGCTATCTATTAAGTCGCGTCAAACGCGCACGACATAATACAAGTGAAGTATCCAAAAAGGGTAAAAATCTAACGCCAGTAATATTTTAATAAACCGCAATCATACTCGCCCTAAATAAAAACAGCCGAGAATTCTCGGCTGTTTTTATTTATAACGGATCCCAAGGTGGATCTTGACGGATTGCGGCGATAACTTTACGACCAGATAAATTAAGAAAAAAATTTAATAAGCGACTAAAATTCCCTCGATTTTTTGCAATCCAGCTATATCCATAATCATAAAATTGTTGCAATAAAGGCAGACTATATATTTTGTAGAACAGTTGACCCGTGTAAAACAACGTATCAAACGTCACGCTAATGGCCGCTGCTCCGCTATATTTTTCTCCCGTTGGTAACACCACCCACGCTGCCTCTATACACGCTTCCTCACTTAGATCCGTTTGTTCGCGCACCCACTCCCATTGGGCTGGTGCATAATAAATTTGATGCTGACGATCCAGCCAGCGTAGCCACATGGCTGTGGCTGTTCAAAATCCTCATGCTCCATCAAAGAGCAAAATCAGTCGTTCCGGAGGAACCGAAGGCGCTTCATAATTGTCCATATTAAATAAATTTCCTTCACGAACAGGCGGCTACAATTACTTATGGCGTACTCAATTGGATCTGTATAGTCGAAACCGGCGTCGGGCGGACAGGCGTGATCGATGGCCCGATCAGCCCTGATGCAGCCCTACGTGTCGGCGGTACAGATGTCGGCGGTACAGGTGTTGGTGGTACAGATGTTGGCGGTACAGGTGTTGGTGGTACAGATGTGGGCGGTACAGATGTGGGCGGTACAGGTGTTGGTGGTACAGACGTCGGCGGTACAGGTGTTGGTGGTACAGACGTCGGCGGTACAGATGTCGGCGGTACAGATGTCGGCGGTACAGATGTGGGCGGTACAGGTGTTGGTGGTACAGATGTGGGCGGTACAGATGTCGGCGGTACAGATGTCGGCGGTACAGATGTCGGCGGTACAGATGTCGGCGGTACAGATGTCGGTGGTACAGGTGTCGGTGGCACAGTTTCCGTCGCGGTCGGTAGTACAGGTGTCGGTGGCACAGTTTCCGTCGCGGTCGGTAGTACAGGTGTCGGTGGCACAGTTTCCGTCGCGGTCGGTAGTACAGGTGTCGGTGGCACAGACGTAGGGACATCTATAGCTGTAGTCGTTGGAGACACTTTTGCGGATGAAGAAAGCTGCTTAGCAGAAACCACAGCAGAGTCTGCGTTCCATATTCCTAAATTTGATTTCTGTGCCGCACGCTCGGCATCCTTCAAATTTCGGCCATAGATAACGCCATTCATCTCTTCTGTTGCCGCTGCCCAGCCTTGCTTAACAATTGCCTCATTTACAAACATACCATCCTCTAAATAGACATACCTCTGCAAACAATTCGTTGTGCTTTGGCTTGCATTATCGTGGTACAAATAGATATCTTTACCCAACACCAAGGTAACATTTGCCGCATACGATTCTTCGAAATAGGCTTCCCCATTTGCAGGAGCTTGGATTCCAAGGTAACAGACTGTAACTGGATTTTTATTAATCTCTGCTTCGATCTGCATACCACTTATTATTTTTATAACCTTTGCTTGCTCAACGGTGGAACGATCTACACCCTCAAACAGCGTCTGTTTCGCCATATCCGTAGATTCTATCGTGGCTATATTGATTACAGTTGGCTCAGAAGTATTCGTTGCGGTCAGCTCTGATGTATTTGTCGCAGTCGGCACTTCTCGCACACTATTTTGCTCTACTGCGGTCGCTTCAGGCGTGGATTTTTCTTTCTCTGGCTCACTTACTGTGCCACTGTTCGGATCCTCTTCTGCGGCTTCTTCCACCTTGACCTGTTCATTCACCGCAGTATCATCCTTCACTTTTTCATTTGCAGCACTAATCATCTCATCGAACGTAGGAATCACCATAATTTCACTACCAAAGAGCACCACAGCACTATCGACCTGTGTGAGCGAATTATTATTCGAAGAAGTTGTTTGTTCAGTCGACTCGCCCGAATCGAAAAGCAGAAGAGTCGTACTCTCTTCGTTCGCCTCGACACATTGCCCCCGCGCCGCGCTTGGGTACTCTATCTCATAAACATTGCTTGCAAGACGATGCTTGCGCGAAAGCGTAAAAAGTCCCCCATTACTGACGAGACGAAAATCACTTCTGTAAACACACCCCGAGTCGTCGCCTAAATTTCTTAACGTACCAAATAAAACAAGAAAATACTCACCATTTGGTTTCGTTCCATCGGGCAACTCATCTAATAAATCGACCCGCTTCAACTCTAGCTGAATCCCGCGATGTGTAGCTTCAGTCAAAAAAGCAATAGTCGACCGATTCCCCGGAGGCAATTGTGCGTAAACCGATGATAACGGAGTAAGCTGACCTAAAAATACGGACATGCAAAAAAATGACAGTACTATTGTCATAAATACCATATTGCGCACAGACTTAGCGCGCAATGCGTTATACTTACCAAAAAAGATTCTGTCCCATCTCTGCTCTTTGAGATGTGGGACAGAATCTTTCTGAGGCTTTATATTAAAGTTTAATAGGTGCATTATAGATGTTTTCTCAATATTTTTAGCAGCGCCATAAAAGTCTAACTCCATTACATTGTTCGCCAAATAAAGTCAAAAATAGAGATGGAATTTTGTGCTGCTGCGGGCTACATATCAAATAGATGGAACATCATTCAATCTATTCCATAAACAAGCGTGACTGTACCACTAAAGTGTGTAAATGACTCTGTCTGATTAAGTAGTTTAACGCCATTTATACACAATTTGGGACAGTCTCAAGCAGGCGCAGTATAGTTGAGCAGATATCTTTCCTATGGTATCGTGTCCAGTATACACCACATTTATCTACAAATACAGCACCATTTTATAGCCTTTTTCTTTAATAGCTACAAAATTTGTATTGCATAACTTAACCTCTACTCATTATACATTAACTCATCTGTATTACAGTTTACCAGATGAACGCCTATAAATTGCTACAATAAGGCCTATTCACAATCAGCAAATCCATTATATGTATCGCCTACATCTGGTATAGTCAACCTCCATTTTCGCAAAATCCATTGTACAAGCTTTAAAAGCACTATAAATAAGCCGGAGACATCCTAATGAAAAATTATCGTTCCATAGTTAACCCGTTTCTTCTTACCTTGGCACTGATGCTATCCGCCTGCATACCGCCACAGCTCATCACAGAGCAACCCACCGAAATAGAGCAGCCAGTCTCCGACCCCGCAGACTCATCCGAAGAACAAACATCCGACAGAGCGCCCGGCAACATCGGCATTAGTAGCGCAACGAATGCCAACGCCGTTGACACCGACAGCACAGAAAGCAGTATCAATGATGACAGTATCGATGATGACAGTGTTGAAAACATTGGCAGCGAAATTGCAAATGCCGACGAAATCCTGCCCATCGATCCTAAAATTCGTAAAGGTCAACTTGAAAATGGCCTCACCTACTACATTCGTCAAAATCAGGAGCCCGAAAACCGCGCAGAGCTACGCCTCGTTATCAACGCTGGCTCGCTGCAAGAAGATGAAGATCAGCTAGGGGTTGCCCACTTCTTAGAGCACATGCTCTTCAACGGCACCGAAAAATTTGCTGGCAACGAGATTATTGGCTTCCTCGAGGGCATCGGCATGAGCTTTGGTCCTGACCTGAATGCGTACACTTCGTACGACGAGACCGTCTACATCCTTAAGATCCCAACTAACGACGCCGACACTGTCGAAACCTCCTTTGATATTCTCAAAGAATGGGCCGCCTTTGCCACACTAGATGAGGAAGAAATCGAGAAAGAGCGGGGCGTAATTGTAGAAGAGTGGCGACTGCGCGACCAAGGGGCCAGCGCCCGAATCCGCCATCAGCTACTGCCCCTTTACTTTGGCGGCTCCCGCTACGACGAGCGTGAGCCCATCGGCGACATGGAGATCGTGCGTAACGCACCGCGCGACGCATTTGTGCGTTTCTACGAAGATTGGTATCGCCCCAATCTCATGTCCGTCGTTGCCGTTGGTGACTTCGACATAGATACAATCGAAGAATTGATCACAGAGCGCTTTGGCCCGCTCACCAACCCAGAAGATGCACCAGAACGCATCGAAGGCACCGTCCCCGATTTTGACGAAACGCGCTACAAAGTCATCACCGATCCAGAAAACCCCGTAACAATATTGCGCATCGGCTACAACACTTTCACCGAAGAAGTTCCCACCGTCGGCGGCTACCGCGACCGCCTTCTGCCCATCCTATTCTACCAGTTGCTCAACTTTAGGCTGGATGAAATTGCCCGTGCTGCGGACTCACCCTATCTTGGTTCGTTTGCAGGCAATGGCGGGTTGGTCCGATCCATGGAGTTAGCCACGTTTGGTGCGCAAGTCGAAGATAATGGGGTGCAAAAAGGGCTAGAGGCCGTGCTAACGGAAGTCGAACGAGCGCGGCGCTATGGCTTCACCGAGTCTGAGCTAGACCGTGCGAAAGTGGACCTGTTAAATCGCTACGAACAGGCAAACAAAGAGAGCAACAACACCAACAGCAGCGACTTAGCAGACGAATACATTCGCAACTTTCTCACCGGCGAACCAATCCCCGGCATTGCAGTCGAATACGAGTTAGTCCAAGACCTGCTGCCAACCATTACCGTAGACGACATCACCGAAATCACCAACATATTAGTGGGCAATCCAAATCGTTCCGTTGTCGTAACAGCGCCCGAAAAAGAGGGCGTTGATCTGCCCACAGAAGCAGAGCTTGCAACAATTGTCGAGGACGTTTTAGCCAGCGATATCGAGCCCTATGTCGATGACGTAGTAGAGGGTGATCTCATTGACGAATTGCCCGCACCCGCAGCCATCATCGCTACCGAAGAAGTTCCGGAGCTTGACCTAACCATTATCGAGCTAGAAAATGGTGCCCGCGTTATTATGAAGCCAACCGACTTTAAGGACGAAGAAGTAGTCTTCTCGGCCTATAGTCCTGGTGGCTCTTCCTTAGTTTCAGATGAAGACTTTGTCTCCGCCGACATGATTGCCAGCGTTGTGGGCAGCAGTGGCGTTGGCAATTTTGATCAGACTTCGTTGTTAAAACTGCTCTCAGGGAAATCGGTCAGCATTAATCCCGTGATCGATGAACGCAACGAGGGCTTCTCGGGCAGTGCGGTGACAGATGATCTAGAAACGCTCTTCCAGCTGCTTCACCTCTACATTACGGCACCCCGAGCCGACGAAGACACATTTGAGTCATTGCGCAGCCAAATGCGCGCCGAGCTTGTCAACCGCGAAAGTTCGCCCTTCACAGCACTGCAGGATGCCACAACCGATGCGCTCTTTGGTGATTCGATCCGTCGCCGCACGCTCACGATTGAAGAGGTCGACTCGATGGATTTAGAACGCGGTTTCGAGATCTACCAAGAACGCTTCGCTGACGTAAGTGACTTTACTTTTGTTGTTGTGGGCAGCTTCGAAATAGAGACTGTAACCGAGTTAGCGCAACAGTACATCGGCACATTGCCCGCGCTGGATCGTGACGAAAGTTGGACCAACGTTGTCCCCGAACTGCCAGCAGCCGTCATCAACAGCACCGTTTACAAAGGGCAAGATGAGCAAAGCATTGTCCAAATTGTCTTCCACGGTGAACTAGACGCAACTCCCGAAAATCGTATTCGCATACGCGTCATGGAACAGGTGCTTGATCTATACATCCGTAACGAAATCCGCGAAGAACGAGGCGGTGCCTATACGACTCAAACGTTCTCGAACATTTCGACTGTGCCAAACGAAACCTATCTGCTAGGTGTGGCTTTTGCCACCGAACCCGACCGAGTAACGGAGCTAGCCGAGGTTGTCTTTGAAGAGGTTCAGCTATTGCAGATTGCGGGTGCATCGGACGAAGATGTTAACAAGATCAAAGAACAGATATTGCGTTCACGCGAAGAGCAAAAACAAGATAACGGATTTTGGAACTCGGTGCTCAGCTTCTACCTAGAAAACACCGATGAAGATTGGCTCGATGCTCTAACCTACGAAGAGCGAGTTGCGGCGATTACGGCAGATGATGTGCAACAGGCTGCGATCGACTATTTGAACGAAGACAATTACGTCGAAGTTGTGCTCTACCCAGAAGGATATTCGGTCAACGAGTAGTGAAAGATGAGCAATATCAATAATGAATGAAGCAATCAAGGACCACGGACAAGATGTCCGTGGTCCTTGATTTTCTACCTAAACGGAGACCCCAATGAAAATTTTCACTGCGCTGCTTGGCACCGAAACCAACACTTTTTCCCCTTTTTTAACCGGCTGGCCCAACTTCGAAAACACCTACATGGCGCGCAATGGCGACTATGGCGAACGGCCCTTTTCGTTCGCCATCCCGCTGATCCGCTGGCGCGAGATGGCCGCGGCCAAAGGCTGGTCTATCGCCGAGAGTCTGGCGACATTTGCCGTCCCCGCGGGCACAACGCTGCGCCCCGTTTACGAGGCCCTGCGCGACGAGTTGCTAAACGATCTGGCGGCGGCCATGCCCGTAAATGGGGTGCTCCTCATGATGCACGGTGCGATGGTTGCGCAGGGCTACGATGATTGTGAAGGCGATATTGTCGAGCGAGCGCGCGCCATGGTTGGCCCCGATATTCCCATCGGTGTCGAGCTCGATCTGCATTGTCACCTAACCAAAACGCTGATCGACAACGCAGACGCGGTGATTACCTTCAAAGAATATCCGCACACCGACCCGCCCGAACGTGCCGAGGAACTTTTCGACATTATCGCGGCGGCCATGCAGGGCGAGATCAAACCTGTCACCTCGATGCATGATTGCAACATGATTGGCGTCTACCATACGACGAGAGAACCGGTGAAGAGTTTTGTGCAGCGAATGAGCGATTTGGAGGGCCAAAATGGTGTGCTCTCCGTCTCTCTGGGGCATGGATTCCCGTGGGGCGACGTGGCCGATTTGGGGACCCGTGTGCTGGTGGTGACCGATGATTCTCCGGCCAAAGGAGCCGCGTTGGCGAAAGAGCTGGGCGACGAATTCTACGCCATGCGCGACTCGGTGCAGCCCAATTACGACACTATTGACAGCGCGCTCGACAAAGCAATTGCAGGGTCCTCTGGTCCATTTGTGTTGGCCGATGTTTCGGACAATTCGGGTGGTGGCGCGCCCAACGATTCGACCTTTGTGCTGGCGCGCATTCTGGAACGAGGTGTAGCCAACACCGCAATCGGCTGCATTTGGGATCCGGTGGCAGTGGAAGTCGCGATGGAAGTGGGCGAAGGTGTCGAACTCGACCTGCGCGTCGGCGGCAAGATGGGTCCTATGTCGGGCGATCCGCTGGATGTGCGCGTGCGTGTGGGCACCATCGCCCGCGACGCCACGCAGAAATTTGGCGCGGGCACGGTCAGCTTGGGCGATTCGGTCGCGCTACATTTAGAAAATGGGGTCGATGTGGTGCTGATCAGCAACCGCACGCAGACCTTTAGCCCTGAAGTTTTCAGCAACGTGGGCATCGATCCCGCGCAGAAGCAGATCTTGGTGGTCAAGTCGATGCAGCATTTTTACGCGGGCTTCGAGCCAATCGCGGCGGAGGTGCTTTATATGGCGAGTCCCGGCGCGCTGGTGCCGGACATGGCCGCGATTCCGTTTGTGAAGGCACGCAAGTCGATGTGGCCGATTGCGGGGTAGAACTGGCCGCGTATGCGGGCATTCCCCACAGATTGAGATCCGCAGATTTCAATCTGCGTCTGATATGGGAAACATGTTAGGCCTATAATCATCATTCGAATTTTAACAGGGCTTCAGCCTGTTTTCCGTATCAGGCTGCGGTTTCAACCGTAGCTTACGCTATTCGTTTGGGCTGGCACACAAATCGACAGCGGCGTTTCGGGGATCCTCAACTCGACGACGCCCCTCTTTACCGCGATTGTGGCTCACTTTCTTACCCATGATGAACGGCTGACTGGTCAACGAATTGTGGGCGTTTTGCTGGGCATGATCGGCGTCGTCTTTCTGATTGGCCCGAGCGCGCTCCAAGGGTTGGGGCAGAATGTGCTGGGTCAACTGGCTGTGCTTGGTGCCACTTGTGCCTATGGTTTTGCGGGTGTCTATGGTCGTCGCTTTAGCGATACCCCCGTGCTCGTTACCACTGTGGGATTTCTGCTGGCCTCAACTATATTGATCCTGCCCATCGCGCTGATTCTCGACCGACCGTGGACGGTTCAATATAGCCTCATCCCCGTTGGCGCGGTCTTTGCGCTGGCGATCTTCAATACGGCGCTTGCTTTCATGGTTTGGCTGACGCTCAATCTACGGGCGGGTGCCAACAATACATCGCAGGTCACTTTTCTGATTCCGTTTATGGCAATTCTGCTGGGTTGGCTAGTACTGGGTGAGCAGATCGGCTGGAACGCGTTGGTTGGCTTGATCTTTATCTTGTTGGGATTGGCGGTTGCACAGAAGCGGCTATTTGGTCGATAGATCGTGAGTATACAGGTTGGCGTAACTTGCCCATTTTAGTTTCGCTTTGCACACAAATGTTGGTAAGTGGCATTGTTTTTGGAGTCGCCCATGTTTGACCTCACCCTAGCCCTCTCCACCTGGCTTACCTTTACCCAGATCGCGTAGGGAGGTGGCGAAGTAGTAGGGATGGCATAGGCATTACCCCCTTCTAACCTCCCCAAACGTGGGGAGGAACCGTCGCGGGGCGGACAAGGTTGAGGGATTTTCGACCAGATCTTGCGTCCCTGATCAGTTCCTCCCCTAAACTGGGGGAGGTTAGGAGGGGGTATACAGATGGGCAACCCACAATTTTTGCCATGTCCTTTATATTTGTGGGTAAAGGTAAGCCACTTGGAGAGGGTTAGGTAGATACGTTGCCAATCGATGAACTAATGCCAAACATTATAAACAATGTGGGTGATGGTGATCAATTCTAAACTACCACAATTTTCTTTCAATACAGTGTGCTTACCTAAACAGATACGGATAAAATCCAAAAGGAGAAACCATGACAAACCATACAGCAAAAACCCAAGCATTCCGAGAACTACACGTTCCCGGCAAGCCCTTTATCCTCGCCAACGCATGGGATATTGGCTCGGCCCGCGTGCTGGCTAAGCTAGGTGCAAAAGCCATCGCCACTTCGTCAGCTGCCCATGCCTTCACATTGGGCGTAACCGATGGTCACGTTACCGGCGAGCAAGCAGTGAACCATGCCAAGGATCTGAACGCGGCTGTTGATCTGCCCGTTAATGGGGATTTCGAAAATGGTTTCGGGGTAGATATTGATAACGTTGTGTCCACCATCAATGCTTCGCTAGACGCTGGATTAGCGGGTTGCTGCATCGAGGACACGGCTGTACCCACAGGTGAATCGTATGACTTTGACCACGCGCTTGAACGAATCGAAGCTGCGGTTCAGGCCATCCGCCAGCATGAGAATGACTTTGTGTTGACGGCCCGTGCAGATGGTGTGATGTTGGGGAACTATGATACGAATGAAGCGATTCGCCGCCTGCAAGCGTATGAAGCCGCCGGGGCTGATGTGCTCTATGCGCCGATGCTGCCGAGTATAGAAGATCTTGCGCGCGTCTGCGCGGCGGTTGGCGTGCCGGTCAACGCGCTCTGTGCAGGCAAGTTTACCCAGTATACGGTTGCCGATTTCGCGAATATTGGCGTGGCGCGGATTAGCCTTGGATCCGCATTGGCTCGCGTGACCCATAAGGCAATGCTCGATGCGGCTAATCCAATGTTTTCCAATGGAGATCTCTCATTGCTTAAAAGAGGTGCCGGTGGTGGGGAGGTAGATCGGCTGCTTTCTCGGTAAATGAATCTCAACGACTATAAATTTTACCAATACTCGCTTATAATTCTCTGACCCTCCTCGCGCTTATAATCTTCTATTTCATACTTTAGGATACTCCACAACTATGAAAACATACGCACAGACCGTCATCATCGGGGCCGGGATCGTCGGCTGTAGCACTGCTTATTATTTGTCTCAATTTGGGGTGAAAGATGTTCTTGTGATCGACAAAGGCGAGCTTTTTGAAAACGATGGATCAACGTCGCACGCACCGGGTGGGGTGAACCCGCTGAGCAATAACACATCGATGCAGCAGCTTGCCGCGGGCACTGTCGATCTCTTCGAGACGTTGCCGCCGTGGAAGCCGGGACGCAAGCCACTCTACATGGTGGGCGGGTTAGATGTGGCGCGCACGGACAATCGTATTAACGAGGTGAAGCGGCTGGCGACAAATGCAAAGGGGTTTGGGATCGATGCGCGCATTGTGGGGCCAGATGAGATCAGCGAGTTGATGCCGTTGATGGATGGCAGCATCTTTAAGATGGGGCTGTACACGCCACGCAAGCCGGTGGTGGCGGGTCCGCACGTTTGTGGATCGCTGGCGACTGAGGCCGAGAAGATGAGTGCAGGTAGCGTGCGTTTTGTGGGTCATACGAAGGCGACCGATTTTGTGATGAACAAGAAAGCTACCGGCGGTCAGCGGATTAGCGCGGTTGTGACAAATAACCCCGAGTTCGGCACGATCGAATGTGAGCGGGTGTTGCTCTGCACCAACATTTGGACGCCCGCGTTATCGGAGAAGATGGGGATCAATATTCCGTTGCAATCGGCCGAGCACCAATATTTGAAGACGAGTCCGCTGGCTGAGCTTTCGCATGTGAGCGACCGCACAAATGCCGAGCACGAGATCATTTACCCCAGCGTGCGCGATATGGATGGTGGGCTATACTATCGTCATTGGTGGGACAGCTTGGGCATGGGGTCGTATCACCATAAGCCGCTGATGGTGGATCCGCGCAAGTTGGGCGAGTCGGCGGAACACCCGTTTACGGAAGAGGATTGGGTGGATGCGCATAAGGTGGCGCAAGAGACGATGCCGGTGTTGCGTAATCCGGATGTGACTTTCCCGTATAAGATCAATGGCATGTTCTCGTTTACGGTAGATGGGATGCCAATACTGGGCGAGACGACGGTGGATGGCTTTTGGGTGGCCGCGGCGCTGTGGGTGACGAACTCTGGTGGCGCGGGCAAGGCGATTGCGGAGTGGATGACTTATGGCGAGCCGGGTGTGGATATGCGAGGCATCGACGTGAACCGCTTCCTCGATTATCAGACAACGGATCGCTTTATCCAGATTGGGTGCGCCAAGGCGTATGCCGAGGTGCATGATGTGATCCACCCGGCGCAGTGGACGAGCAAGCCGCGCAATATTCGGCACTCTCCCTTTTACGTGCGTCATGTGGAGCAGGGTGCGCAGTTCTTGCCGTCGGCGGGATTGGAGATCCCATACTGGCTGGAAGAGAACGCGCGGCTGCTGGAGAAGTATGAAGATCAGGTGCCGGATCGGGCGGGCTGGGCGGCACAATATTGGTCACGCATTCAGGGAGCCGAGCATTTGGGGATGCGCGAGTCGGTGGGGCTGTTCGACTTGACGAGCTTGTCGATCATCGAAATCGATGGGCCGGATGCGCTGGCGTTTATGGAGTATATGTTTACGGGGCGTATGGATTTTGCGATTGGCGAGGTGACGTACGCGCTGCTGTGCACGCCGAAAGGTGGGATCAAGCGGGATGTGGCTGTGGCGCGCAAATCGGCCGACCGTTTCTGGGTCTTCACTGGGAATGGCACGTTACCCCTTGAAATGGATTGGTTCAAGCGCAACCGCGGCGAGCACGATGTGTCCGTAAGGGAGTTTTCTAAAACGTGGGCGGCGGTTGGTCTCTTTGGTCCCAATGCGCGCAAGGTGCTAGAAAAGGTGACGCCCAATGATGTGAGCAACGAGGCGTTTCCGCTTTATACGTGGCAGCAGATCGAGATTGGGATGTCGAGCGTTTTTGCGATGCGGGTGTCGTATGTGGGCGAGTTGGGGTGGGAGTTTCATATGCCAATGGATGTGGCGCTGGCGACGCGAGATGAGTTGTGGGAGGCGGGCCGCGAGTTCGGGCTGATTTCGTGTGGCGTGGGCGCGATGCGGTCGATGCGGGTGGAGAAGGGCTATCGTGTATGGGGGGGCGATATTTATACGGAGCATAATCCATACGAGGCGGGCATGGGCTGGATGGTGAAGCTGAAGAAGGAGGGCGATTTTATCGGCAAGGCTGCGTTGACGGCGATACAGGCAGATATCAAGGCCAACGGGCTGGCGCGGCGGCTGGTGACGATTACGATTGATGATCCGGCTGCGGTGCCGACGGGCAATGAGCCGATCTTTGGGGTGAATGGATCGGGAGACAAGCTGCTGGGGCAGATCACGTCGGGTGGGTATGGGTATAGTGTGGGCAAGTTTATTGGCTTTGGCTATTTGCCTGCGGCGTACACGAAGCCGGGCACGCCGGTGGAGGTGGAGTATTTGACGCGGCGTTATGCGGGTCAGGTGGCGGAGGATTGTTTGTTTGATGCGGGGAATGTGCGGATGAGAGGATGAGAAAAGGGCCGGTTCATCGCATGATGTTAATTGGACCGCGAAGACGCGAAGGGCGCGAAGAACTGCAACTGCCAAATGATTCCGCTATGCTATCCATTTCATTTCTAGTTTACGCTGATTCGCAACGCAGTCTCTG
>Ga0209185_1001673_pt1 | contig 18102 bp, 15 predicted proteins | sample SidtaG_2_FD_187425 | JGI IMG/M metagenome (GOLD analysis project Ga0209185, IMG submission 187425) | Marine algal microbial communities from Sidmouth, United Kingdom - Sidmouth_Asex2 metaG (SPAdes) (version 2) | ecosystem: Host-associated > Algae > Red algae > Unclassified | place: Sidmouth... | reverse complement strand
GACAAGATCAAGGAGGCTTCGAGCCTCATTGATCTTGATCCAGAAAAAGGCCTCTGGATTCATAATTGCCCGATATGGAATGATCAATTTATTAACCTATAAAACGGTCAACTCTAATCAGGGATGTACAAGTTTACTTTTTATAATCGTCTATAGTAAGTACATTTAATTATATAAATTTTCTATGTCAGGTCAGAGCCACAAAAGTTGGATACAGAAATTACAGGATCGTTGGGGTGTATCAGCATCACAGGTTTTTGTTATTTTGATTGTCTTCGCTTGTACTGGATTTACTGTCATGTTTCTTAAAAAACCTATTGTTGCATTTTTTGTGGGTGATGGGGAGAAGTCCATATTATTTTCTGTTATCTATTATATCTTAATCTTACCTGTCTACAATATCATATTATTAATCTATGGATTGATATTTGGTCAGTTTGATTTCTTTTGGAGATTTGAGAAGCGAATGTATAGTAGAATGATCGGAAGGAAAGGAAATTAGCTATTCTATTATCTTATACATTGTCAGCTCTATACCCATAGATCCATATATTCTGGCGTGAGCTTCATATAGATTTAGGTCAGGTCTTGTATTGACCGTATTAGCTGCGACATAGTTATATATAGAAAACTTTGGCTCTATTGCAAACTGTGCATCTATGCCGTTGACTCTAAGGTATGTGCCAAATGAGAATTCTAATTCCGAATTAGAAAAATCAAAACCTGACTGACTATTACTCAGCATAGATGCTGATCTGGATTGAGTACTAAAATCATCATTAAATTCTTCTACAAATTTTTCTTGCTCATGTATCATAACCGAATTATTCCATGTCAACTTTAAGAAAGTTACACAAGCTTCTGTCTGATAAGTCCGACAAAGAAGATTTAAAGGGACACCTAACTTAATCATAGTGTGCTTATCTATAGAGAGTACATTATCAGAATCAATGATATAACTTGATGGATGATCGTCTTTGTTCTTGTAAGAGAGCTTATCTAAGAATAGACCACTTTCTAATGAAAAACGACCTAACAAAGGGAATAAAACTTTGCCACCTATTCTCTGATTGACCAAAGTTCGATACTTCTTACCCCAATTCTCACCCTTGTAATGACTATATGATGAGGTGACTCTATGAATACCCGCGGAAGTGCCTATTTTTTCTATTCTAATTTGTCAGTTATATTAATGGATATGACGCTAAGCAGAATTGAAATGAGTTGTTTCATGTATTATAATTAGTTAGCTGCCCTGCTATCATTATACAGACATATAGTATAGCGACTATCCTCTAAAATATTGTCTAAACATCAAAAATAGATAGTGTAATAATGACACTACAATGTTGATATTTATCACCTTTTATATCTGAAATAGTCGGCTATCTTTACATCGTAATAAAATCAAACTAATCATAGAATTTCAATGGCCAAAATAAACATAGAGCATAGCAAGAATGAGGATGAGATGAAGCTTTCCATCTCTGCGCTGAAGCGTAAATTAGATAAGATTTATTTAGGTGGTGGTGAGAAAAAGCTCGATAAACAAAGGGCTAAAGGTAAAATGACTGCTCGCGAGAGAGTAGACTATCTTAAGGATGATGACTCTAAGCTGATGGAGATAGGTGCATTCGCGGCATATGAAATGTATGAAGAACATGGCGGCTGTCCTGGTGGTGGCGTCGTCACTGGATTAGCACATATCAATGGACGATTATCCGTCATCGTCGCTAATGATGCTTCTGTGAAGGCTGGAGCTTGGTTTCCGATGACATGCAAGAAAAATCTCCGTGCTCAGGAGATCGCTATAGAAAACCTGCTTCCTATCGTATACTTAGTAGATAGTGCTGGCGTATTTCTCCCATTACAGAATGAAGTATTCGCAGATAAAGAACACTTCGGAAGAACATTCCGAAACAATGCAGTGATGTCTGCTAAGGGTATCCCACAGATATCTGCGATCATGGGTAGCTGTGTCGCAGGTGGTGCATACTTACCGATTATGTCGGACGAAGCACTAATCGTAGAAGGGACAGGAAGTATTTTTCTTGCAGGACCTTATCTTGTAAAAGCGGCCATCGGAGAGACGGTGGACAAGGAAACTCTTGGCGGTGCACACACTCAAACCGCCATATCGGGCGATGTAGATTATAAATGTGAGAATGATCAAGAGTGTCTCGATACGATTCGTGACCTTATGTCTAATATAGGAGAGCGACCAACTGCAGGATTTGACAGAATAGAAAGTGTAGAGCCTAAATACTCTAAAGAAAAACTCTATCAAATATTCCCAAGCAATAGAACCAAACCATATAAAACTAGAGAGTTACTTAAGGCTATCATAGATGACGGACAGTACACTGAGTACAAAAAAGAATATGGTCAGACGATGATCTGTGCTTACGCCCGAATAGACGGCTGGTCAGTGGGAATAGTCGCTAATAATAGAGAGGTCGTCAAGACTGCTAAAAAAGAAATGCAATTCGGTGGTGTGATATATTCTGATTGTGCAGATAAGGCAGCAAGATTTATAATGAATTGTAATCAGAAAAAAATTCCATTGGTATTCTTACATGATGTATCGGGATTCATGGTAGGGAGCAGGTCAGAACATGGAGGCATCATTAAAGATGGCGCTAAGATGGTCAGTGCCGTATCGAACAGTACAGTACCTAAGATAAGTATCGTCATAGGCAACTCTTACGGAGCGGGTAATTATGCCATGTGTGGTAAGGCATATGATCCACGATTTATTTTCTCGTGGCCGTCTGGCAGAATTGCTGTGATGGGAGGAAAGCAAGCTGCCAAGGTGCTGATGCAGATACAAGTCAGCAGTATGAAAGCTAAAGGCCAAGAACCTACTGAAGCTGAACAGCAAGAAATATTCGAACGCATATCTGCTAAGTACGAAGCAGAAACTTCACCATACTATGCAGCTGCAAGATTATGGACAGACGGCATCATCGATCCCGCAGATACAAGAGCCACAATATCGAGAAGTATAGAAGCCGCTAATCAGGGAGTGGTGGAGAAATTCAATGTAGGTGTAATCCAAACTTAGTAATCGATGATCACTGATACACTTAAGCTCATAGAATGTCCAAGAGATGCCATGCAAGGCATCCATGATTATATTCCAGTAGAAACTAAAGCGACATATATCAATCAGCTACTCAAAGTGGGATTTGACACCATCGATGTTGGCAGTTTTGTTTCCCCAAAAGCCATTCCTCAGATGCGGGATACTTCGCAATTAATGGATCTTCTGGATCTCACAGAAAGCTCCTCTAAGTTATCCGTTATAGTTGCTAATCGAAGAGGAGCACATGATGCAATAGCATTTGACCAAGTCGATTATTTGGGTTATCCATTTTCTATTTCAGAAACTTTCCAGCTCAGAAATACAAATGCGACCATCGAGAAATCACTGCAAAGAGTAGCAGATATACAAGCCATAGCTATCAAGCATAGCAAAGAATTACTGATCTATATTTCTATGGCATTTGGCAATCCATATGGGGATGAGTGGAATGTAGAAATCGCAGAAGAATACGTGGTCAAGCTTCGTAGCATGGGCATCAACAGGTTTTCTCTTTCTGACACTATAGGCGTCTCTACACCTGAAAGTATTCAGTATTTATTTGAAAATCTAATCCCTCTTTTTCCTGATGCCTATTTCAATGCTCACCTACATACAACACCTGATAAGTGGGAAGAAAAAGTCCATGCTGCTTATCAGAGCGGTTGCAGAAGTTTTGATGGAGCAATCAAAGGTTACGGCGGCTGCCCTATGGCTAAGGACGAACTAACTGGCAACATGCCCATGGAAAATATGATTTCCTATTTTGACAAACACAACATTGCAACTGGGCTGGATATGGATGCTTTTGGTGTGGCTTTGAGTGGGTCTACTGAGGTGTTTTTGTAGACATTATCCTTATTCTAATTTTAAATGCTAATTCCTCAGCTAAGGTCGGCTCATATTATGATAGATATATAGCTCAGCAAAAAATAGCTGAAGCACCTTGTTGTATTACAACATCTATCATATGGAGAAATGTTCAGAAGTAACCTAATTTGCTTACATTCAGTTTATTGCAATTTTATGTACAATTCACAACGAAAAAATGAAAAACGAAATGAAATTTATCATCCTACTTATATCAACTGCCATATTAGGAATAGGATGTAAGACTAAAAAGATAGTTTCTAATTCAGAATCTGCTGTTATTAGTAAAACACTATATAGTGAAAATTTGAAGGCGGAAAGAGAAATAACAATCTACCTGCCCAAGGGCTACAAATCAGAACTTGATTTGCCAACTGTTTACTCTACAGATGGACAAATAATAACAAGTGCCTATAAACAAGGTATAGATTCACTTATCAATAATGGAATTTCGCCAAAATTTATATTAGTTGGTGTACATTCTAATGAAAATCTTGTTCAACACTCTGATAACGCATTCCGAAATTATGAATACATAAAGAATTGGTCCGAAGAAAGTGAAAATATAGATTTACAAAAATTGTATAATAGGCATCTGGAATTCTTTTCAGCAGAAGTGTTGCAATTTATTGAAGATAACTTTCCAGTATCGAAAAAATCAGAAGATAGAATATTCAATGGTTGTTCTAATGGTGCTGGATTTGGGATATCTATGAGTGTAGATAAATCAAATTTATTTGATAATTACTTATGCCTGTCTATGGCTGGAGGAAGTTATGAACAGACAAATTGGCCTTATGGAAAATATCCTAATATGATTTTTGCATACGGAAAAGAAGAGCCGATTCCTTTCGCTATAGCAGGTGATGAATACCACGAATTTTTAAATTTAAAAAACTATAAGCATACATTCTACAAATTCGAAGGTGGGCACGACAGAATTAAGTGGAAGAATGAATTCGAAAAGCACATTCCGATATTACTAAATGAAAAAGTATATAACAAGTGATAATGAGATCAGACTTCCTTCGATTGTCCGCTCCATATCACAGATTATTAATAAAATCCTTTACTCAGTATTGTGTCAACTACAGCCAATAAGGGTGACACATGCCTATCAGATTTGTCATCATTTTTTGTAGGGATGTTCAGAAGTAATCCAATCAGCTTACACTCAGTTTATTACAATGTTATAAATTATATCATTACTCAATAATTGGATAAATACAGCCTATAAGGGGGCACGTGCCTATCAGATTTGTCATGATTTTTGTATAAAATCCCGCCAAATCCCCTCAGACTTTATATCCTAATCCCTGCAATTCTTGCAGGGCTAAACATAATGTAATCCCTCTGAGATTAAAACTTCTTACTTCTGAATATCCCTTTGTAAAAATCAAGCCAAATCCCCCTTAGACTTTATATCCTAATCTCTGCAATTCTTGCAGGGCAAAACTTAATGTAATCCCTCTTGGATTATAAGTTCTTACTTCTGAATATCCCTATGGACATGCTTTGAAACTTTATATTCTATATCGCCTTAATGGACATATAATTTTGCTATTGCTATTTGCATAACTGCAATCATTATCCTCCTTACTCTACCAACTTAGCTCCAGCAGGCATATCAAATGTCCCTTCTGGAAAAGCAATTTCAGATACATTCACATTAACAAAAATTCTTGTGTTTCTTTCTTCAGTAGGTAAATTGTTTTCTGTCTTATACCAGGTAAGACTTTGAGGCAACTTCAATCCATTGTAGATTTTCCAATTATCATATCGTATCCATCCTACATTCTCGCTTGCTTTGCCCGTATGGTAGGTGACAGTATATCCTAACCAGGCCATCTCATAAGTCTTCGGATCATAATGGATGAAATACTCATCCTTAGGACTGATACCTACTCCATCTCCATAAGAGATTCTATATCCTGGGTATGCAACATTATCAAAAATCAATGGGTCAACCTTATCGTAATTAATACCATCATCTGCAAGTACAAATGGCATAGCATAAAAATAAAACATAAGATTAGTATAGAACTTAGCATTACCCTTATAGGTAGTATCTGCCTCTACCCAATACTTATCACCCGTATATCCTGATGTGAAGTTACTGCCTTGTATTCGCTCATGTCTTGTATGTAGATCGAGCATTGTCTTTTCGTTTTTAGCTTCTTTCTTAATCTCGAATGTCATCGCTTTCATCGACTTCCACTTATCAACGGAACCATGATTGTCAAAAATCCTATCCATTGCGTCCGGGTAATCAATTGTAGTGACCTTTATCTTATTGTCTATAACATCAGAGCTGTCCGCTGACGGCTTGCATGATATGATAATGAAAGCAGAAAATATGAGTAGGTATAATATATTTTTCATGATAGATATATTTCGATATGTAATGCAAAGCTACTCCGTTATATAGAAATAAAGTGTCAGTAGAATAACATGATAGCTAAGTAGATAATATTGATTTACGAAGTCTTCTTGGAAACTCCTTTATTTTATCTCTAAGCATTGATAACGCCGTACGCAAAGTAGCAGATCATTTTTTCCAGTTCTGCATAGATATTTTTTGACCCTTTGAGATCTGTTAATCTAGGGAGATGTTCTGCATAATAGACTTGATTATTAGTCATTTCAAAAATGGTACTGCTCAGACTGCGTGGATATTTGCACTTCGGATTGACTTCTATAATGATGGCTGATAATTTTTCTACTAAGTTCTTGTAAGGTAGGAATAGTCCATCCTTATTCTCTGCGTCGACATCGTGTATGTGATAGGACTTAGAGCTTTCATTGAGAACGATTCTGTGGAGCTTCTGCTCATTAATATAATATGTAAGATCGGATTCCTTAGAAGCATATATGATACTGTGTATTGCCTTGTCGAGCTTAGCCTTAGGGTCTTGCATATTAAGAACACTCCTGTCTATTAGATGATGAACCCACTCCCAGTACCAGCAGTTAAGATATAGTAATAATAAATGTTTGTTCTCGAAATATCTATAAATAGATACTTCAGAAGAAGACATCTCTTTACCTAATTTTCTAAATGTAAATGCCTCAAAACCAATATTAGACAGAAGATCTATAGTCTTTTGTAGTAATTTTCGCCCATATTTAGTCTCTTGAGGGTCTCTGAGGTATAATTTCTCGGGTAATGTAAACCTTAATTGTAGAGCCATAAGCATTTATTCCTGTAATAACAATACTAATATATGTGTTAGTATTAATAATTACAAATATTGACAATATAATTATTTATGTTAGTAATACTAACTTTTAATATAAATTATACTTACATTTGCATAATCTTAGATTAGAACTACATACATTGATGACAGTTATAGATATAATTAATAGAGGATGGAGACAAGACTGACACCATTTCAGAGATTTAAGAGGTTGCTTAAGGTAGATAAGAAAGATATAAGCCAGGTATATATCTATGCCTTCTTTAATGGTATTGTCAATCTTTCATTACCCATAGGAGTGCAAGCTATTGTCAATCTTATCCAAGGTGGAGAGATATCTACTTCTTGGATCATATTAGTAGGATTTGTAATCGTGGGGGTGGCTCTTACGGGTATCTTACAATTATTGCAATTAAGAATCGTAGAGAATATAGCACAGAAGATATTTAGTAGAGCATCCTTCGAGTTTGCTTATAGAATACCTAAGATTAAGCACTCAGCCTTACATGATTATTATGCACCAGAACTTGCTAATAGGTTCTTTGATACCATTACTATTCAGAAAGGTCTACCTAAAATATTGATCGAATTTTCATTGGCTTTATTTCAGATCATTGTAGGGCTATTCGTCCTTAGTTTATATCATTCGTTTTTTATACTTTTCAGTATTATCTTGATCGCACTAATATATTTTATAATCGCAACTACAGGACCTATCGGTCTTAAGACAAGTATTAAGGAATCTAAGTTTAAGTATAAAATAGCATTTTGGTTAGAAGAAATAGCACGTACAAAACTATCCTTTAAGTTAGTCAGCCAATCTGACATGAACTTGACGAAGAGTAATTATCATGTTAACAATTATCTTAATTCTCGAGAGTCTCACTTTAATATATTAATTAATCAGTCTCTATACTTGATTGCATTTAAAGTATTAATTGCCGCAGGTTTATTGATAACTGGTAGTATACTCGTATTTAATGGAGAGATGAATATCGGGCAGTTTGTAGCAGCTGAGATCATTATAATCTTGATTATAGCTTCCGTTGAGAAATTAATAAAGTCATTAGACTCTATATACGATGTATTGACAGCCTTAGAAAAGATAGGCTATGTAACAGATATGCCATTGGACAGGGACGAAGGATTATTGTTAGATGAGGACACAGATGCATTTTCTGTAGCAGTAGATAATCTTAGTTATAAATATCCAGGATCAGCGACTATGACATTAGACACCGTCAGCTTTGAGATTCCTAAAGAGACCTCTGTCTATATTACTGGTCCTGCTAACTCTGGAAAGTCTACCCTACTACAGTTAATGTCAGGTATACTCGATCCTAATAATGGCATAATCAGGTACAAGGGCTTTCCGATGAAATCTCTAAACTTTGATAGTCTAAGAAAGCATATTGGTTTTGCTTTAAGTAACAATGATATATTCGAAGGTTCCATATTGGATAATATCACTATGCTAAGAGAGAATGCTACGGCAGAGAGGATAAGTAAAGCACTTAAGATTACAGGACTTATAAATTATATCTCTACAGTGCCTTTAGGGCTAAAGACAATCATAGATCCAGAGGGCAGTAAGATTCCACGTAATATTCAAAACAGAATAATCTTAGCACGAGCTATCGTGACAGAACCGAAACTACTTATACTGGAAGATCCACTCGATCATGTCAAAAGAAAAGAGAAAAGAGAGATCATAGAAGCACTTGTCGCTAAAGAAAATAACTGGTCTATAATCGTTACATCAGTAGATGAGGTATGGAAAGAATACATCGACAATCAAATTGTCATGTCTAATGGAAGGGTAATCGAAAACAATATAAAACTATAGAATGCTGAATATAAGTCTACATTCGATTAATGATAAGATACGGAAGGACAAATATTCTGTATTCAAGAAATTAGAAGAAAAATCTATTTCAAAACTTCTATTAAGACTTCTAATTCTAATATCTATTTTGTCTATATGTAGTATGTTCCTTCCGTGGACTCAGAACATTAGATCTAAAGGCTATGTGACAACACTCAGTCCTCTGAATAGACCTCAAGATATACAATCCCTCATCGCTGGTAAGATAGAAAATTGGCATGTGTTGGAAGGTGATGTTGTATCCATAGGTGACACAATTATTACCATATCAGAATCGAAAGAAGAATATCTCGATCCTGAGTTACTTAAAAGGACACAAAATCAAATCAATGCTAAAAACTCTGCAGCGAATGCATACCAAAATAAGACGACAAACTTAGATGCTCAAATAAAAGCAGCAGAACAAAATAAATCAATTAAGCTCGAACAGAATAATATCAAAAATGCTCAGTTTCTACTGAAGATAAAATCTGATAGTCTCGATCTGATAGCAGCTCAAACAAAATTGCAGAATGTCAATAATCAACTCCAAAGGACACAAGAGCTATACACTAAAGGCATCAAATCACTGACAGAATTAGAAAACAAAAAACTCTCAGTAAGAGAATCAGAAGCTAAGATCAATCTACTCCAAAACAAATTACAAGAGAGTAAAAATGAAATAACAAATATAATTGCCAATCAAGAAGCTATAATCACAGAATATGAACAGAAAGTATCAAAGATAAGAGCTGATAAAAATAGTACGCTTTCGCAAAAATATACTGCCGAAGGAGAAAGTAATAAGCTACAATCAAGTTATAATAAATACAAGGTCAGAACAGACGCCTATGTAATTACTTCGCCTATCAATGGTACGGTGACAAAGTCACTTATAAATGGTGTAGGAGAATACATCAAAGCTGGACAAGCCGTCGCTACTATCATTCCTACTAATTTTCAGAAGGCGGTTGAGTTATATGTAAAGCCAGTGGACGTTCCATTACTTAAGAAAGATAAGAAAGTCATGTTGCAATTTGATGGATGGCCGGCTGTCATATTTAGCGGGTGGCCTAACAATTCGTTTGGTACTTTTGGAGGTCGAGTATTCGCTATAGATAATGATATTAGCGAGAATGGAAAATATAGAGTATTGGTTGTGGAAGACCCTGAAGATGAATTGTGGCCAGAACTTGTAAGAGTAGGTGGTGGTGCTAACGGCTTGCTATTACTCAATGAGGTGAAAGTATATTATGAAATATGGAGACAACTGAATGGTTTTCCACCAGATTTCTATCAGCCTAAAGAATTTGAAAATACAAAGAATAAAGCACCGATTAGAAAAATTAAATAGTAGGTATATTAATATAATATCACCACTAATCAAGTTATAACAGAATATGAAATTTTATACAAGAAAATTAATAAAGCCAGAAGATCTTAATGCTAACAATACACTATTCGGTGGATCGTTATTGCGATGGATAGACGAGGAAGCAGGCATATATGCTATGACTAAGCTTAACACACAGAAGGTTGTTACTAAATATATGTCAGAGATAGATTTTATTTCTTCGGGTAGACAGGGGGATGTCATAGAGATAGGATTAGAGTTTGTTAAAGTAGGAAGAACATCTATTACCTTTAAGTGTGAGGTAAGAAATTATTTTACTAAGAAAAATATCATTAGCATAGACAAGATTGTATTTGTGCAGGTAGATGAAAACGAGAGACCTTGTCCTCATAATCTGACGATGACAGATTTTGAGAATAAATAGAGTGAGTATGAAGCCTTACTGGATTATTATAAATCTACTTTCCCCTCTCCTATCATTAGGGCAAGCAAGCTCTACCTTAGAGTTAGATGATTATATTAAGGTTGTCTATGAGTACCATCCACTTATCAAGAATGCACGTCTATTACAAGAGAAATCTGACGCTATCGCCAGACAGGCTAAAGGAGAATTAGACCCGACTATAGATGTAGATTATAATCAAAAATCATTCGACGATAAGAACTATTATCAGAAACTATCAGGACTTATCAAAGTGCCCAGCAAACTGGGTATCGATGTCTATGGAGGATACGAATCTAATGATGGTATTTTCTTAAATAATGAAAATAGCTTACCTACAAATGGTCTGGCATTTGGAGGTATTTCTGTACCCATAGGCAAAGGCCTTTTCTATAACAAAAGAAGAAAAATAATAGATGAAGCCAATATCATCCGATCAATTAATGAGATAGAAAGCCAAACATTAATTAATGAACTATTAGCAGAAGCTGCTTACAATTATATAGAGTGGCAGTATACTTATCAGAGTAGATTATTATATCAGGAAGCTTACGACATCGCTCAGATAAGATATGATAACACCATCGCAATATATAATACAGGTGACGGCCCAGCGATAGATACACTGGAAGCTAAAGTCAATTTAAATAGTAGAAGCATAGACCTACAGTCCGCTATACAAGAAGAAAATCAGGCTATAAATAATCTTGAGCTCTATCTGTGGACAGAAGATGCAGGTATTGTAGAATTATTACCTACAACCATACCGCAAGTACTCGATCAAGATATCTGGATAGAGGATATGATGATATTAGAGTCTCAGTGGCTAACTATCATTCCCAATCTACCAAGTATTCTAAAATTTGAAAATTATGAGGATAAGCTGAATATAGAAAGAAGACTTATCAATGAATCACTGAAGCCAGAACTGAACTTAAAACTCAATGCATTATTACAAATTAATGAAAACAACAAAGTCGTCAGCTATAATCGTAATGACTACAAATTAGGCGTCGATTTCTATTACCCCATATTTAACAGAAAAGCGAAAGGTGCTCAGCAAGCCATAGACATAGATATACAAAGCAACTCCAATGATCAGATGATCAAGCAGCAATCTATCTATGTCTATGCACAGAATATAATGTTAGAAATCCAAACGCTCAACTCAATATTAGAGCAGAGTATCATCAATCAAGAAGATAGAGTATTCCTATTAGAAATAGAAAATGATAAATTCTCCATCGGTGAGAGTTCAGTATTTCTTGTGAATAGCCGTGAGCTAAAACTATTAGATACGAAGCTGAAAGTTGCCACCATCAAACAAAAATTGCTGAACAAAAAAATTGGATTCTTCTCATTATTATTCCAATTGCAAGAAATCTTGAAACTATAAGTTTTACATGGAAGAATTCTTTAGCTTTCTGCCATAGATAATTCTTTATATTAGTTATTTACAAAATAAAGTGTCTACAAGTCTTAGAATAGGCCTCTTAGGGTAATAAAAGTACTGCTGTACAGCCTTGTTATCCCCTTAATAGTTTGTACATTTACGAATACTCACTTAACAAGATCACTGCTATAAGAATGCCGAAATCAATGACTAAATCTGCGAAAGCTCTTAATAAAACTCTATCAAAAAAGGTTCTGCAAAAAGCTCTTAGCCATATGGTTACAGCTAAGTCCATGACTGAGTTATACGAAGAAAACTTTAAGGTCGTCTCCAAATATGTCCACGCCACATCTCGAGGACACGAAGCCATACAAATTGCAGTAGGAATGCAATTGCTAACTCAAGACTATGCATTTCCATATTATAGAGATGATGCCATGCTCTTAGGTATGGGAATAGAGCCTTATCATCTGATGTTACAACTGATGGCTAAGCGGGATGATATATTCTCAGGTGGTCGATCTTATTATTGCCACCCCAGTCTTAATGATGATGCCTTTCCGAAGATACCACACCAATCATCTGCCACAGGTATGCAAGCCATTCCAGCAACCGGCGCTGCCTTAGGTATGCAGTATAAGGAACTTTTGGGAATAGATGATGGTGACTATCCAATAACAGTATGTTCTCTAGGTGACGCAAGTGTGACAGAAGGAGAAGTATCTGAAGCATTCCAGATGGCTGCCCTTAAGCAACTCCCGATTCTATATGTCATACAGGATAACGGATGGGATATATCCGCTAATGCAGAAGAGACAAGAGCACAGGATGCATATGAATTTATACAAGGATTTCACGGCGTAGAAGCATTGACTATAGATGGATCAGACTTTGACGCATGTTACAGAAGCGTGCAGAAGGTCATTAAGACTATGAGAAAGGAAAGACGACCGTTTCTTATACATGCTAAGGTGCCGCTTCTTAATCATCACACATCTGGAGTCCGTATGGAATGGTATCGAGACGATCTCGAAGAAGCCAAAACAAGAGACCCATATCCCAGATTATTAGAGCTATTAAAAGAAGCTGGTCATTCAAAATCCAGTATCGAGAGTACAATTAAAAAAGCAAAAGAAAAAGTTGCTAAGGAATTTATCAAAGCTCAAGATGCACCTGACCCAGTAGCTTTAGATCTGTACACGCATGATTATGCACAGACATCCGTCATAGCAGAAAGTGGTGATCGATCGCCAGCTGATAACGATGAGGTCGTGATGGTAGATTGTGCATTGTTCGCCATAGAAGAACTGATGGATCAGCATAAGGAATGTCTACTCTATGGCCAAGATGTCGGAGCAAGATTAGGCGGCGTATTTAGAGAAGCCGCGACATTAGCACAGAAGTTTGGTGATGAGAGAGTATTTAATACGCCCATACAAGAAGCGTTCATAGTCGGTTCTACTGTAGGTATGTCTGCAGTAGGTCTTAAGCCAATCGTAGAAGTACAATTTGCAGATTACATCTGGCCTGGGCTTAATCAGTTATTTACAGAAGTCAGTCGATCATGCTACCTTAGTAACGGTCAGTGGCCAGTCAGCATGATATTACGAGTCCCCATCGGGGCTTATGGCAGTGGAGGTCCTTACCACTCATCCAGTGTAGAATCAGTACTCACTAATATCAGAGGTATAAAGATCGCCTATCCAAGTAATGGTGCAGACCTAAAGGGCCTTATAAAAGCAGCTTACTTAGACCCTAATCCAGTCGTCCTATTAGAACACAAAGGGCTCTACTGGTCTAAAGTACCTGGCACTTCCAGAGCTAAGGTCATAGAACCATCTGAGGACTATATACTTCCCTTCGGCTTAGCCAATATCGTGCAAACCATAGAAGAAAATGATGACAAACCAACAGCCACTATCGTCACATACGGTATGGGTGTACACTGGTCTATGAATGCAACGGATGACATAACAGATCAGATAGAGGTCATAGATCTCAGAACCCTGAATCCATTAGATATGGAAACCGTATATGCCTCAGTTAGAAAAACGAAGAAATGCTTAGTCGTCACAGAAGAGCCGAGTGAAAATACTTTTGGTAGAAGTCTGTGTGGTAAGATATCAGAAGTTTGTTTTGAGCAACTCGATGGACCAGTGAAGATTATCGGCTCTGAGAATATGCCTGCCATTCCGCTTAATAGCGAGCTGGAGAAGACTATGATTCCTTCTGCTGAGAAAGTTAGGGCGAAGGTAGATGAGTTGTTGGGGTATTAAGACTAAGTGTAATAGTAATAACAATGATGATGAAGCAGAATTATCGAGGCCTATCACTGTAACTTCTCGTTATCGAAAATATTAAAGTCAGTATAAGATATACTAAATAAATCAGCCAATCACCCTCTAAAGGAAAATCATCACCTAATGACCTAAGAAACATTTTGGGAGAAATACAGATACAGTATAGAAAATATAGAAATGGAAGAATATGCAAGATGACGATATTAATAATAACGTTCTTAGACGAAAGTCTATACTTTACATAGAACGAAACAATAACTATAAAAAATAAGGGCATCCAATAAAATAAATAACTAAGGAAAGAGAGAATACCATTTCGCTTTGTAGTCAGTAAATCATCTGCGGTCATGTAGAGAACTAAGAATAATAACCAAAATATAAGCGACTCTAAAAACCAATGAATCCTAAATTTCTTAATATCCATTTTCTTGCGAATTTGAATTATAAATATCCTCAAACCGTTAGGTTTTCTGGCTGACGTTAAATGCTTATTACTTTTAGCTATTCTTCCTAAGGCTGTTTAAATACACTATAACTCCCATTAATTCACAAAAGCATCTGCTGTTAATGAAATTAATTTATTTTCTGTACAAAAACCCATTTTCTATACCATGCTTTCGAATATCATCGGAGGAGTGAATTAATATGGCTGGTACGTCTGTATTTTTTTGAATTAATTTTTTGATCCGTCGAGCATTTTTATTATCACGAGTTTGTCGAATATATATAGCCTTTATTTGTTCTGGAAAACTTCTTACTGACTCGATGTAAAAGTCTGCATCTTTCTCTGCAGAATCTCCAATTAGTATAAAGGGCAATTTTGGATAAGTCTTTAAAATGGACGCAATCGACCTAATTTTATGATTAGCAAATTCATCGGATGGCGTAATTCCAAAATCTCGTAATAGTAAAGGTCCTTTAGGAAACTTTTGTACTCTTAAAAACTCCTCTAATAAGTCATAAATATTCCATGGACTATGTGATAAATAAAAAATAGGATTTTCTCTTTTCCCATTTCCTCCTTTGACAAACTTTTTAAATAATTTTACCATTCCCTCTACTGGCAATCGTTGATGTGCATTCTTAAATATCGTAGCGTATAGCATCCTTAGTTTAAAAAGAGAGCTGACATGAGTTTGTAAAATGGTATCATCAATATCAGTAATGATTCCATAGTCTGCATTTTTAGATGGCAAATAAATCTGTCCTTGTGCAGAAATACTCTTGTTGTTTGTTTTTATAGGGAAGAGTAATTCGACTTTTACCGTCAGCCAACTATTGGTCTTTTTCTTACCAGGAGCTTTCCATTTTCTATCTAAAACAAAATATCCTTCCTCATCAGTTTTTACTTCGAAAGATTGGTTAGCGCAAGTAATCCTTACATCAGCACGAGGTACCTCGTCCGTTTCAAATCGTTTAAAACTATTGATGATGTTTTGAATTTGACTATCAGTTTTTCCTTTAAAAATGTTTTCATCCTCTAATACTCGGCCCTTCAAGTATATCCGCTTGGAATTAGCATAGCCACGATATGGCAAAATAATAAGAGGATCCTTGGAGTCAAAATTTTCAGCGAAACGATTGATACCTTTACCTATTTTCTTTCCTATTTTTTTAAATCCTTGTAGTGGGTTGTCCATTTATTTACGATTTACTAAGTTTCGATTTCAGATTTTAAATTACAACACGTAATGTGCTGGCTATTTTAAGTTCAATTTTGCCACTTTGATTTTCAATTGCCGCTAACATCTTGGTGACATTGATCGAACGACCAAAGTAAGTTTGACTTCATAGCACTTGTGGTGCATTCATTTTATTTAGTTTTCTCGACTTCAATTATTCTGTCTATAAAATCATTGACATAAAGTTCTTTGAGTTCTGCGTATAATTTTTGATTTTGATTTGCCTTTACTGCTAATTTATATTTTATTTTTTGGTATTCTATCCTTGCATTTTTATTATTTCTTAAAGCCTCTCTGGATAGAATGTGTCTATTTAATGCTTGACTATCAATTGGACAAACATATAGATGATGTTTTATCTGGTCTAAAGTTTTATTATTTGTAGTCCCATTTCTTTTAAAAACCTCTCGCTTTTCAATTCCTTGATTACCATTATGATAATACCCGATTTCCATTAATCTTAATTTAATTTCATTAAACTGAATTTCTTTTTGATATACTATATCTATATCAATTATCGGTTTAGAGTCTAAATTTGGAACAGATGTACTACCAACATGTTCGATTCTATATTTAAAATCAAGACCAATTAGACCTAAATTTAATGCTAACTTTATTTTTTCAAACCAAATTATCCATTCAGGATTATAATTTACTATTAGCATTTTCTTTTTTTTCATGATGCTAACCGATCGGTGATATGGAGCGGACTTAGCGACAGACAATCTGATCTCATATCACTTGTCATCATCCTTATTCTTTCTACTAACTAATTTTTCCAGCATCAGCAATTCAGTTAGAATAACATCATTATTTAATTTACTAATTATTGGAAGTAATGCCATTGTTGGCATGTCTTGAAAAGTATAGGTTTCCCAACTTTTGCCTTCTTTCTCCATGAATAAATTGAGTTGTAGCGGTATATCTTCATTTGTTAAACCTAATTTATAATGCGAAGACATATCCATAAATTTCTTTTCTGAAGCTATAAATTCTTGCTTTATTTCCTTGGCTCTATTTTCTTCTATGAACAATTGATTGACGTGCTTTACTTCAGTTGTATTTTTTATATTTCCATTTTCGTCTAATCCATGTTTGGCTATTAATAGCTCTTTAGAATTTGTCAATATTTTCTTTAGAGAATCACTTATCGCTAAAACCTGATTTTTGCTCCTAATAAGTTCATTCGATTCCGAATTTTCAATTTGATCAATTAATGAATTTTTCGAGTTCTCTGAATTTTGGATTTTTCGTAGTTTAGATTGAAATTCTTCAGTTCTAATCTCTTGTTTTGCTTGTTCAACTATTTCATGTGCTCTCTCGATTTCGTCTATTTGTCCTTTACAGCTTGAGAGCATTAAGCACATTAATATTGATATATAGTATATGACTTTCATTTTCTCATTTATGGATGATAACGTCCCAGTGACATGCGGCGTGCTGACGAAGGAAGCATGATCGTCATGTCACATGTTAGTGATAGTGTCCTACTTGTTCTTCAATTTCGTTTGTATCTCACGTGCAATTCTCATTTGTTCTAACAAATCAATCTCTTCCCATTCTGTTTTATCTTTATTGGGTTGATACCTTTTAGTCAAATCAGTAATTCCCAAAGGTTCTCTATCATTGTTAGTTGACGAAATGTCTGGAATTTTATCTATTAATTTGTCAATTTGTTCGTTGTTGAATTCGCCCCTGATTCTGAATTTACTGTTCTTGTTTTTTGATTCTTTAATTTCAACTTCGAAAGCGACATCTTTTACTGTTTCTTTCTTTCCTTGTAATGATTTTACTGAATAGGGCAGATAGGCTGCACGGTAAAACCTTTATTTGTATAAACAAAAGCAAATAATAATGAAAGAACTGTTTGACGGACTTAGCATTTATGACTTTCAAGATCAATTTGGTGACGACA
>Ga0209185_1001668_pt1 | contig 18128 bp, 13 predicted proteins | sample SidtaG_2_FD_187425 | JGI IMG/M metagenome (GOLD analysis project Ga0209185, IMG submission 187425) | Marine algal microbial communities from Sidmouth, United Kingdom - Sidmouth_Asex2 metaG (SPAdes) (version 2) | ecosystem: Host-associated > Algae > Red algae > Unclassified | place: Sidmouth... | reverse complement strand
TTTGAAATGAATCGAATCAAAAATGACGCGAATACTCACTGTATTTAAGGATTTTTTGGTGAAGAGTCATTTTAAAAGAAATACTCAAAAAAGTAAATAAATTTGTGAAACAGTGTACTAAGTACACCGTCCAGAAAGTTTCTTTACATTTTTGGACGTTTATTTTGGAATGAATTGACCCGAAAATGACGCGAATACGCTCTGTATTCAAGGAGTTTTTGAGGAAGAGTCATTTCAAAAGAAATACTTCAAAGAGTGAAGAAACTTTTTGGACGATGTACTAAGTAGTAAGTGAAAGAAAATAAATAACATGTGCCATTATACTCGTCTTTTTTCCGTCTAAGAATCCTTTGAAATCCTTAGACGAAAAAAATACTTCGTATTATGGGACATCTTATTTAATTTTTTTCACTGAGGGATGAAAAAACAATCAGGATATTGTAAAATTAACCTCAAATCTATAGCTAATTGATTACAACTACTTAAATTTTAGATAAAAAAAAAGAATAAATTTTATTTATCTTTGTTAAGTATTGAAAATGAGATTTTTGACAAATGCCTCAATTTCCTAATTGCCCAATACCAAATTATTGATAAGGGTAAAAAACAAACGCTGCGTTTTTTTCTTCTACAACAAACAAGCAAACAAACTTTTGAGGATCTTTAAAAACCTCCCGAAAGTTCTTCACACGCTCATTTTGAACAATATTCTTTGCTACAAGCTCTTCTAGCGTTGATATATTATACGACCAATACGTACCCGCCTGCTCATTTGAAATCAATGGTATTCCCACTTCTAACATTTGGCGGTGAGCAATGAATATAGGATAATTGGAGACATTATTATTTATCGTAGTATCTGACACTTCGCGAAAGACACTATCATATCTCTTCAACTCATCTTTAAGCGTTTTGACCAATAAGGATTCTTGTGACATTTTAGGTAGGTGTGTAAGTATCAGGAATTAAATAAATGTACATTCTTCGCGTCGTTATTTTTTCTTTAGACGAACCAAATTTGACGCGAATACTCACTGTCTTTGAAAATTTGGTGAAGTATAAAGGAAAAAGAACAAGTCGAGAATATACATTTATTTTGTTCCTGATACTAAGGAAATAAGTCACTTACCAAAAATACACATTTTATACGGATTCCGCAATAAAAAGTTGTGTTTTTGATAAATTTATTTAAGAGACGTGAGACAAGAGAGAAAAAACGAGTCTCGCGGCTTATCTCACGTCTCTTAATTATATTTTCGATAATAATATAACGTTTTCGATATGATGTGTATGTGGAAACATATCAACGGCTTGTATCTTATCAACTTTATACATATCTTTCATTAATGCCAAATCACGCGCCTGCGTAGCAGGGTTGCAACTTACATAAATGAGTCTTGGAGCAGCCAATTCGAGCAAAGTATTCACCACTTTTTCGTGCATTCCAGCTCGTGGTGGGTCGGTAATCACGAGGTCGGGTTTGCCGTGTTTTTCTGCAAATGAATCATCCAAAATATTACGCACCAAGCCTGCGTAGAAGGAAGTATTCGTCAAATTATTGCGTGCAGCGTTCTGTTTGGCATCTTCTATCGCGGCTTCGATTTCTTCGATTCCTGTAATATGCCCACATTTTTCCGCTACAAAACACGCTATACTACCGATACCGGTATATAGGTCGTACACATTTTCCGTTCCCTTTAGGTCAGCAAAATCTGCTACAATTTGGTACAGTGCGAGGGCTTGTGATGTATTGGTCTGAAAAAAGGATTTCGCGCCTATGCGAAAGCCGACATGCCCAAGTTCTTCGTAAATAAAATCCTGCCCACTGTGACAGATTACGTCTTGGTCAAAAATCGTGTTATTTTTCTTTTCGTTGATAACATACATCAGCGAAGTGAGGTCAGGAAACGTAGCCCGAATATGATCGAGCAATGCCATACGTTTTTCTACATCTTCATAGTAAAAGCCGATGATAATCATTGCTTCGCCCGTACTCGTGGTGCGGACAAACATTTGGCGCAAAAAGCCGACCTGACGTTTGATGTCAAAAAAGGTATAATCGTTTTCGAGCGCGAATTTGCGGACTTCATTCCGTATTGAATTTGAAGGCTCGGCTTGAAGGTGACAATGTTCGATGTCAACGATTTTATCGAAGGCACGCGGACGGTGAAAACCTACTGCATTGAAACTTTCCGGCTCTATGCCTGCATCAATTTCTTCCTTCGTCAACCATTTCTTATTAGAACAAGTAAACTCCAGTTTATTACGATAGTATTCTGTTTCCTTTGCAGGCAATACGGGCGGAATTTCGGGTATATCGAGCTTACCTATACGCGTTAGCGCATTATGTACGCCCAACCATTTATGGTGCAATTGTGCTTCATAAGCAAGGTGTTGCCACTTACAGCCGCCACATACACCAAAGTGTTTGCAGAAAGGTTCTACCCTATCTTTCGATGGTTCGTGCATCACATGCAGAAAGCCCTCCATGTAATCTTTGCGTTTGCGATATACATTGACATCGACCAAGTCGCCCGGCACAGCACCTTTTACAAATATAACGCGATTTTCATGTCTACCTATCGAAAATCCCTTATCTGCCACGCCTTCTATCAAGACCTTTTCTATGATTAATTCTTTTCTTACTTTTTTTGCCACTTTGTTTCCTGATTAGTGATTGCGTAACACAGACATTCTTGTCTGTACTTCGATAGCACAGACAAAAATGTCTATATTACGATAAAGCGCAAATTTACGTTTTTTAAATGACGAATTAAAAGATTTTTAATCCAGTGATTTTGATTGATTCGCTCCGCAAATTCTATATTGAAATTTTTGCGAAGTAAAAATCAATTAAAAACGGAATTGGCTATTTATTGGTTCGGGTAAAATTATTAATTAAATTTATCTTCGTATTTACCTGATAACGAAACCTATAAGGTTTTCAAAACCTTATAGGTTTGATACAGTCCAATAAATGGTCAATTCCGATTAAAAATAACCCAATCAAAAATCGCTCGGTCATTCGACTTTTTCCATTCCTCGCAGATATTTGTCTAAAAATTCGACAATCTGCCCGTAGCCTTCTATTTCATTTTCTTTCTTCCTAAATCCGTGCCCTTCATCCTCGAAGATGACATATTCGACCGGAACACCGTTTTTCTTGACGGCTTCTACGATTTCGTCAGATTCTACTTGTAGTACGCGTGGGTCGTTCGCGCCTTGCAGCACCATCAAAGGTTTGGTCACTTTATCGGCATGAAATAGCGGCGAAATATTGTACAAGCGCGTAGAATCTGCACTGTACGGATCGCCGATTTCTTTGTACAGTGATTCGCGAAACGATTCCCAATACGGTGGAATAGATTTGAGCGTTCGCAACCAATTGGTCACGCCAAAAATATTGACGCCAACTTCAAATTCTTCAGGGGCGAATGTGAGCGCAGCCATCGTCATATAGCCACCATACGAACCACCAATGATACCGATTTTGTCTTGGTCAACATAGTCGAGTGTTTGCAGATATTTTTTACCATAAATACAGTCTTTTAGGTCTTTATCGCCGTGGTTGAGGTCGTCCATTTTGTAGAAGGTTTTGCCATAGCCGCTACTACCGCGATTATTGACCGCAAGTACGGCATATCCTTGGTTGACCATATATTGTATCAAGGCAAAATATCCGACACGCGACTGTCCGCCCGGACCGCCATGCACCCACACGAGCGCAGGGACTTTATTGTCCGCCGAAGCCTCCAAAGGCTTATAATAAATCGCCGGAATTTCCAGTCCGTCAAAAGATTTGTAGCGAACTACTTCGGCATTTACGAGGTGGTCGGGGTCGATTTCGGGGTTGAGCGTATTGGTGAGTTGCTTGATTTCTTTGGTATCAAAATCGTATAAATAGAGGTTGCTCGGTGCTTTGGACGAACCCACTGAAAGCCGCGCCAATTTTTCGCTGTCGGAAATAGAAATTGACGTGATATTGCCCTTTACGTCAGGAAAATCAACGGGTTTTCTCGTTTTATTATTCGTGATTCGTAGGGCGGTTTTGCCATCTTCATTGATACCTATGATACGGTAGGTTTCGTTTTCTGAAAGATAACTATATTGCACATCCCAATTCGTTTCAAAAATCGTTTCGCGCTCGCCCGTAGCGATGTCGTATTTGACGAGGTAAGTAAATTCGCTACCTTCGTCTGTCGTGTAAAAAAACGATTTATTGTCGCGACTAAAACCCGATGCACCATAGGAACCGGGGCTTTTAGGATTGGAAATTTCGATACGTTCGTCCGTATCGCGATTATATAAAAATAGGCTATTCGAACTCGTCGTGATACTCTGTGTCAATGCAATAATTCTTTCATCGTAAGACATATCGTTAAACTGAATACCGTCCTCATTTTTGTAGAGCATTTCGCCTTTCCATTCGCCGATTTTCATTTTGTAGACATCAAAATATTTTGGGTCGCGGACATTGGAACCGTAATACATACTTTTTTTGTCTTCACTCCACCCGTAAAAGCTGGCTTTTTCTTCTTCGCCGGGCGTTAAATCCTGCGTACTACCATCTGCTTTGAGTAGGTAAAGATGCGAGATTTCGTTGCCGCCTTTATCTGCCGAATAAAGTATTTCACCTGTACCGGGTACGTAATCATTGGCGAAAAAAGATTCTTTGTCGGAATCCGTAATGGCGCGTTTTTTGCCCGTAGTAAGGTCGATTTCATGGACATTGTAAATGCCGGATTCGTTGCTGCTAACGAGCAATTTGGTTTCGTCATCTGAGAATGAACCGCCGCCGACTTGTTTGTTTTTGTAAAATTGTTCGATGGTGTATCGTTTGATTTCTTTGGTGGCAGCAGGTACTGCCTTAGTGACTTTTTCGGTGGTCAAATCGGTTGTTTTACAGGAAAATACCCATAATAACATTCCAATTAATAAAGTAAGTGCGAACTTAATTTTCATAGCTTTATCTTTCTAATTTAAATGATTTACAAATAAATAAAACCCTCATCCAAATTTACAATAAAAAAGATAAAACTACGTATTTAAACGATAAATATGTTCGATGCAATATTTTTTCGCAACTTTCTACGTGTTAATTTTGTAATAAAAATGGATCTAATTGGGTCTTTTTATTGTTGAATGGTTACATTAGCGAATTATAAACAACAACACTACGGCACCACAACACAACAACACGTTATATGGAAAAACCTTTAGTCAATCGGGTAGCGAGTAGCGGTTTGATTACGCTCAATTTGGAAGAATATTTTCCGAAGGAAGCCGTCGTATCATTCGACCTCAAAGACTACCTTTATATGGAGTTGATTCTGAAAGAAAAAGAATTTCGGGCAGCATTGACGGAGCATGATTGGTCGCAGTATGAGGGCAAACATATTGCGCTGCATTGTTCTACGGATGCCATTGTGCCTACGTGGGCGTACATGCTCGTGGTTACCTATGCTGCGCCACATGCACTGAGCATCACACAAGGCAACGTCGAAATGGTTTATGCAACGCATTACTACAAAACGCTGTCTAAATTGGATGTAACACAATACGAAGATAAACGTATAGTTGTCAAAGGATGTAACAACAAACCCGTTCCCGTAGCGGCTTATACGGAGTTGGTACGATTACTGCAACCTCACGCTAAGAGTATTATGTATGGCGAACCTTGTTCGACCGTACCGATTTATAAGAAGTAGAAATGATGAGTTGACGAGTTGATGAAACTAAAATCATCCATTTTTTGCGTTTATTCAGCCAACTCGAAACCCGTAACCCGCAACTCGAACTACACACTATTTTACATTTGAGGAGAGCTGATTTTGAGGCGTTTGCACCTTCGATTTTACTCCACTTTAAAATTAAACCAAAGTTTCAGGCTGAGTTCATTTTGAATTTGCACTTGACACTTGTACAGACACAAAATTTTGTGTCTCTATTATATTAAAATATATGATTCGTTCTATTTCCATTTTTACTGTTGTGTTGATTGCTCTTGGGGCAATCTTGTTTTTTAGTTCGTCGATAGAGAGTGATTCTGCGGCGATAGATGCGAATAATTATCGTGCTGCCAAATCGGAAAAGTCTGGCAATGTGTCTCCTACGCATTATCTTCCACAGGTTGTTAAGTCACCTCCGATGCCCGATAATCCAAATTTAGCGGGCGAAGCTATCCCCAATAATTTCGACGCTATGGAGCGACTCGACCGCGAATTGATGGTCAATAGCTACCGCCACTCGGCAACTTTGCAATATTTGAAATTGGCGAATCGCTACTTTCCTATCATCGAACCTATCCTTGCCGAGCAAGGCGTTCCCGATGATTTTAAATACCTTGCAGTAGCCGAAAGTGGTTTGCGAAATGCCAGCTCACCAGCGGGTGCAAAAGGCGTCTGGCAATTCATGCCAGCCACCGCCAAAGAACGCGGACTTATCGTAAATAGTGAGGTAGACCAGCGTTATCATGTCGAAAAAGCGACCCGTGCTGCTTGCAAATATTTGAAGAAATCCAAACAAGATTACGGCACTTGGATGAATGCCGCCGCTTGCTACAACATGGGCAGAACGAATATGCGTAAATTGATGAATGCACAAAGAGAAACCCAGTATTATGATATTGAAATGAACGAAGAAACGGCACGTTATGTATCGCGTATCGTTGCGCTCAAAGCCATCATCGAAAATCCCGAAAAATATGGTTTCCAGTTAGAGCCGCATGATTTGTATCCGCTGCACAGCTACCGCACAATAGAAGTAAAAGGTGCTGTCGCAAATTGGGGCGATTTTGCACACAAATACGGTACAACTTACCGTATGTTAAAGACCTTGAACCCGTGGTTGCGCTCTTCGCAATTGACCAATTCGGCGAAGCGTACCTATGAGGTGAAAGTGCCGTAAAGCAACGTAGCACAGGCCTCCAGCCTGCACTCGCGTACTACCTGTCCAAACGCGAGTGCAGGCTATAAGCCTGTGCTACATTCTCACAGGAATATCTTGCTCCGCCAAATACGTCTTCAATTCTCCAATACCTATTTCCCCAAAATGAAAAATACTCGCCGCGAGTGCAGCATCCGCCTTTCCTTCCGTAAAAGCATCATAAAAATGCGACATCGTACCCGCACCACCCGACGCGATGATAGGAATAGATAAATTTTCAGACAAAACAGCATTAATTTCATTAGCAAAACCTGCCTTTGTACCATCGTGATTCATCGAAGTAAATAGAATTTCGCCTGCGCCGCGTTGCTCGGCTTCTTGCGCCCAATCCAGTAGTTTTTTATCGGTGGCAATACGTCCGCCATTCAAATGTACATACCAACCCTCACCCACTTTTTTAGCATCAATCGCTACGACAACACACTGACTACCAAAGTTTTTCGACAATTCATCAATCAAATCCGGGCATTTGAAAGCAGCAGAATTGACACTGATTTTATCTGCTCCGGCGGTGAGCATCACCTCTACATCTTCCGTCGTTTTGATACCTCCACCGATGGTAAATGGAATATTTAAATGCTGTGCAATGCGTCGCGCGAGTTCGGAAAGTGTTTTGCGTTTTTCGTGCGTAGCCGTGATGTCCAAAAACACCAATTCGTCCGCCCCTTCCTTACTGTATCGTGCGCCCAACTCCACCGGATCACCCGCATCGCGCAGATTTACGAAATTAACGCCCTTTACCGTGCGCCCGTCTTTTATATCCAAACAAGGAATAATTCTTTTTGCTAACATAGTCGTAACACAGATATTCCTCTCTATACACACACAAGACAAGAATATTATTTTTATTTTATTAAATTTAAAACATTGATTATCAATTACTTAACCGATATTTAGGTTCAATTCATTGCAAAGTAAAAAAAATAACGCAATACGCACGTCCAAACTGTAATATTTATGATTCTTTGAAAAATCCAGTGGTCAGTATATTAATTAGGGCGTGCCCCCCTCCTTATCAGTCGGGGGTCGGGCTATCCGGCACTCTCTCCATTCCGCTATCGCTACATTTCGTTCAAACAACACCTCCTATCCCTCACGCAAAAAAGACAAACGAATAGCCGAAAACCAATAAGGGAAAGAAAATAAACGTTACATCTTCACGCCATTATTTTTTCTTTATACGAGCCAAATTTGACGCGAATAACGAGTTAGGGAAGACGAAAAAAATAATCTACCCGTCTGAATTGTTCTTTTTCTTATATGTTTCACTAAGTGAAAGAAAATAACTCCTTCATTTGGGGTAGATTATTTTCTTCCTCTTCCCCTATTTAAGGAAAAATTTGGTGAAGTACAAAGAAAAAAGAACAAGTCAGACGGGTAGATTATTTTTTTCCTCTTCCCTTATCACTACATTTGTCAAAGAACCATATTTAACTTACGAAACTCATTAAAAAAGTGTAATTTTGGCTTTTAGTTAACTTCGTGTTTAGTTATTGTTAAGTAGTGGGACAAAAATAGGCTTACAATTTTGACGTGATTATTTTTTCGATATTTTTTCTTACAAAAACCGCACATAGCCTACGCTACGTAAGGATTTTTGTAGGTAAAAATAGCGGAAAAAGAAACCGTCAAAAAGTAAGGATATTTTTGTCCCACTACTTATACGTAACACAGACATTCTTGTCTGTACTTCACGTAAAATAGACAAGAATATCTGTATTACGTACAACTAATCACGACCAACCAATCACCAAACAATGAGTGATGCTATCAAGCACGAATGTGGAGTTGCCCTCATTCGGCTGCTCAAACCCTTAGAATATTACCAAGAAAAATACGGTACGGCACTGTACGGTCTCAATAAGTTGTACTTGCTGATGCAAAAACAACGAAATCGCGGACAAGACGGTGCGGGCATCGCTACGCTAAAGCTAGATTCGATGCCCGGCAAACGCTACGCTAGTCGCCGACGCAGCAATGCACAGCAGCCTATCAAGGATATTTTCAATCGCGTATATAGCAACTTCAATGAGCTTCCCGAAGAGTACATGAATGACGCTAAATGGCTGAAAGACAATCTTCCATACGTAGGAGAAGTCTTGATGGGACACCTGCGCTATGGCACACACGGCAGCAATCGCGTGGAAAATTGCCACCCCGTCATGCGGCAAAGCAATTGGGTAAATCGTAACCTGACGTTGGCGGGCAATTTTAATCTGACGAATGTAGATGAGCTATTCGGGCATCTCGTCAAGCTCGGTCAATCGCCCAAAGAAAAGACCGATACGGTGACGGTACTCGAAAAATTCGGGCATTTTCTCGACCGCGAAGTAGAGTCTTTATTTGCTTATTTCAAACAAAAAGAATACACAAATCAGGAAATCGCTCAACTCATCAATGATAGTATTGACGTGCGAAGCATCATCCGGCGGTCTATCAAAAAATTTGACGGCGGCTACTCGATGGTAGGCATGATAGGGCACGGCGATGCCTTCGCGGTGCGCGACCCTGCGGGCATTCGTCCGGCGTATTACTATCACGACGACGAGATTGCGGTCGTCGCTTCGGAGCGTCCTGCTATCCAAACCGCACTCAATGTGCTGTACGAAGATGTACACGAATTGCCGCCCGGACATGCCATAATTATTAAGAAAAATGGTGAAGTGAGTATTGAGCAAGTTGCGGTAGATATGCCGCATACGCCCTGTTCTTTCGAACGGATTTATTTTTCTCGCGGTACAGATAAAAACATTTATCTGGAAAGAAAACAACTCGGTAGTCAACTTGCTAAATCCATCCTCAAATCCATAAAAAATGACTTAGACAATACCGTTTTTTCATTTGTCCCCAATACCGCAGAAACCGCCTTTTATGGCATGATACAAGGCATCGAAGACCGCCTGAATAAGCGCAAAAAAGACCAAATCCTGGAACTTGGTAGCAATATCAAACCCGCAAAACTCGAAAAAATCCTCAACACCCGCGTCCGCATGGAAAAAATCGTGGTCAAGGATGTCAAACTCCGCACGTTTATCTCAGAAGGCGCAACCCGCGACGAACTCGTATCACACGTATATGATGTCACCTACGGCATCGTGCGAAACCATATAGATTCGCTCGTTTTGCTCGATGATTCTATCGTGCGTGGTACGACTTTGCGACAAAGTATCTTGAAGATTGTTTCTCGTTTGCGTCCGAAAAAAATCATTGTAATTTCGTCTGCGCCGCAAATTCGCTACCCCGATTGCTACGGCATTGATATGTCACGAATGAAAGATTTTGTGGCATTTCAGGCACTCATTGCCCTGCTAAAAGAAACGGGACAGGAAGATTTATTGAAAAAAACTTACAAACGCTGCAAGGCGTCTTTGAGTCAGCCGAAACGCAAGGTCAAAAACGAAGTTAAGGCATTATACGACCTATTTCCGTATGAAAAAGTATCTCAAAAAATCGCGGAAATCGTCACGCCGAAAGATATTGAACCTAAAGTAGAAGTCATTTACCAAACACTCGAAGGACTGCACAAAGCCTGCCCCGGTAGTTCGGGCGATTGGTATTTTTCAGGCAATTATCCAACACCCGGCGGCAATTTGGTCGTCAATCGCGCCTTTATGATTTTTATGGAAGGGAAAAACGAACGCGCGTATTGACAATGCTTAAATGATGCAATGGTAGAGTGCGTATAGCTCAAACATTGTAGCATTTCATCATTTAAGCATTGTAGCATTAATATCATTGTAGCATTACATCATTTAAGCATTGTAGCATTGTTAAAACTTTTACACAACGTTCCCTTTCTCCGCCAAATGTATTTTGAACGTTGGGGGAAAACGTGGGTCAAAAAAAAGGTGCAGCCTTTTTTATCCTATTTGAATGATAGCGATAAAATACTGGATATAGGCAGTGGAAATGGCTTAGTCGCGCACGCTTTACGCGAATCGGGCTATGACGTGACGCCGCTCGATGTAGCAGATTTGAGCTATAACGAAAGCGTGAAACCTGTAGTATACGATGGGCGTGAGATGCCTTTCGAAGATAAAAAATTTGACGTGGCACTGCTGCTGACAGTGCTTCATCATATTGATCAACCGGACGAAGTATTGCGCGAAGCCTGTCGCGTGGCACGGCGCGTAATTATCATTGAAGATATTTATGAAAATAAGTTGCAAAAAAAACTGACCTTTGTGGTGGATAGTTTTATCAATTGGGGGTATGCAGCATGTCCACACACCAATAAAGATGACCAAGAATGGCGCGAAACTTTTGAAACGATGAATATGCAGTTGGAAAATGTCGCTTATAGAAAGGTATTATTATTTTTTAAACAAGGAATTTACCATATAAGCCAATGAATGAATGAATGACTCTGATTAAATGTTTTAGTACCACGGTGAAAATTGTGGGTCAGAAAATATTGAGCTTTGATTTCGCTCGAAAATTCGCCTAAACACGGCTGACATTCTACAGATTTCGGGCTAAATCACCGTAGTGCCAATGTTTTTTTGATTGAAAAAAATTATTTACAAAAAAACAGAATACTATCAGCTCAGTATCAGGAATTGAATAAATGTACATTCTTCGCGTTGTTATTTTTTCTTTAGACGGACCAAATTTGACGCGAATATTCACTGTATTTAAGGAAAATTTGGTGAAATATAAAGGAAAAAGAATAAGTCGAGAATATACATTTATTTTGTTCCTGATACTTAGCATAGTGAATTTTCAGGCAACGCAGAGTAGTGGAAAAAGATTATTTACTCTGTATAAAATAATTTGGAATAAAGTCTAATATAAAGGAAAAAAGAACAAGTCGAGAATATATATTTATTTTGTTCCTGATACTCATACAACTACAACTACAACACAACAATACTCCTACACAACAACACCAAACAAAAAAAACGTGTCCGTTCGAAATCGAACAAACACGTCCCAAAAACCATTATGAAAAGAATAAACGAACTATGAAAACTCTATTAAAACTTTATTTCGTTGTTATATAAGAGTTTTACGCCTGTTTCTTGTAAAAGTTTCAAAAAAGATAATTTTTTTCTTAAATTATTTTAATAAAACCGCTTTAGTGAAAGAAATTAAATAAATTGTTCCATAATGCGCCGTAATTTTTCTCCTAAAGAATTCAAAAAATCGTTGCATAGCCATAGCTACGGAACTATTTTTTGTGTTTTTTAGAAGGGAAAAGAACAAGCATAACGGAACAAGTTATTTATTTTCTTTCGCTTAGTAGTAAGTCAAACTAAATGCACATTTTCGACTTGTTCTTTTTTCTTTATACTTCACTAAATTCTCCTTAAATACAGTGAGTATTCGCGTCAAATTTGGTTCGTCTAAAGAAAAAATAACGACGCGAAGAATGTACATTTATCTAATTCCTGATACTTACAAGAAACAAGGTACGAAAAAAATCATATAAAAGCAAGAATATATTAGTAAAAAAATCAACAAGTAATTCGTGGATTATCTGTCACAGCATATAGAATCTTTGGTATTTACTGCCGAACAACCCATTCCTTTAAAGGAAATTAAAAGTTGTTTGGAGGAAACATTCCAAACAAAATTTAAAGCCGCAGAACTCGAAACTGCTATACAAGGACTGATGAAAAAGTACGAAGACCATGATTTCTCTTTTGAAATCGTCGAAATCGCGGAAGGCTATCAGTTTCTCACAAAGGGTGCCTACCACAACTCGGTCGGTACGATGCTCAAGCAACGCACTAAAAAACGCCTATCACGTGCAGCTCTCGAAACACTTTCTATTATCGCCTACAAACAACCCGTTACGAAAAGCGAAATGGAAAAAATCAGGGGCGTGAGTTGTGATTATTCAGTACAAAAACTGCTCGAAAAAGAACTCGTTGCTATCACCGGACGCAGCGACGCACCAGGAAGACCTTTATTATATGGTACGAGTGAAAAATTTATGGACTATTTTGGCATAAAATCTATCAAAGACCTCCCAAAAATCAAAGATTTCAAAACTGGTGATAGCGAAATCGGCGAAGCTGCTTCTGCCGACGAGGTCGTAACGAAAGCCGTAACCGAAGGCGTGCCACTCACTTTGGATATACCAAAAGAAGAGACGCAAACAGATTTGCCGAAAAAAGAATAACTGTTAAATTTGTTTATTCGTTTATTCGTGATTCGTCTATTCGTTTCACAATATAAAAAATAGTAGAAAACTCGCCAGCGCAGCGCCCGTCAGTCGTCAAGTGAAACGTCCGTCAAGCGCAGTGTCGATAACTATCGGCATCCACCGTTTATATTATGAAAAAATTCGATAAAAAGTACAATAAAAAACCCGGCAAACGCGAGCCCGAAGACCTCACGAAACCACCACGTCTCAATAAATACGTAGCAAATGCGGGCATCTGTTCGCGCCGCCGAGCTGATGTATATATCAAAAATGGCGCAGTACAAGTCAACGATATTGTAGTGCGTGAAATGGGCTACCGCGTGCAGCCCGGCGATGTGGTCAAATACAAAGGCGAAGTCATTGAGCCTGAACAAAATAAGGTTTATTTATTGATGAATAAACCCAAAAATGTTGTCACTACGGTCAGCGATGAAAAGGCGCGTAAAACCGTCATGGAACTCGTCAAAAATGCCTGTACCGAGCGCATTTATCCTGTCGGAAGATTGGATAGAAACACGACCGGTTTGTTGCTACTCACCAACGATGGTTCGCTCGCCGACAAGCTCATGCACCCAAGCAATGCCGTCCGTAAAATCTACCATGTTACGCTTGATAAACCTGTCACGAAAAAGCACCTCGAAGCTATCCGCGACGGTATCATGCTGGAAGATGGCGATGTAATGGTCGATAAAATTTCTTATATTAATGAGGAAGATAAAACACTGATTAGCATAGAAATACACATCGGCAGAAATAGAATTGTACGACGTATTTTTGAACACTTTAAATATGAAGTCAAAAAACTCGACAGGGTGTATTATGGTGGGTTGACCAAGAAGCATATCACCCGCGGTTACTGGCGAAAGTTGACCGAAAAAGAAGTGATTATGCTAAAGCACTTTTCCTAAGAAGTTTAAGTCTAAACTTAAACTTAAACTTAGCCCGCCCAACCTTCCCGGTCAAGGCTGCGGTATTGAATGGCTTCGGCGAGATGTTCCATTTTGATGTCATCGGATTTATTGAGGTCGGCTATCGTGCGGGCTACTTTCAGGATGCGGTCGTAGGCGCGCGCCGAAAGTTGAAGTTTTGTCATGGCTGTTTTGAGGAGGAGTTGTCCAGTTTTGTCGATTTGGCAGAGGTCGCGCACCATTCGACTGGGCATTTGGGCGTTGGCGTGTAGTGTTTTGTGGTCTTTGAAGCGTTCTTGTTGAATATCGCGTGCCTCCATTACGCGTGCTGCGATGATTTCGCTTTTTTCGGAAGGCTGCATCTCCGAAAGCTGGTCATACGAAATCGGCGTCACCTCTACATGCAAATCAATTCTATCTAATAAAGGTCCTGATATTTTATTCAAATACCGCCGTACAATACCCGGACCGCAAACGCAATCTTTTTCAGGGTGATTAAAATATCCACACGGGCAGGGGTTCATGGACGCTACTAAGACAAAATTCGCGGGATAATCCACCGAAATTTTGGCGCGTGAAATGGTTACTTTTCGCTCTTCCATTGGCTGCCGTAGCACCTCCAAAACAGTGCGTTTGAATTCTGGCAATTCATCTAAAAACAAAACGCCATTATGTGCTAAAGATATTTCGCCAGGTTGGGGATTTGAACCGCCACCTACCAGCGCGACATCGCTAATCGTATGGTGCGGCGCACGAAACGGGCGGTTAGAAACCAAAGAAGCGTTGGACGGCATACGCCCTGCGACGGAGTGTATCTTGGTGGTTTCCAATGCTTCATACAAAGTTAAAGGCGGCAATATAGTCGGAAATCGTCGCGCCAACATCGTCTTACCGGCTCCCGGCGGACCGATAAGAATGACATTATGCCCACCTGCGGCGGAAATTTCCATAGCACGTTTGATATTTTCCTGTCCTTTTACATCTGAAAAATCGACTTCATAAAAGTTTTTCGCATACGCAAACTCTTCTCGCGTATCTACTTCGGTAGGTTTGAGGTCGCTTTCTCCATTAAAAAAGTCAACGACATCGCTAAGGCTTTCCATTCCGTACACGTCCAAATTATTGACGATTGCAGCTTCACGAGCGTTTTCTTTTGGTACTATCATGCCCTCAAATTCTTCTTTTCGCGCCTGTATCGCCATCGGTAATGCCCCCTTTATCGGACGCAAACCGCCATCCAAAGACAGCTCACCCATGATGATATATTTGGAAAGTTCGGTGTCGGGTATCTGTTTGGTTGCGGCGAGTACGCCCACACAAATCGGCAAGTCATAATAGGAGCCTTCTTTGCGAATATCGGCGGGTGCCATATTCGCTACGATACGCACGCGCGGTAGGTCGAGGTCGTTGTTTTTGATGGCAGCTTCGATGCGTTGGTAGCCTTCTCGCACTGCACTATCTGGCAAACCTACAAGCGAATAACCAGGCGTTCCTTGCTGAAATTGTCCGCCTGCATTGACCTCTATCGTAATCGTTTTGGCATCAACGCCGTACACAGCACTGCCGTAGGTTTTTGCAAGCATTTTATCGTATTTTTAATTAGGAAAAATCAAATATAGGTAGGCATTTTCGGAATAAGAATTTTTTTGAGGAAAATTTGAAATCTTTTATGTGTTAGACTCTTAGTTCTACTTTGGCACTTTAAAATCATAAAATGCCTCCAACGTGGCTTTAGCCCGTTGTTTGTCTGATAACAAGGGGTTAAAACCCGCTTGGATGACTCAAATGGTTAGAGTGCCAAAGTAGATTAGGAACGCTTAAAAAATAATACGTTAGCCCTTAGCGCATTCCGCGTCGTTTCATTTCTTTGACGATAAATCCAAGTTCGCGACTCATATCACCTATTACCGCGGTATTTTCTTTTGCTCGTCGGATGAGGTAAGGGACGACATCACGCACTGGACCGTAAGGCACGTATTTGGCAACGCAGTAGCCTGCCTGTGCGAGGTTGAAGGAGAGGTGGTCGCTCATGCCGAGTAGTTGGCAGAAGTTGAGGTGGGGGTGCGACTTATCGAGTTGGAGGCGTTCGATGAGTTCTATCATGTACCATGCGCTGGTTTCGTTGTGGCAAGCGTTGCAGGTCGCTATTTCTTCGTGGTGTTCTATGCAAAAGCGAAGCCCTTCGTTATAATCTTTATCCGTGGCAGATTTGTTGACTTGTATGGGGGAGGCATAATTAAATTTTTCGGCACGGGCATTTTCTTTTTCCATGTATGCGCCGCGTACGAGTTTCGCGCCGAGTATGTAGTTTTTCTTTTGGGCGATGTGGTATGATTTTTTGAGAAAATTGAGTCTATCGTGGCGATATAGCTGAAAGGTATTGTAGATGATGACTTTTTTACGATTATAACGTTCCATCATGGCAAAAGCCATGTAGTCGATGGTGTCTTGTATCCAACTTTCTTCGGCGTCGATGAAGATGCCTACGCCGTTTTCGTGGGCAACGTAGCAGATGGAATCGAGGCGTTTGAATACGTTGTCGTATTCTCTTTGTTCTTCGTTGGTGAGTTTTTCGCCGCGCTGTATTTTTGCTAGTAGCTCAAATCGCGCCAAACCTGTAATCTTAGTGCTGATGATGGGAACGGTATCGTTTTCATGAGCAAAGCGAACAGCACGCATGGTTTCTCGCATGGTGGCGTTGAAGGCTTCTTCGGTAGATTTGCCCTCTGCGCCATAGTCGAGAATGGTGAGTACGTTGTGCTTGTTGAGGTGGTCAACGGTGGGTTGGCATTCGAGGAGTGTCGTGCCTCCACAGAATTGCCTAAAGATGGTTTTTTTGACAATTGTGTTGATGGGCAGGCGTAGTTTGATAGCCGTCAAGCCGAGTTGTGACCCCACAGAAACGAGCCATTTTTTATTCATCATACCAAACAGCCGAGCAGCATTTTTCAGCTCCTTGTCAGTCATGCCTGCAAAAGCAATTTCGGTATTTGAAAAATCGACGGTGTTTGATTTTCTTTTTTTTGTTTGAATTGTCATTTATAGTGTGTAAGTCCAAGTCTATGTTCAAGCGTCAAGTTAAATAACACATTCGTTATCAACAAATTATGTAAAATAAATATTACATCGTTTAGCTTTATCTAAGTGCAAAAAAGCTGTACTTTTGATACTTATTATATTACATTTCTATTCATTCCATATTTCCCAAGCGCGTTCAGCCTGTAAATATAACATATCAAGTCCATTTTTGATACTTGTGCCTTGTTTTTTTCCATTTTTTAAGAAAGTAGTAACGTTTGGATTGTAAACCAAGTCGTAGAAAAGGTGTTTATCGCTTAGCTTTTCGTAAGGCAAGCGGGGGCAATATTCGGCATTTGGGTACATTCCGAGGGGCGTGGTATTGACGATAACTGTGTGGTTTTTAATCGTATTTTCGTCAATATTTTTATAACTAAATTGCCCTTCGCTCGGTGTCCGCGATACGTACTTGTACGCAATCCTCAATCGCCCGAAAACTGATGCCACCGCCTTTGCTGCGCCGCCTGTGCCGAGTATGAGTGCCGCCGTATGATGTGCTTGCAGTAGTGGTTTGATGGAGTGTTCAAATCCATATACATCGGTATTGAAACCGCGCAGTTTACCGTTCTCAAATTTGATGGTATTGACTGCGCCAAAAGCCGCACTTTCGTCAATTTCATCTAAGTACGGAATGACGGCTTCTTTGTAAGGTATTGTCACATTCAAACCCACGATATCCGGATTTTTTTTTAATAAATCAGGAAACTCCTCAATACTTTCCAAAGGAAATAATTCGTACTGCAATCCCTCTATGTTTTCTCGCTCAAATTTTTCGGAAAAATGCTTTTTAGAAAAAGAATGAGATAAGGGATAACCAATCAATCCAAGTGTTTTCATTACTAAGTTCAAGAATATGTTTAAATTTGCAGAGAAAATAAACTTCCCTGAAGTTTAATTAGGGAAGAGGAAGAAAATAATCTAAGTAGTGAGACAAAAATATCCTTACTTTTTGACGGTTTCTTTTTCCGCTATTTTTCCCTACAAAAATCCTTACGTAGCGTAGGCTATGTGCGGTTTTTGTAAGAAAAAATATCGAAAAAATAACC
>Ga0209185_1001656_pt1 | contig 18221 bp, 17 predicted proteins | sample SidtaG_2_FD_187425 | JGI IMG/M metagenome (GOLD analysis project Ga0209185, IMG submission 187425) | Marine algal microbial communities from Sidmouth, United Kingdom - Sidmouth_Asex2 metaG (SPAdes) (version 2) | ecosystem: Host-associated > Algae > Red algae > Unclassified | place: Sidmouth... | reverse complement strand
TTGGATTGATTGCAGCGCCAATTGCGTTGTTCATCGGTACGGTTGGCGCGATCTCAGTCATCAAAGCGGTCTATGTCGATAAGCGTGATCTGAAATGCGCCTGCGTCGGCGGCGGAGCAAATGTGCCGCTGGGCTTTGTATCGCTCACCGAAAACTTGGCCATGATGGGCATGGGGATTTGGATGATTGTAAAGGCAATGACTTAAGCGTGACTGGTTGTTCTCAAGGTAAATGAACAGATTTTACCATCTCGGCTAATGTCCGCAATGAGGATAAACTTCCTTTTTAAGAGCCCCCGAAATAGAGCGAAACACACCGCAAATCGCAGACAATACCTGCGGCCGTTTTTGTGTACGATTTAAGCCGGGCGCTACATGCGCAATGCACACCAATAATACGATAAATATTGACATTACGGCATTTCGCATTATATCAACTATGATATATGAATAAGTGGACTATCGAAGCCCTACCCGCTGCAAGGCGTGAAGTGAAATCATTGCCTCGTGATTTACAGGCGAGGTTCTTCCATATTGGCGACATGCTCACTGAGCACGGTCCACAACAAGTTGGTATGCCCCATGTTCGCCATTTAGATGGCGAGTTGTGGGAAATGAGAATGAAAGGAAAAAGCGGAATAGCACGGGCTATTTACTTTACGGTTGTTGGCAAACGGATCATCGTTTGTTCAGCCTTCGTGAAGAAGTCGCAAAAGACTCCAAAGAAGGAGCTGGACAAAGCTAAAAACCGCATGAAAGGATTTGAACCATGAGCACACAAACCCACGCTTTCAAAGATATGAAATCAGAGTTCCTTGCTGATCCTAAAGGCAAAGCGGCATATGATGCGTTGGCACCTGAATATGCTGTTGCTAGCGCTATGATTAAAGCGCGCGCTGATGCTGGCCTGACCCAAGCTGAACTCGCAGAAAAAGCCGGCATGACCCAAGCCCAAGTTTCACGACTGGAAAGTGGACAATGGCCTACGCCAGCCACTATTGAGAAGCTGGCGCGTGCCTTAGGAAAACGTGCAGAGCTGCGTTTCGTATAAGGGTTATTGAGCCTTTGGTCTGGACCAAACTAAGTCAGCGCCATCTTCGCGGTCAAACAATGCCGCATTGATGGGCTTGTTCATTTCCGGGCCGTCAAGTTTTACACTAATATAGTCCATGGGTTCGCTATCATCTTGCGGTTCGGATGTTTCGTTCCAAGCCACGCCGATGTCACAGCGGCCTGACTTCACAAAGAAATCCGGAGAGGCCTCAGTCTTCTTTTTATCATTCGGGACAAACCTAACTTTGCGGCTTGTCATTAACGTCGCGATTGTGCCCTCATAGCCTCCGGCTTTTGTAGGGCTGAATGTTCCAATGGTTGCCATAATAATTCCTTTCTCTGGCTTCTTGGGGTTTAGACCAGCTCGCGCTTGGCCTTCTTGAAACCGGCATCACTGGCAAGAAATCCTGCAAGCATTGACGGAATAAGGGCGGTAATGTCCTGCTTCTCGCCGTAAGCCTTCTCATAGACTTTAGCATAAGCCTTCAGATCGGCTTCTAGTTCAGGCATCACCGTTATCGTGTGTTTGACAGGCTTCGTATCAGGAAGTTTATCAAGTTTAATTTTGGGTTGGCTCATCGGTTGGCTCCATAAGGTTTGAGGATAAGGTCGCGCGAGACGATGACGTTGAACCGCCATCCTTGGCGCACGCGCAGGGTCGGTTGAACATTGAGGTTGCGGTCAATGATCCGCTGCCCGGCTATATTGGCTGTGTCCTGTCCGGCGTTTTGTAACGCGCGCGCCAGTCGGTCTGTGTCGTCGCTGGCAAGCTCTGAACCAACGGACAGAAGCGATGACAAAGCCGCGCCTTTGATGAACTGCCAAGTGTGACGATCCACTTTGTCTTTAAGACCTGCAAAACCCTGGCTGTCCGACCCCGGCAGATTATCAAGCTGTATGCTATCACCGTTGGGCAGTATCAGCCGTGTCCAAACGACCAGAGCACGGCTCTGCCCAAAAGCGATGACACTATCATAGCGCCCCATTAAGCGAGACCCCTGCGGAATAAGCAGATGTTGCCCCGTCACTGTATCAAATACATTCTCAGTCACTTGTCCGATAACCTGCCCCGGCAGATCAGAGTTAAGGCCTGTCACCAATGAGGCTGGAATAATGTTGCCCGCCATGACCTGATAAGGTGAGCGCGGTGAGACTAAACCGTGCGAATTGTAAATGCCGTCAGCATCACGCTCTAAGAAAGCTTGCTTTGCCTCTTGCTGATTCTGGTCTGTAGTCACAGGCGACAAATCAAAAGCAGATGGCGGCGCGCTGACATCGGGATAGCTTGGCATCTGCGGTAAGTAATCCAGTCCAAGATCTGCGGTCTGCACAGGGAGCGTATCAGAGCTGCGATTTGATAATTCAAAAAACAGATTTGGTTTTTCTACTGTTGGCGGCGCGGCGTACTCTGTAACCCGCTCATATCGCGGTTGGGCGGCTGCGGGTCGATAGCCACCTAAACTTGTTGGCTTTGCCCGTGTGGCAATTGGCTCGATTTCTTCAACCTCGCCCACAGTTTCAAGATAAGCCGCCCCCAAGTCTCCGGGCAATGGCGGGCCGAGCTTAGGCTTTAGCTCGGCATAGGATTTGGGCAACAGCTCTAGGCCATCTGCCATCGGCTTATGTGTGACGTTATAAAGCTCATCTGCCCGTTCATCGTCATAATTAGGAGATTGTAGCGCAACGGCCAAAGCGCCAAACATCAGAACGCCCAATACAAGTCCCCCGCCCATCAAGGCCTTACGGCTAAAGCGGCGCACGGCACGCGGACGCGCGCGTATAGTCAGATCTGGCGCGGCGCTGCTCATGACTCGCGCTCAATGCGGACAATTGTTTGATCCTTCTCGCCTAAGCGCAGCTCGGCAAAATCAAACAGTCGGTCAACTATATAAAACTCGCCTTTGACGCGGTAATTGACAAGCTTGCCAATTTTGGCATCGCCGTCTGTGATAAACAGCGGCGGCGCTTCCGACACGGCTAAACCATCAGGAAACTCAATGTAGATTTTCTGCCCGTCATCAAAGACGCGCTTAGGTCGCCAATTGGGCGTATCGCCTTTAATAGAATAATCAAACCGCAGCTCATCCGAGTCGAACTCAAGATTGGCTTTGGTAAAGCTAGCTTGCGTTAAGCGCGGCTCATCCAAAATACGGCTTTTAATCTGCCGAATAGCATCATGCGGGTATCGCCAAGACACGGCGGCCATATAGGTATCTGCAAACGATTTAAGGTCGAGATAGTAAGTCCGCTTAGTGGTCGTAATGACCGCGTTCGTTGAAAGCTGTGGGGCCATGGGCTTAACAAGGATATGCACCTGCTCATTTGCGCCTGACCCTGAGACTGTATCGCCAACCGTCCAGCGTTCCGTATCACCTGCGGAGACCGATGTTAGGGCTTCGCCTTTTTCAAGGGCGATGTCCGTCACTTGCGAGGGCGACGTATAGACCTGATAGAGCGAACCCGGCGTATAAGGATAAAGTTGAATTGCGTTCAGATAATTGTCGGAATTAGGCTCAACTACGGCAGAGCGGTTTGCATAGCTTACCGCCTGAAACCCTGTTCGGCTTGGCGGATTGTAAAACTCAACATTTACGGGGTTGGCTTTCAACTGACCGGGCATGATGAGATTTTGAACAAATGGCTCGGCGGCAACAGGAGGTTCCATTTCTTCAATTGCTGGTTCTAAATAGACGGCCTTTGACATATCGGCCGATGTCGTGACTTTGCCTGATTTGAACTTTGCCATCGCGCCTTGCAAACTTGCGCATCCTGTTAAGCCGGATGAGAACGCGATAAGGCTAATGCTCGTGAGTAGGTGTGAAGCTTTCATGGGGTATCTCCTTCTGAGGCGTGTTGAGAGGATAGGTCTTTTGACCAGTTAAGGCCGTGGACGTAGAGACCGAGCGGATTGTGGTGCAGCGTCTCAGCGTCCGTGGGCGGCTGCAACACCACGGAAAGGCTGGCCGTAAATGTTTGCGCGCTGACTTGCGCGCCGCCGCGATAAGATGTCTCTCGCCAGCGGATTTCAAAGCTATCCGCTGATGAGCGCACAACGCTTTTGACATCAACTGTGACGCTACGCTGTCCGACCTCGCTAAACGGGTCATTATCTCGGGCGTAAACGTTCAGCGCGATAGAGGCTTGATCAGTGGCGTAGCTATAAGCTTCCAGCCAATTCTCACGCAAGACTACCGGATCAATCGAAACTGAACGCACATTGTTTATAAATTTGGCGAGCTGATTGGCAATTTGGGCGTCGCTTGGGATAAAGCGCTCTGCCACAGGGCCAATGGCTTTGACGCCGCCTGTGCTGTCCACTTCAATCACATATGGCGTGACCGTCGCTTGTGCGCCTTGCCAGATAAACCCACCTGCCAATATTGCGCTAAGCACAGTTTGACCAAAGAAAGCTAACCGCCAATTCTTACCGCGCACGAGCGCGGAACCTAAACGGTTATCCACGACCTGTTTTGCTTTCTGATATGGCGTTTCAGGGATTGGGGTCGTTCCATATTTTGATTGACTGCGTTTCCACATATTCTTTCTCCTATCCGCCTGAATTATCCATCTGGATTTAATCGAGGGCCATTTGCCGAACCGCCACCGCCCGCGCTAAGCGCTTGTTGCGCGGACCGCCCTAAGGAACGCGTTTGCTGACGGCGTTGAACTTTCTTTGCCCAATCAGGACTTGTTTTTTCTTTGCCTGGGGCTTTGTCTTTCAGGGGCTTCATACCTTTAGAGAGCGCCGCGAAACCTCCACGCGCGCCCCTGTCGTATGCAGCGGAGACACTAGCGCCTGCACCTTTCAAAAGGTCTTTCCCTTTTCCTGCAACGCTACGAACACCTGCTTCTGCAACCGCGCCAATTCCGCCCGCTGCGCCCTTCACGCCGCCGCCATAAGCCATGTTGCCGAGTGAAAATGCCATTTTTGACCCACCCGCAAGCGAAGACCCCGCCTTAACCGCACCAGAAGCTGCCCCTGCAGCACCTTTAGCGCCAGCACTCGCCATGGCCCCGCCTGCCAATGCGCCTGCGCCAACAGCCGCCATTGTGCCGACAGCTGCACCTGCGCCGAGCTGCGGTGCGCCCGAGACAAGCCCCGTAGCGATGCCCGGCCCAAATAGCCCGAGTGCAAGAATTGCGAGCGAACCAAGAATGACAGAGGCCGCGTCTTTCAGTTCGACTTCGCCGGGAGTGAAGGCAGACGTAATCTCGCTGAATATGGTTGAACCAATACCGACGATGATCGCGAGAACCATAAGCTTGATGCCGGATGATACGACGTTACCAAGAACCTTCTCAGCGAGAAACGAGGTCTTATTCCAAAGCGCAAATGGAATGAGGATAAAGCCTGCAAGCGTAGTCAGTTTAAATTCGATGATTGTGACAAAGAGCTGAATAGCGAGGAAGAAGAACGCAAAGAGTGTTATGACCCAAGCGATCATTAAAACGCATATAGTCACAAAATTTGTGAAGAATTTCACAGGCCCTAATAGCTCGCCAACCTCGTTCAGGAGTGGATGCGCAGCTTCATATCCCGTATTGGCAATGAATCCCGGACGCAGAAGATCTTTCGCCGTCATGGTGGAGTTTGTCGCATTAAGCCCAAGCTGCCCAAAGCTATCGAAGATGATTGTCGCAATGCTTGAGAAATTATTGATGATCAGCGCAAAGACACCAACATAAAGTACCTTCTTGAGAAACTTGCCGATGACAGAGCTATCAGACCCCATAGCCCAATAAAGACCCGCCAGCGTAATATCGATGCCGATAATGAATGCCGTTAGAAAATGCACATCTGCATCAATCAGCCCAAAGCCGCTTTCGATATAGTCTGAGAAGGTTTTGACAAATTGATCTATGATTCCGAGGTCGTCCATTATTTACGACCTCCTGCATAGGCAGACTTAGAGCCGACAAAGTGCTGACGCTTTTGCTTACTCTCTTTTTCAATGGCGAGGCGGCGCGCTTGCTCCACAGCATCGGCGCGGCCTTGAGACACCTGCATTTGCTGCATCTGCATGATTTGCTTGATGAGCAAAGCGAGGAGCTGATTAGTGGATTGGGTCGCTTGCAATTCGCCAACGGATGACTGGCTTTTCGTCATTAATTGACCAAGCAGTACCTTATCGCTTGTAATGCTTTCGACCATTTTGGACTGCATGATCATTGTGTCGTTATAGGCGCGGCGCGACATCTGCCATTGCTCTTCGGCGCGCACGACCATCTGATCATCAGAGAAGTCTTCATAAGTTTCAGGGTAAGTCTCGCGCACAATCTGGCGCGTGCGGTTGACCTCATAGGCAACATTCTCAGCTTGCTGATTGAGCCATGTGATCTCATCTAATATGGCGAGCAAACGCGATTGGGCGCTAAAGTCCAAGCGGCTTAATTGCTTGGCATCATTGATGAGCATTTGCGCTTCATTTCGGAGTTGCTGCGCTTGACGCAGGAGCGCCGTATAGCTACGCACTGCCGTTAAGAAGTTTTGCTTAAAATTGGCAGGGTCATAGACCACCCCACCGAATTGAGCATAAGTAGCAGGTGCATGAGAAAAGCTCATGGCCGCTATTAAAGTAAACGCTATTATTCCGCGACGTCGAGCCATGGGACATACTCCTCATCATTTAGATTAAATTCAGCGCTCATCAGATCTGCTGCCCACTCCAGGCCTTTGAAGCGCAGCCAATTAGCGGCAAAATTATCCGGGCCGTTGGAATCCAGCACATGATCCAAGTCATTATGGTCTTGCTCTGATCCCGCTCCGCAAAAGGCGAGCGCAACGGGGCCAAGCTGTAAGTCGAACAGGCGGTTGCCGCCGTGACTTTGAAAATAATAATCGCGCTTAGGCGTAGCCGAGGCGATTATCCCGATCTGGCGATTGTTTAGCCCGAAGCGCTCATAAGCGACTTTCTGCTGAGGCTCCATGGCTCGGTTATTGGGCAAGAAGATGCGCGACAGACAGCTTTCAATAATAGCCGGCGCAATGGGACTATTGGCAATATCAGCAAGCGACTGCGTGGCAAAAATCACAGACACATTCTTCTTTCGCAGCACTTTTAGCCATTCGCGGATGCGCCCTGCAAACATGGGATCGTCTAAGAACACCCAGGCTTCGTCCAAAATCAGGAATGTAGGCGAACCATCAAAGCGGGCTTCGAGGCGGTGAAAGAGATAGGTCAGAACCGGCGCAACGAGACCTTTGCTATGCATGAGCTCTTCCATCTCAAAAGCCTGCGTTTTGTTATTTGAAATCTGGTTGCTATCGCCGTCGAGAATATGCCCGTAAGCGCCGTCTAGTGTGAAAGGCTTGAGGGCTTGGCGCAGCTCTCCATCTTGCAGCAAGGCAGATAATCCGGTGAGAGTGCGTTGATTGGATGGAGCGCTTGCAAGGCTTTCCAAAGCTGACCATACGGCTTCTTTGGTATCAGGCGTAATCTCAATGCCTTCGCCCGCGAGTAGCCCTGTGACCCATTCTAAAGCCCAAGCGATTTCGTTCTCATCAAAGATATTGCGCAGCGGCTGAAACGATAGCCCCGTATCTTTTGCGCCGAGCGCATAAAAGTCTCCGCCAAGTCCATCTATGGTCGCGCGTGATGACGCGCCCTTATCGAAGGTAAAGACTTGAGCATTAGGATAGCGCTTGAACTGTAAGGATAGCAGATTGAGCAAGACGGACTTACCAGCGCCCGTTGGCCCGACGACAAGCGTATGCCCGACATCGCCTTGGTGCGTTACAAGCCGAAACGGCGTATGGCCTTCAGTTGTTGCGTAAAGTAAGGGCGGCGCGGTGATATTAGGCCCGCTGAAATGTGTATTACCTTCCGGCCCTGCCCAGACGGCGGATAACGGCATAAGATGCGCGAGGTTCAACGTTGAGACTAAGGGCGTTCGGATATTAGCGTAAGCATTGCCGGGATGTGAGCCAAGCCATGCATCAACGGCATTGACCGTTTCATGAATGGTTACAAAGCCACGTCCATTGATAATACGCTCTACGGCATGAAGACGCGCCTCAGCGATTGCGGCGTCAGGATGCAGCACGCAAATCGAGGTCGTCAAATAGCCATAGCCGACATAATCACCGCCAAGGTCTTGCAGCGCCGCGTCTGCATCTGCCGCTTTGTTATCCGCATCACTATCCACCAAGACGGATGTTTCATTCATCAAGGCTTCTTTAAGCAGCGCGACAACGGATTTACGTTTGGCAAACCACTGGCGGCGCAGCTTGGTGATTGTCTTGGTTGCCTCTGATTTACCGAGCGGCAGATAGCGCGTCATCCAGCGATAAGAAAAGCCAAGCGTGTTAAGCTCGTCCAGTAAGCCGGGTGTGGTTTCACTCGGAAACCCCCGAATAGACAGAATATGGATGGAATGTTCGCCAAGCCGCGGCACTAGCCCGCCGACCAAATCAGCTCCGCCAATAACCGCGTCAATATAAGCCGGAACATCAGGCGTCGTTACAGCGTGGCGTTTAGGTGAAACGGTTGAGTGCAGATAAGTCAGCGTGGCGTCATCATCGAGCCAAGCAGCTAAGGGAAACTGTGTTGCCAGCAAATCAAGGCAGCGTTCCGTCTCATTGATAAAACTGCGCAGATGATCTTGAGAAGATAACCCGACTTCATCCTTGGGCGTTTCAATTAACAGGCCTTCGGCTTTAGAAGAGCGGTCAGCGGGCGGCATAAACTGAAACGTCATATAATAAACGCTCTCAAACAGCTCGCGCTCATCCGTTTCTTGCTCAAACTCACCGCGCCGTTCTTGCTCCACAATCCATGCGGCAGGATCTGTGAATGTCGACTGCGGATAGCCTCTCGCGGGAATACGGGCCGCTTCAAAATAGAGCGCCCAGCCCGAACCAAAGCGGCGCAGTGAATTATTGATCCGCGCGCAGGTCGCAACCAGTTCGTCTTCCGTCGAGCTTTCCAAATCCGGCCCGCGAAACTCTGCCGTCCGCTGAAAACTGCCGTCCTTATTAAGGACAACTCCGGGCGCGATTAACGCTGTCCAAGGCAAGTAGTCTGCAAGGCAATTTGGACGGTTTCGATATTCAGTCAGATTTAACATGACAAATAACTCTTATGTTTGATGTGGCGCACCAGCACGTCCATGAACTTTGGATCACGAGTGGCGAGAAAGACGCAAAGCGTGTGAGAGACGACCCAGTAAAGAATGCCAAGGAACCAGAGCTGCAATCCAAGCCCAAAGGCTGCGGCAAGTGTACCGTTCAGGATGGCCGCCGTTCGCGGCGCACCGCCGAGCAAAATGGGCTCGGTCAGCGAGCGGCGTAAGGGTATGGCGTATCCCTCAACCATTAGATTACTGCTCCGCCTGAGAACTTGAAGAATGAGAGGAAGAAGCTGGTCGCAGTAAAGGCGATAGACAGTCCGAACACAATCTGGATGAGTTTACGCACGCCGCCGCCCGTGTCGCCAAAGGCGAGGCCGAGGCCCGTCATAATGATGACGACTGTGCCAAATATTTTAGCCACCGGGCCTTCAATAGATTGCAGGATTTTAGTGAGCGGGGCTTCCCACGGCATAGCCGAACCTGCCGCGTGGGCAGTCTGCGGCAGCAATATCATCACCGCCGCGATGATAAGCGCCCCGAGTAAAAACCGTGAATTAAGGTCATGGGCTAGTGGTTTAAGCATGAGTTTTCTCCGTGATATGTGAGTTTGGGGATGAATGACGGGGCCGTTAGCGGTTCGAGCGTGTAGCTCTGGCCGCTGACCTCCACGAGACGCGCAATTGTTTCGATACGTCTTTTGAAACCCCGCCCGGATATGAAGACAATCACGTCGATTGCTTCGGCGATGAGCGCGCGCGGAACGGTCCGCGCCCCCTCAAGGATGAGTTGTTCAATGCGGGACAAACCCGCTTTTGCTGAATTGGCATGGACGGTCGCAATGCCGCCGGGGTGACCCGTATTCCAAGCTTTGAGCATATCCAAAGCTTCAGGGCCGCGCACTTCACCGACGATGATACGGTCTGGGCGAAGGCGTAGCGTTGAGCGGACAAGATCGGAGAGCTTCACATTTTGGCCGTGCGTGCGCAGCGCCACTGTGTCTTCCGCTTTGCATTGCAGCTCGCGCGTATCTTCTAAAATAAGAACACGGTCGCCTGTGCCCGATATTTCGGCCAGCAGCGCATTTGCGAGTGTTGTTTTGCCAGACGATGTGCCGCCCACAATCAGTATGTTCTGGCGAGACGATACGGCGTAACGCAGCGCTTCGGCTTGCGTAGCAGTCATCGTTTGCGCGGCCACATAATCATCTAAAGAGAAGACAGACACTGCGCCTTTGCGAATAGAAAAGCACGGCGCTGTGACAACTGGCGGGATGACGCCCTCAAAGCGCTCCCCGTTGCCGGGCAGTTCTGCGCTAACAATTGGCGAAAAGGCTGTCACGTCTTGATGAATATGACTGGCCACAAGGCGGACAACGCGCTCGGCTTCGTCTGGCTTTAATCGGCTGTTTGTATCAAAGCGTCCTCGCCCCAATTTATCAAGCCAGAGCCGTCCATCAGGGTTGACCATGATTTCAATGACGGCCGGGTCATCGAGCGCTTCGGTAATCACCGGCCCCATCGCCGTACGCAGCATGTCTAAGGTGCGAACGTTAGTGACATCTGTGGATAGTTTAACCAAAGTTGTCTCCAATGTCTTTGGGCGACAACGCTGCAAAGTTTTCCAGTTCTTCCGACGTGAAAAACTCTTCTTCGGGAACGGTAATCGTTTTATCGAGAATTTTTTTGATAGACTTGGGGCCGCCTTTCATGCGCTCTCCAAGTTCATCAATATATTCGTTTAATAAGCTCACGCCCTGAGCAGCCCGAACCTCTTGATCTTTGTCGCCGTATTGCGGCGCGAAGGTGAAAAAATAATGGCTTAGTAAAGCCTGCATTTCTGTAAGAACATGCGTGTCGCGATGAACCCGATGTAAATGCCGTGTTAGAATATCAAGCCGCAAAATAATCCGGGCATCTCTCATGTCGTCGCGTTCAAAACTAAAGTAGCATGAGAGAGCAGCATTGATGAGGCGATCACGGGATTTCCCCTTACGGCTTGCCGCAGACTTAAGTGCCCTCCAATTATCCTCGGTGATGCGGCCTCTAACTCGGTGTGTTAATTTTTCCATCTTAGACTCCCATTCCTATTTCCGGTTCTGTGGTTCGTGAGATGTCATGTGCCCGTGCGAGTTGCGTGGTATGACGCTCAAACTCTCCCAGCTTGTTTGTAATCGCGAGCTCTTGTTCATCATCGATTTCGTTCAAGAGCTCGTCCTCTAGAGTTCGTTCTTGCTTCACCTCTTTTTCAGGCAATTTGGGTTCGATACCCTTTCCAGGGTTTTCCGCTGGGATATTGTCACCTCCCGCGCCATGAGACGAATAGAGACGGTCATCCACAGGCCGTGTTTGGGTTCCCCAGTCGCAAGGCGATGGACTTGGGTAGTCGCCTGCGCGAGGGGAAAGCGTCGGCGGGTTATGAACACGGCCTGTGAAATTTTTGTCTAGGTAATACTTTAGCTTCTTGGCTCTGATTGGCGGGAAACCGGAGAGCAACACCAGCTCATCGTCTGGGGGTAGCTGCATGATTTCGCCCGGCGTAATGAGCTGACGCGCGGTCTCTTGGCGCGACACCATGACGTGAGACAACCAAGGAGCCAATCGATGTCCCGCATAATTGCGCATGGACCGCATTTCTGTCGTGGAGCCTATTGCGTCAGAGAGGCGCTTAGCTGTGCGCTCATCATTCGTCGCAAAAGCGATGCGAACATGGCAATTATCCAGAATTGAATTATTCGGGCCGTAGGCTTTTTCAATCTGGTTCAATGATTGGGCAATCAAGAATGACCGCAAACCATATCCAGCCATAAATGCCAGAGAGGTTTCAAAGAAGTCCAAGCGTCCAAGAGCCGGAAACTCATCTAGCATAAGCAAAAGCTGACGCTGTGATTGCCCTTCGACCCGAGTAGCAAGCTTTTCAGTCAGGCGGCGCCCAATTTGATTCAATATCAACCGGACCAGTGGCTTTGTACGGGAGATATCAGATGGCGGCACGACTAGATAAAGCGAAACTGGTTTATCGGCTCGCATTAAGTCGTCAATTCTCCAATCGCATTTTGAGGTCACCTCGGCGATGGTGGTATCCCGATAAAGCCCTAGAAAGCTCATCGCAGTTGAAAGGACTCCTGAGCGCTCGTTTTCAGATTTATTTAAAAGTTCACGCGCCGCTTGAGCTACAACCGGATGGACATTCGCCTTACCGCTTTCGCCGAGGTGATTAGTTTTCATCATGTCCCGCAGCGTTGCTTCAAACGAGCGCTTTGGGTCAGAGAGGAATGAGGCTACGCGAGCCAGCGTTTTTTCGCGCTCTGCGTAGAGAATATGTAAGATGGCGCCGACCAGTAGGCTGTGAGCCGTTTTTTCCCAGTGATTGCGGCGCTCCAGCATTCCTTCCGGATCAACAAGGATGTCTGCAATATTTTGAACATCGCGAATCTCGTTGGTGCCTTTACGAACTTCAAGCAATGGATTGTATTTGGCACTTAGTGGATTTGTTGGATCGAATAATAGGACGTAAGAGAATGTTGATCTCCAGCCCGAAGTTAACTCCCAGTTCTCACCTTTGATGTCGTGAATGATGGCGCTATCGGTCCATGACAGCAAGGTAGGAACAACTAACCCAACACCTTTACCGGACCGCGTCGGCGCAATGGCCATGACATGTTCGGGGCCATCGTGACGAATATAGTCGCCCTTCATTGAGCCAAGAAAAACACCCTTCGCATCGTTCAAGCCTATGGATTTGATTTGCTTATGTGTCGCCCAGCGCGATGATCCAAAAGTGTTGAGCGACTTAGTAGCTCGGCCGCGCCATACAGATCCGATAACTGCGAACACTGTGCCAACAAAACCACCGCCCGCTGCAATTTGGCCGCCTCGGTTGAAAACTTCCGGTGCGTAGGCATCGAATTGATACCACCATGGAAACAGGCTCCAAGGTGCATAAACAGTGTGCTGACCTAATCCGAAAAGGCCGTGACCTAAATAGGCATCATAATCAAATTGAAAGGCGACCCACTGGGTTGCATACCAAGTCGTCATGATAATCGTCGTAAAGACGACAATTATTTGTCCGATTAATATGCTCTGTGGCGACATAGCCTAAGTCCTTCATTTCTGATGGTCTTAGGCTGCACGAAATATTTAAACTTCGTCCAGTGTGTTAGTTTCAGGAATAAGCAGGTTAGGGAAGGTTTAGGCAGGGTTGGGTGAAGTCGACCCTATTACGTCAAATTTCAATTGGAAAATTGTCCCCATCGTAGACGTTGTAATTTAAATACCAAGCGGCTGCTGACTCTCAATTCGTTTTGTCAGGTGCTTCCTATATATAGAATTTGAACGGCTGACGTTCTGCCCCTTGCGCGCTACCCATGACAAGCACATCCCCAACTTTTTCAGCAAAGCGAATGGTGACAGGCCGTCCATCACTATAATTGCATGCATTGTAATTAATCTTCGTCAATCCCATAATATCGCGTAGCACATCATCCATATCCGGTAGCTCGCCAGTGGAGCGCAAGACGGTGACATGAAGAGGGTTCGGTGTTTCAGGTCCTACATAGGTATCTAGACGCGGCAGATAGCCAGACGTCCACAAATAAGCGTTTTGCGGGTCAAGTTTGAGAGCCGTGCCACGTATGCAAGGATAATCGCCTTCGCGAAAAAGTTTCATCTCGCCATGTGTCGATTTAATTCGAACCCCTACAATATTCGTCTCCAGTGGGGCAGCTGCACTAAATGCTTCCCACTCATCATGACTAAAGGTTGTCTTGCCATGAATAAAGAGCTCTTCGGGATAGGCATCGAACCTGGTTTTATATGTCTCTAAGACCGTTTCAATCATCCGCGTAGCTGCTTCGCCCTCAAGATGAAATTCTTTGTTTTGGGTCATCCAAGGCCCGTTAGCACCACGAAAAACCACACCGTCGCCCTCACTTAAAAACATCTGAGCGGCGCAGCAAGCATGGTTTTGTGGGTGGTTTGGTATTAACTTAAAGACAAGCCCGACATAGCAGACACCGGGCCGCATATCGGCAATCTTCCAGGGAGGTTCGGGCTGTGTTTTATAATAGAGCCCCGTCGCAAAATTCCATGCTGTCGAAGCCACGTCCTGCGTCCCACGAATAGGATAGCCCGCGCGGTTTACAAACTGATCCGGGGCAAGCGTTGTCTCGCGCACCATCTGTGATGTCTGCCCCAGCTTTAAAAGACGGGCTTTTACCTGTCTGTGAAAATCCGGAACATCGTCAAATACCTCCTCTAGTTTCTCGTCAAACATCCCTGGCAGGAGAGGAACGTCGGTTCTGGCCGATTGCTTTTTGGAAAACTCCCCTTGCACAAACGCCATCCCAGCGCGACGCGATTGGCTACGGCAATGCTTAAAAATATCTTCTCTGACTACAAACACCCAGACATCAACGGAGCGCTCTTCATTACGACCATGGCGATTGACCTTATCCATATAAAGATCAACGGTTTTAGAGACAGATTCGTGATGATTAAGCACTGCAAGACTGCGGTCAATTTGGCGGTCTTTGATTTCGTATTGGACAAAATTATCTGGGTCGATACGTAGACCGAAAGTCTCTTCAAGCCCTGGGAAATCAGAAAGGTGCAGACGGATTTTCTTTTCGCGCTCTGTTGGTGGCGGCACCTTTACTGGCCCGCGCAGAGCTTCTGCCCAACGTTTAAAAAAACCGAGGCCTCGGCTCGTACCGATAACCCCTATAGTAATATTGGGGCGCGGAGTGCCAGAAGGTGGGCCGTAAAGCGTCAATCCGTCTTTAGGGTGATCGGTAGATTGTTCATAAGCGAATCCAAGTTTGGGTTCCGGAATGTAACTGATTGGTAGCGAGCGATCTTTGAATATCATTGCGCATTCGCCTCATCAGTATCAACGTCATCATTTTCCATAAAGCCCTGTATCGTTGACAGGTCTTTTTCTTCAGCATCCTCACCAAGGTCGTTGGTTTGGCGGGTGGAGACCGGCGAAGTGAATGAAATGGGTAGCGCGTCCGCGAGAATATGCTGTCCTCCACCAACAGGCATAGCCACATAAGGGCTTTCGCCTGCCATTAGCTCCATGAATGCCATGACGCGCCCATGCCAAGCTTTATTACGCCAGCCTGAGCATACCGAGCGACGTAACCGGAACTGTTTATCTTTACTTGGAATAACGATTGTCTTTTCGCGGTCTTTCATATCTGAGAAGAGCACGCGGCCTTTAAGTTTAAAATGCGGATAGGGAAACAGGCTTGGAATCACACTGACGCCGTACTCCCAGACCTTGCCCTTAGAAATATTGCGTAACATGGAATTGCGGCGAGCACCTTGCCGTCCCCAACTAACCCTTTTGCCGATACCGATCTTGCTTTCATCAACATGATAGCTGGAAGCGTTGGAAAACTTATGGTGCAAGAATCCTTCCGCCTTGCAGTGCTTTTCCCAAGCTTGCCGCAACAGGTTCATGGTTATATTCTTGGCATCCCGCGGATCGATTCCTGACGGCTCAAACCCGTCCTCAATAAATTCTGCAAATGGGATTTCAGCCCTAACCTCAAACGGCCCCACAGGAAGGAAATGCTCTTCCAGATTAAGCGGGGAGGCAAAGGTGATAAACCCTCGACCAAACTCTGCGACCGGATATTTAAAACTTTGGCCGAGGGTACGCACTTTGGCCTCTGAGCAAGGGTTTTTGGGTTCCAAATGATAGAGCATGTCGGGGGCTTGTTCTAGTCGAAGCCAATTGGAGGTAAGCGTTTCCGGAATTCCATCGACGGTTATTTTACGGCGCGAAAGATACTGCTCCCATTGCGGCTGAATTTTGCCGTCAGACGATTTGGGCACGTCCTGTTTTTCCAGAGATTTTTGCAACGCGGCTAATCCATCGGCCCAGCGATGTTCAAAATCGATATATTGCAAACCACCGATGCCAAAAAGTTTTCGAAAGCGGCGCATTTTTAAAGGCAAAATGAAATTGGGGTCGCCGAGCTCCTTGATCAAATCTTTCGCAATTTCAATTTCTTCCTGAACGCCTTCGCGATCTAGCGTCTCCGTGCTGCAACACAGAATCATTTTGACGGCCCGTTCATGGAGCGTATCGGTAAGAATTTTGCGCCAACGATCGCCGGTATCAAGGCATAAAATATCAGCGAAGACTTTGTACCCCATCGCTTCCAGTTTTGGCGCAAGCCACAATGCAAAATCATCGTCTCCAGGCGTCGCTTTGGAGATGAATATAATATCACGTATGTAAGAATCGTTGGGCACTAACGACATATAGGCGCATTCAAGCTGACGCGCATTATAAAACCATGCCTTACAAGGGGTGAAATGACAATTTTTACTGGAGCGTCAATTCAGATTGCATTTTAGATAAATTTTCTATTCTACCAAATCTCTAAGGTCTGATCCGCCCCCGCAGTACGCATCCCAATAAAAGTTTGAAATGCCTGTTATTCGAAAGAATAGCCTAAAAGCATGCCTCAAGATAAATTACGTCCTTTGGTAAGGGTCCAAGAAATCGTTCGCCCCCCTAATGTACCTTGTATTGAGCGTCCTAGGTTCCGATCCATGGTCTTTCGCCAAGGCACCAAAGTAAATTCCCTCGACCTTTCGATCACTGCATATTTGCCGCTAGGACGCTCGACTGTTTTTCTAAAAACTCCCGTTACGGACCCTTTTGCTGGCGATTCTACATAGGGCTTATCCAATTCCTTACTCAATGTTTCCCCTGCCGATTTTAAGTCCAAGGACTCCAGTTCAGATAAAGTCCCCTGAGTGACGTCTCCTGACTTCCCCAATAACTGCTGATTTTTCAGAAATGCCATACGATTTATTTTCGCCTTTTCGACATCATTGCCAAACCCTTCTCGTGATGCGGCACTGTTTGCGGCGGATGCTAATTCTTCATCCAGCCACGTCCGGCCTATGACCTCCGTGGATTTGTTCAAAGGTAATCGCGATGTCAGATCAATTTGCACAGGCTTGCCAGCACTATTCTTTCGTTCAAATACTCGCGCTCGTTTCAAATAATCCGGCGGCACTTGCCAAGTGCCATCTTTGTTTCGTTCGGCATGACCAGAACGTCTCATCGCTTCGAGCCGCCTGATGTGTGCCTGTATATAAGCTTCGCTCGCTTTGGGGTCGGCGACTTCATGCGCGGATGGGCTGTAAATGCCGCCACGTTTAGCAGCGATTTCATCAATTGTGTAATCAGAGGATTTCGGCTGAAATGTCTGGGGACGGATGGTCACAATCATGTCCGCTTGAATATCTCTGACATTAGCCTCTTTGCCGGTCTCAACGAATATGGCTTCGCCCTGCAAAGTATCGAGCACAATAAAACTTCGGTCATTCACATCATCAAATATTCCAACTTTCAGAACCCTTCCTGTCATTGGCTTTGCGTCACCCGCGAGCGGATCATAGATTGGCTCTCTGCGGGACGGTCTTTCCACACCATTTATTGTCATGGCTTTATGGCGCGCTTTGAGGATGTCGCCGCGATCTCCCATGCGCCGTAAAGTGCGTTGAAGCTTTTCGTCGAGCTTCCATTTTCCGCGCCCCACTTTTTCGGCAAGGCCCATACGCGCGAGATGTTTGACCCGCCATATTTTAAATCGTTGTGACCAGTCACTGCCGTCCTGTTTAATTTCTGACAAATTGACGATATTCTCTGACGCTTCATAAAGCAGGTCTTTGTCAATCGTTGTAAAGCGTTCTTGCCGCGTCATTACTGCAAGCTTTTTGGCGACATCGATTTGCGTCACGGGCCCCAGTTCTAACGTCGCCAAATGCTCAGCTCGATCGCGCATGCCGTAAGAAATATACTCGCGCGGGATAACCAAGTCTTTTCCGTTATCGCGCACGCCGCGCAGAATGATATGACTATGCGGTCGCCCCGTATCGTAATGGTCTGCTGCAACCCATTCCAATTTCGTGTCCATATCGCGCTGGACTTCAATCATCAGGTCACGCGTAAACCGCGTCAGGTCAGCTATGTCTTTACCGTCTTCGGGCGAGACAATGATCTTAAAATAATGTCTGTCATCTTTGCAGCGCTCAGCAAAGCTATCTGTGTCCGCTTCCGGCTCCATCGCAG